>ENA-ORML01002172-ORML01002172.1-human-gut-metagenome-genome-assembly--contig:-NODE-2172-length-13833-cov-2.196545_pt1 | contig 13833 bp, 8 predicted proteins | sample MGYA00242103_ERZ508995 | MGnify/ENA primary metagenome ERZ508995 (study PRJEB26280, sample SAMEA2338702) | human gut metagenome | biome: human gut; feature: human-associated habitat; material: faeces...
CCCGCCGCCGAACGGCGGGTTTTCCCGGCCCGGCAGCGGAAATTCACAAATTAACGCTATATTTGTTCCATAGAATATTTATCTACATTATGTAGCTTTCATGTCTTTGTAACGGGAACTTTGACAATTTGAAATGAAATACAAGGAAAATGGCCTTCAGAGTTGACAAATTATTACCTAAAATTTCTCATTGTATTGTTTGTCGGATATTTATGTTTAATTATATTTTGGATGCAAAAGTTTGGAACCCTTTTATCTTAATAAAATAAATCCTTCAATTTCTAAGTTACTATTGCAATAGCTTGTTGATTCAGCCATTTTTTCTTCGATCGAATAAAATTTGCCATCCCGAAAATTTTTCATATCTTGCAAGAGGTTATTTGACATGTGGTATTTTCGTGCAATTAACTGAAAATAAATCGTTACCTTCTCGTTACCTATTCTCCATTAAAGCAATGTAACAACTCGATAAATCAAGTCGTTATATTGCTTTAATCCCGCACCGATGATTCGGTCCGCCGCTTTTTTCTTATAGGCTGGCCGTGTTTTTGCACGTGCCGGTCGAGCCTCACCGCCGGATTCCTCCCCGCGAAAGCACCTCCTCGAAGTAGGCGATGGTTTTTAGGAGACCGTCCCGCAGCTGGATTTTCGGCTCCCAGCCGCCGAGCATGTTGCGGGCGAGCGAGATGTCGGGGGTCGTCGGCGGGCAGGGGCAGGTGGACGATCTTCGATTTCGAACCCGTCAGGGAGATCACCTCGCGGGCCAGTTCGGCGATGGTGAATTCGTTCGGGTTGCCGATGTTCACCGGACTGGTGAAGTCGTCGGGCGTGTCGTTCATCATGCGCACCATGCCTTCGATCAGGTCGTCGATGTACTGGAACGAACGGCTCTGCCCGCCGTCGCCGTAGATCGTGATATTGTCGCCCCGCAGCGCCTGGACGATGAAATTCGAGACCACGCGGCCGTCGTTGATGTCCATTTTCGGACCGTAGGTGTTGAATATGCGGATAATCTTCACGGGAATGCCGTGTTCGCGGTAGCTCATAAAGAGCGACTCGGCGCAGCGTTTGCCCTCGTCGTAGCACGAGCGGATGCCCAGCGGGTTGACGTGGCCCCAGTAATCCTCGCGCTGGGGGTGGATCAGCGGGTCGCCGTAGACCTCCGAGGTCGAGGCCTGGAGGATTTTCGCCCGGTTGTATTTGGCCATGCCCAACATGTTGATCGAGCCGATTACCGACGTCTGGGTGGTTTTGATCGGGTCGTGCTGGTAGTAGATCGGCGAAGCGGGGCAGGCGAGGTTGTAGATCTCCTCGATCTCGGCCATGTAGGGATAGACGATGTCGTGGCGGATGACCTCGAAATTGGGGTGCGACAACAAGTGTCGGATGTTGCTTTTGTGACCGGTGAAATAGTTGTCGATGCAGATGATGTCGTTACCTTCCGCGAGCAGCCTTTCGCACAGATGGGAGCCGATCGTATCGCAGGGCTGCATTCCCGAAGGGGTGATGTGCTTCAGCTGCTTCGCCAGCGAGAACGGCGTCATGCTGCCCGCGCCGCCCGATTCGTTGCAGACGTGGAGACCCCGTGCGATCGACTACCGGGTGATGTGCGACAGCCTGAACAGGGTGGGCGGCATGCTCAACCGCTACGACATCCGGCGCAACATCGACCTGATCCGTTCGCTTTATCCCCAGGTGGAGAACATCGCTCTGGTGACCGACAATACCTACGGCGGCATTTCGTTGCAGGCGCTCGTGCGCGCGGAGTGGGAGAACTACCCCGACCTGAATCTCGTGCTGGTGGACAGCCGCGAGGGGGAGGAGACGGCGTTCCGGACCTATGCGACGCTGCCGCCCCGTTCGGCCGTGATGCTCGGCACGTGGCGCGTAGGCAGCGACGGCGAATACTTCATGCAGCGGTCGCTGAACGATCTGGTGCAGAACAACCCCCGCGTTCCGGTCTTCTCGGTGACCGGTACGGGCATCGGCGACACGGCGATCGGCGGTTACGTGCCCGAATACGAGAACGGCGCGGAGGTCATTGCGAACCAGATCCGGAAATATTACGACACGGACGACATCGAAGACGCTCATTTCCATACGAGCAAAAGTCTCTATCTGTTCGATTCGCGCAAGCTCAAGGAGTGGAAAATCGCCGAATACGCCCTGCCCAAGGGCAGCGTCATCGAGGATACGATGGCGGCCAAGCTGTCGAAATACTCCCACTACATCGAACTGCTGGTGGCGGGCATCCTGCTGCTGGTGCTGCTGCTCTTCGTGACGTGGCTGCTGTTGCGCATGCGGCGGCTCAAGCTCACGCTTGAGGAGCGCGAGGGCCAGCTGGTCGTCGCCCGGGAGAAGGCCGAGGAGTCGGACATGCTCAAGTCGGCGTTCCTGGCCAACATGAGCCACGAAATCCGCACGCCGCTCAACGCCATCGTGGGCTTCTCTTCGCTGATGCAGAGCGAGGAGCTTTCGCAGGAGGAGCGCGCCGAGTACTGCGCCATCGTGGTCAGCAACTCCGAGATGCTGCTCACGCTGCTGAACGACATCCTCGACATTTCGTCGCTCGAATGCGGCAAGATCAGGTTCAACTACGCTTCGGAGGACATCGTGCAGATTTGCCAGCACGTGATGATGACCACGGCCCATACGCGGCAGAGAGGGGTTGAGGGGCGTTTCGCGTGTCCCGTCGGATCGTTCATGCTCACCACCGACGCCCACCGTCTTTCGCAAATCCTGATCAACCTGCTGACCAACGCCGGCAAGTTCACCTCCGAGGGCAGCATTACGCTAGGGGTGGAGATCGACGAGGAGCGGGGCGAGGTGCTTTTCTCGGTGGCCGACACCGGACCGGGCATTCCGCCCGACAAGCAGGATCTGGTTTTCAACCGCTTCGAGAAGCTCGACGGCAACAAGAAGAAGGGCACGGGGCTGGGCCTTGCCATCTGCCGCCAGATCGCCATGATCGTCGGGGGCCGCATCTGGGTCGATTCCGCTTACACGGGCGGCGCGCGTTTCGTCTTCGCGCATCCCATCGGTATCGACCCCGGTGGAGAGAACCGCGAGGGGGGGGGATTTCTACCCTCTGAACAGCGTAAGTCCCTCTTTGTGAACGATGCCGGTCAACTGGTCCCCGAAGGGAAATAAGACGCGGAGAAAGGCTCCTTCGCGCCGGATCACCTCTTTTTCGTCCCCCATTTGGGCTTTATGCCGATGAAGAATTCGGCGTTCATGCGCGGCATGGGCCGGGAGAGCACCGAGAGGTACTCCTCGTTGAACAGGTTGTTGACCGTGCCTTTGAGCGTCAGGTCCGCCCACCGGAGCGAGAGACCCTTTTCGAGCGAGAGGTTGCTCATCAGATAGGGCGTAAGGCGTCCGGTGAGCGTGATGTCGTTGCTCGACATGGTGTAGCGTTCGCTGTAATAGCAGAACTGATAGAGCAGGCCCCAGCTGCGCCAGGAGAGCCTTCCGGTCGCCGTGGCCGAATATTCCGGTTCATAGGGCAACTGTTTGCCGACGGACTGATCGGCCGGGGACATCGGTTCGCCCTCGTTGATCGACGGCGACCACGAAAAAGTGCTGTTCAGACCCAGTTTCAGTTCCTTTGCCAATACCACGGCCAGATCGGCTTTCATTTTCACACCGTAGGCATGGACCTTTTTGATATTCACGGGCGAGAAAAATCCTTTTGTCGTCGGGAGCCACAGAATCCAGTCGTCGATGTGCTGGTCGTACCACGACGCCGATCCCGACAGCGTATAGATTCCCTCTTTCCCCACGGCGAACGACAGTCCGGCTTCGTACTGGAATCCGCTCTCGTTTTTCAGGTCGGTATTTCCGCCCGGCAGGAAATAGAGGTCGTTGAGCGTCGGGAAGCGGTAGTTGCGCGATACGGATGCTTTGGCCACGATATTCCCCTGCCGGGAAAGCAGGTAATCGGCAAAGAAGGCCGGAACCGTCGCCCACTTGGTCCCGTACATCTGCTCCCGCACGACGACCGACATACCCAGCCGCTCCGTGGGCCGCCACTTGGCCGCCACCGATCCGTCGAGTTCGATGCGGCCTTTGTCGTAGCCGACGATACCTTTGCCGCCCTCTTGGAGAATGATATTCTTGTCCGTGCTTTTTACGAAATGCTGGTGCACGGAAATATTGGCCGTAAAGAGCCATTTATCTCCGACGGTATATTCTCCGTCCGCCTGCCCGTAGAACGTATCTATCTTGCTCCGCGAACGGGTCATGGAGTTCATTATCCCGTTGCCGGGGTCCCGGCGGTAGTCGTAGGCCATCCACGTATGAATATACCCGGCCTTTGCCGCGATTTTCCAGTCGCGGCGCAGGTGGTCCCACGAGAGGACGCTGCGCAGGGTGTGTTCGCGCTGGCGGTTTTCGAAATCCGTATCGTCGGCGTAGTCGGTGGTCAGCAGTGCCAGTTCCCGGTTGGAATTGATATACCATGCGTTCAGCCCGAAGCGGTCGCCGCGTCCGGTGTTGTAGTAGACTTCCTGCAGGACGTGTACATCGTCGAAAGCACCGCTCTTGTTGCGCTCGGTGGGATAATACGACCCGATGATATTTTTGTCCTCGTCGTAGATATTCTCTTTTTTGTCCCGGTTGCGGTACTTGTAATCGTTGGCCGAGGATTGGTAAACGGCACGGGTCGAAACCTGCCAGTGCCCGTCTCCGTAGGTCAGGCGCAGAAATTCATCGAATGTCTTATACATGCCGATACCCTGAATGTACTGGAGATTGAACCCTTTAGCGTCGGCAGGCTTGGTCGAAAGTTTCACCAGTCCGCCCAGTCCGCCGCCCGTCTCGTTCACCGAGGATGTGCCGTGCAGTAGCGAAGCGTCGTCGATGAAGTATGACGGGATCATCGAAAAGTCGGTCATGCCCAGCATCGGATTGTTGATGCGCATACCGTTCCACGTCACCTGCGTATGCGAGGGGCCTGTACCGCGGAACGACACGGTAGATAGCGTTGCACGCCCGTACTGCTTGACGAAGATCGACGAGTTGAACGTAAGTACGTCGGCGATCGACAGGGCGATATTCTCTTTGAGGACGATCGAGTCGAATTTCGTTTCCTGCACGCCGATACTTTTCATTGGCCGCTGTCCCCAGATCGGGACCTCGCGGATTGCCACGATGCCTTTTTCACGCCATGATACCGTCCCGGTCTCCGGTCTGGATGCGGATTTGTCCTCTTGTGCTACGAGCAGTCCCGGAAACAACAGAAATGCAAATAACAGAGTTCTTTTTTTCATATCATTTCGTTATTTCCAGCAGAAAGCGCCGGGAATGATACCTACATAAAACTGATCGACAAGTTCCCCCTCGGCAGTATAGCGGTAGATGATTCCCTGTTGTTGGTAGTCGATAGCGTCGGCGACATATACGTCCCCATTGCGCGGGTTTACCGTCAGCCCGTAGTATTTCGTATCGCGGTATTCCAGAAACGGACGCACCGGGACCCGGTCGGCATCGACATCCATCGTCCAAATGTCATTATTGATCCAGTAGAGTTTATCGCGCGTGCCATTAAGCTGCACTTCCGAGGGCCAGTCACCCAACTTGAATTTGAATTGCTTTTCCACCTGGAATGTCGCCGCGTCGATGCGGTACAGCGACGGGGCTTCGTAGCCGTAGGGACTGCCCTCGTAACCGCCGTCGGTGATGGTCCACATCTTGTAGTTCTTATCCATCACCAGTGACGTAGGCTGAATACCGATAACCAGTTCATCGACCACCTGATCGGTTTCAGTGTCGATTTTCAGGATGCGGTTCTGGTACGACCAGCAGTTCACATAAACGTATTGGCCGTACTGCACCATCTGCTCCGTGGAACCCGATTCCATCGTCATATTCGGACACTCGATATAGCCCGTAATTTCGTACCGCTTGGGGTTGACGATGAAGATGCGGTTATCCCAAATCTGCGTGACGTAGGCTTTTTCATCCGAAAGGAAGTGTATATACCGCGGTGAGGTAAGGTTGATAATGCGGCCTACTTCCTTGAACGTGTTGATGTCGATGGCGAAAATTACGTGCGAGTTATTCACCACCACCCAGCCCACGCCGTCGCGGATGGTCATGGACTGCGCCACATCGCCCAGCTTGAAACCGTTGGCCCGTTTGAAAATCTCGTTCTCCACCTGCTTCGTTTCGGGGTCGTAGTACGAGAGCGTGGCGTTGCCGTACTGAAAATTGCCCTCATTGGTGATGAACAATCCCGCCCCCGTCGCCGCGAAATCTTCCGTCGTGCCATAATCCCATTTCATACAGCCGCCCAAGGCGGAGAGACACAGGACCACCGACGCGATATGTCGTAATGTTCGTTTCATATTATAAAACGGAAAAAGTGCGTCCGCAGATTGCGGACGCGCTTTTCAGTTGCATCAAGGGTTCGGGTTCAGTTCTTTGGTATAATATCCGTTCACCATATCCTGATAGGTCGGGTTGTAACCGCAGTTCAAAACGCTCCAATTTCCCTCTTTGATCTGCCCGTCTTTGATGAACGGACCGAACATGGTGAAATCCGCGAATTTGGTACACCGGAAGAATTTTACACCCGATATTTTGGCAAGGTTCGGCATATCGAGAGCTGTTAGCGTCGTCGCCATGTCCACACTTAAAACCCCGTCGATAGTTTGCAGGGCCGGGCAGGAGAATGATTTTAAGGCGTGAACCGTAAGGCCGACACCGCCCACACGCTCCAGCGACGGGAACGCAAAATCTTTGTTCGTACCCCGGATGTCAAAAGCTCCGTAAAGAATATCGTTGGCGGCAAGACCCTCTTTTGCATATTGCGGATTTTCAGCGCAGCCGACGGTTTTGAGTTTCGAAAAATCATATTTGAACGCTGCGTAATTCAGGTTGCCCTCGATGAAGAACTGTCCGCCGATAGTCTCCAGTTTCGGACAATCCAGATTCGACGCCATCATTGCGATTTTGATATGCAGGTAGCCTGCGATGCTCGTCAGGTTCGGGGCCGAAAAACCCTGCCGCGTGGACCGTGTGACATACATATTTCCGTACACCTTTTCAAAGGTGAATACCGGGTCGGTGGAAGAAGCGTTGCTATATGAAAAATCCTTTACGCTCTTAAAATTCAACTCCGGGACTACCGGCTGTCCGGGGACACTCGCATCGGTATTGGCAGAAAGAATAATATTTACATGCGACATATCTTCTTTCGTAATGAGTTTCCCGATATTCGTCAGGTAAGTAATCTCTATGGTCGGGTCCACGCCGTTAAAGGCTTCGAAATCCACGTTGCTCAAATCGAGCGTCTTGTTGTAGTAGGCTGAAAGTCGGTACAGCATTATGCCGCCGAGTTTCGTCAGCTTGCTCCAGTCGGGCAATGTCTCCAAGACCTGAAAATTGGCAATCGTCAGCGTTCCTTTGACAACGGTGAGGTTTGCAAGTCCGTCGATTCCGGTCAGTTTATTGTTGGCCGTAGAGGTGGCGAAATCGCCTTTGACGTAATTGGCTTCGAAGAGCAGGTCGCCGTTTACGACCGACAATTCCGGGATGGTGAGCGTTTCGAATTGGATAGGTATGGATGCAAAATTGATACTTCCGGCTTCCGTGATCTTCGGCACGCTGATAGAAATTAATTTCGCAAGGTTGTTAATGCCAAATTCCCCGCCGACAGCGGTGAGTGCGGGAAACTCCAGCGCAACGATTTCACCGCCCGCCTTTTCATCCTCGGTCGTACCCTCGATAACAAGGTTTGCGCCGACGGTCGCCAGCTTCGGGAAATCGAACGTCTGCAAAGCCGCGGAATTGAAAACGGCGCTGCCCCCGACAGCGGCCAGCTTGTCGAACTGGATATAAGCGACCTGATTATTGCGCACGAGAATATCGCCCGTGACTTTCTCCAAGGATTCCATCGACACCATGTTCAAGTCGGCGTTCGTAGCCAGCGCTTCCGCCGTGCCGATCTGCAACCCGCCGATGGCGGTAATGTTACCCAGTCCCGTGAGGTCCGCACCGTTGAAACTGCTGCGGATAATGATGTCGCCCTCAACCTCTTTAAGCAGCGACAAGGCGGAAATGTCGGTGATCTGCGCAGCATCGTCCGCATCCGAGCCGATGATAAGGTCGCCCTTGATTACCGTAGCGTCCGTGGCGGCGAACGCCGCAACTTCGGCAGGGGTCTTTAATTCGACATCCCCCTCGTGGCGGATTTCGTCTTTTACGACTTTGTAGGTGTATTCGTTCGCTGCACCGTTATAGGACGTGACGCGGAATATGCGTTCGTTGTCCCAATCGGTAATCGTCGCCGGGTCGGGCATGATTTTCGCCGACGGGGTGTATTCGAACGTCACCTGCGCATTGTTGAGTGAAACCGTATAGGGAACCGTTACCGTAATGACATTCTCGGCAATTTCAGCCGTATAGGATATGCCCCCGACGGTCATAACGACCGCGGTGATGAAATTGTCATCGGCATCTTCGGGGATTTCCGGAGCCGGATCGTCTTTGGAACAGGCCCCCATGACAAACGGGAGCACAGCCAGCAGAAGTAAAAATCGTTTCATGTGTATTATTTATTGGTAATAGACAAATCTTCGAAAGAAAAGACTTCGGTGGAAACTTCCCCCAGCGGACCGCTCTTAGCCAGTACGCCGCATTGGACTTTGATGAAGTCCACATATTTCAAATTGACGGCAGTTCCATCGTGATAGATGGCATTGTCTATCTTGAAACCGTTAGTCTGACCGCTGCCTGTATAGGAATCTCCACCCAGGTTATCCGACCCCATATTATCGACATAGCCCCAGTCATACGCCAGATTCCCCCAATAGCCTGTCGTCGGGTCCATACTATTGCGTGGCGAAAGGCGTGTTCCACTAAGGGTATAGCTTCTCTCCGGAATCCATAACGGATAGTAATATTCCTGCGTATGATAACCGTTATAATCAACCCATCCGGTGTTCCCCTCAGAATCCGACCATTGAACTTTCATCCGGATTCCATCGGGTTTATAATAAGTTACTTCGTAATCCTGTATTGTTCCGTCCTTACCCGTTTCGGAACCTTTCAATTCATACCATTCATCGTCCGGCTCCCCGTTTCCGTTCGTGTCCTGCATGACCCAGACAATTCCCGGCTCGTTCGACCCGCCCAGACCGCTGTTAAAGGCATTGGCCTGGATTGCGAAGTCATAGTCACCGCCGCTGTTTTTGATGCTGTGGTCGAAGCCTACAACGATATATCCGCCGAAAGAACCTAATGAAACATAGGTTTTAAGTCCCAATCGTTTCGTTGCATATTCGACGGCCTGCTCCGGAGTAGTTTCATTTCCTGTAAACCCCGTATTGTTATTCGCTTCGTTGATGAACTGTCCCGGTGCGGGAGTAAACTCGTAAACCTTATTCCACAGTCCCGAACTCGATGCCGTCGCTGCCCGGTAGCGGTCGCTCTCCGTTTTGCTGTCGCAGACGACTTTCACCGTAGCCGTCACCGCGGTTTTGCCACGGGTGACGTTGCGCGAAAGCTGCTGTGCCGAAGCCGTACCCTCGGAAACGGTCACGGTGACGTTATATTCACCGGGAGTTGTCGGGGTGAACTTGAACACCCGTTCCGTGGCGTCGCCGACCGTTTCGCCGTTCACACTCCATTGGTACTGCGGATGATCGTAGTACTCCAGACGCGGACGCAGGAACACCGGGCGGCCTGCAAAGGTGTACCGATCCGTAGAGGTCTGCGTATAAGAGGGCGTCGGGAAACTGACTTCGTAGGGCATCGTCTCCACAACCTCAATGTCGATTTGCCGCGTCGTAGCGCCGTCGATATTGGACGCATTAATCGTGATCGGGTATGTCCCCAGTTCCTTTTCGCGGAATGTGTATGTTTTATCCGTACTCACGACCTGGCCGTTGCGGACCCATTCGATTTTGAAACCATCCAAATCCGAGTGCAGAATGTCCGGGGCCAGCGTGTATTCGGTGTTTTGCATGACTTTCAGCCCTTTGGATGGAATGACGAACGAGATCAGGGGCGGCGTGAGGTCCATGACTTCGACTTTCAATTCTTCCTCGGCATATCCATCCGCATTATCGACCCGCAGTTTGATGTAAACATCCTGTTCAAAATCCCATGTGCATTTCAGCGTCGGTTCCGACGAGAGAAGTTTCCCCTCGGAGGTCCACGCATAAAGCGCGTCGTCGGCATTTTCATAGGTCGGGGCAATCGTCAGTTCCCGGCCTACCTTGATCGTATAGATACCCGTGTCGCTGTCCAAATTGATAACCGGAACCTGCTTCGTGACGGTTGTAATCACGTCGTCCTTGTTGCAGGATGCAAACAAGATTGCGAAAGCTAAAATCTTGAAAATCGAATGTCTTGCCATAAAAAAAGAAGCACACGGCCATTGTGACCGTGTGCCCGAAATAATGTTATTGTACTGTTATATCGTCGATGCAAATATAAGCAGGTGTATTCAAACCGAACGTTTCATCCGAATCCGAACCTGCAAAGTTGAATTTCACGCTCTGAACGCCCTCTACATCAATAGGCCAATAGGTCCATGTCGTAACCGGGTCGATATTTTTCCCATTCCGATAATCTGCCAGCACGAGTTCTTTGGTTGTAATCAGACCGCCATCAATGTTGTAGCACTCCAGCATAACCTGAAAATAGCCGATATGCTCACCTTTCTCATTGACCTGATCTTTCAGAGCTGTTGCAGAACCCGTTGTCCCGAACTGATTGCCGTTCATAATTACACCATAGGTATAGGCCGTATTGCAATACCACAAGCCCTTAAAGGTATAGGGCATATCGAAGTAAAATTCCGGCTTCGACATCCAGTCCTGATTACCTTTGTCTGAGTAACCGTAAACGACGGCAAAATTCGATCCGCTGTGCCCGGCGTTTTCATTCGCACCGTCCACCGATGCGGTATTGTAAACGCTGCACTGGTTTTCCCACGAATACCACCAGTCCGAGGGAGTGGGTTTGGTCGGGTCCTGCGGATATTGTGCGGGATTCGACATGCTGTTGTACTTGGACAGAGCGATAGCGCCGCTGGAGAACTCTGTGTATGAACCGTAATCATTTACTACGGTGTTCATAGTCGATACGAACGTATAGAGCGGGTCGTAAATGGTCTGTACCTGATTGGCTTCTGTAAAGCCGTAGTAGGTGTAATAGTTATCGGCCCTGGAAGTGTAGGCCATCATCGAATCGTCGAAATCATCGAACGTGATGGTCGTGGTTCCATCCGGGTTTACGGTGGAACGGGTTTCGGGGTTTGTAGGTTCTACAAACTCCATGTCCGCATTACAGGCGGTGAAAGCGACGGCGGCCACCACAACGGCGGCTCTTGCCAAAAAATGAAGAGATTTTTTCATAATACTTTTATTTAAGTTAACCAAAAGTGGTTGCGCAAAAAAAGCCCGTCCGCATGACTGAAATCACGACGAACGGGTATAGTTTAACTATCAACTAAAAGTTAGAAAAGAAACCTAATTTTTGTCTGATTGTGCCAGTAACCCGCAGGCGTAATCCCTCATTTTGTTAGGCAGGTCTTCTGACTTATCCCGATTGCCGCGCCTTCCCAGCTTTTAAGCCAGTGGCAAAGAGTGCGACAATCATTTTCTCCCGAAAGAGAGGACTTACAGCAGCGAGTACTGTCCCGGATTTTCACCGGATTCCCTTTTAATTCCGCCTGCGAACAGACGGAAACCTTAACGCTTCAAAAGTAATCTTTTTTCTCTTGCGCTATTCTTTTTGCTTACTTAAATAATCCATTTACAACCTGTTTACGCCATCATTACGCCGTTTCATGGTATTTCGAAAAACGCAGGGATTCACCCGATAGCACATTCGCATCCCTTTAAATAACCGGAAATCCATTATCGGGGGTATTCCGGAGAAAGCAAGAAAATGCGGTGTAAATATACCCTTTACTTGCTCGATTTCAAATAATTTGCGATAATATTATTTGATTTGACAGCATACAGCGATAGCGTGCACTAATGGCATTTTTTGCTGTCATAATCAATCCTTTTATTCCCAGACCATTAATCGAAATATTATCATCGAGGGGGGGGGTGAAAAAAGCGCGGGGAACGGCGAAAGGAATCAGGCACGGCAAAGAGCCACGAAACAGACAGCCGAACCCCGCGCCGTAAAAGCACGAAGTTCGACCTGTCCCGCCTGTTTCTCAATCAAATTTTTGCCGTTTCGATTCCTTACTGAACAGGCCGCGAGTATGTGGGCGTACCCTTGTTGCAATGACAAAGGTAGCAAAATATCTTAAAAATGTACGGGGAACAATCTGCGATAGTCAGGTCGTGGAAAACCCGGAAACAAACAGACCGAACCCCGCACAAGTCTTGCACGAAGTCCAGCCGTCCCGCCTGCTTCCCATTCAAATTTCCACGTTTGACTATCCGGAACAGGCTATGCGAATATCCGGGCATACACCCGTACTGGATATTCGCTACAAAGGTATTTATTTTTTTCGGTTTTGGCTCCGAAAGGGGGATCAATTAGGGCGATTCTGTGCGCTTGATGGTCCTGTTGGTCGGGATTAGCAGCACGTAGCTTATATTCGCGGCCTAACTCCAAACACCAAAATTATGCAACAAGAAGATGATTTAAGGGCGCTTGCCAAAATCGTGGCTTTTATCCTTGCTGTCGGCATTATCTGCAACGTGACGAATATCTATTGGTTCGGATACGAATGACTGCACGGCGCAGGCTGAACGTTCGGCATAATCGACCGCATCCTGCTCGGCTTCCAGCAGACAACGGGCTTTTATGCGTCACCCCTCTATTCCAAGCTGTTCGCCTTTCTCTTGCTCGCTATCGTCTGTCTGGGGTCTCGCGGCATCAAATCCCAGAAAATAGGCTGGTCGCATATCATCCCCGTCGCCTTTGCGGGCTTTCTCTGTTACTTTTTCAACGGCTGGCTGCTGCGCATCCCTGCGTCGCTGGGCGTTCGTGTGGGCTGGTATGGCGCAACGCTGTTCGCGGGCTACCTGCTGATGCTCACGGCCGGGGTGTGGATGTGGCGGCTGTTGCGCTATGATCTCCGGAACGACGTTTTCAACGATGAAAACGAATCATTCATGCAGGAGACACGGCTGCTCAAAAACGAGTTTTCCGTGAACCTGCCGACCCTGTTCCGCTATCAGGGGCAGGACTTTCACGGCTGGATAAACATAGCCGTTTTCAGGAGTTGCGCGGTTGTCGGAAGCCCCGGTAGCGGCAAGTCTTTCGCGGTGATAAACAACTACATAAAGCAACTTATTGAAAAGGGCTATGCTCTCTATCTGTACGATTTCAAATTCCCGGACCTCACGCTGATCGCTTACAATCACCTGCTCCGGCACAAGGGCGTGTACGACGTGAAGCCGCAGTTCTGCGTTATCAACTTCGACGACCCGAAGCGTTCGCACCGCTGCAACCCGATCAAAGCGGAGCTTATGACCGATATTGCCGATGCCTATGAAGCCGCCTATGTCACGATGATCGGCCTGAACCGGAGTTGGGCCACCCGGCAGGGCGATTTTTTTATCGAATCGCCAATCGTTTTACTGACTGCAATTATTTGGTTTCTAAGAATTTATAAAGACGGGAAGTATTGCACCTTTCCCCACGCAATCGAACTTCTTAACAAGAAATACGAAGAACTTTTTACTATCCTGATGGCCCGGCCCGAGCTGGAGAACTACATGAGTGCGTTCGTCGATGCCTGGCAGGGCGGCGCACAGGAGCAGTTGCAGGGCCAAATCGCGTCCGCGAAGATTCCCCTTTCCCGTATTATTTCGCCGACACTTTATTGGGTCATGTCGGGCGACGACTTTTCCC
>ENA-ORML01002173-ORML01002173.1-human-gut-metagenome-genome-assembly--contig:-NODE-2173-length-13818-cov-3.060743_pt1 | contig 13818 bp, 12 predicted proteins | sample MGYA00242103_ERZ508995 | MGnify/ENA primary metagenome ERZ508995 (study PRJEB26280, sample SAMEA2338702) | human gut metagenome | biome: human gut; feature: human-associated habitat; material: faeces...
AAGCGTCCCGGATCTGCCCGGCGATCGTATCGTCGCCCTGAAGATAAATACGGAAGCCGCCAGCCGACCAGAGAAGCATTTTGACGAGCCGCTCTGCAAATCTTATGTTCGCGGCAGCGAAAGCTTCGCCGCGCAGGCGCGTCTCATAGACGGTGATCTTGCCGTGGTCGCGTTCGACAGCGATCCGGAACGGGCGATCCGCTTCTTGCAGATACGCCTTCGCCCAGATGCCGAAGGGAATGAACCCCGGATCGAGCGCGGGCATATTCTTAACAGAGTAATCGATTCCAAGATAGTTCATACTGCCTCCCTCCGGTTCATGCGCGCGCCTCGAGCTCAGTCATCATCTGGTCGAGCTGCATGAGGCAGCGCGGCAGATGGAACGGTCCTTTGAACGTGCTGCCCTTGGTAGGGGGCATGGTAGGAAGCCCGTCGCGGCGCAGATAGCCGTACCATTCGCCGTAGGCCGGATCGGAGAAATGCTTTTGGCAGTAATCGAGTGTTTTGAAGAACCAGTCGAGATCCTGCTCGTTTCCAGTGCCGCGGTAGAGCATCATGGAGGAAATGAGGATTTCGTTATGCGGCCACCAGAGCTTCATATCGTGCTCATAAGATTCAGGCGGCAGACCCTTGGCGTCGACAAAGTACAGAAGTCCGCCGTATTCCTCGTCCCAACCGGCGTGGATGGCGTTGTCGAAGATGGTCTGCGCCTTTTCGATGAGTTCGGGTTTGCCGAACTGCTTTGCGTACTCCAGCAGGAACCACACGCCCTCGATGTCGTGACCGGGATTGACAATACGACCGTCGGTGAAGTCAAAGCGCGGCGTGCCGTCCGGAGCGACATTTTCCAGTGTACATCCGAGATCAAACTTGACAAAATACTTGAAAATTTCCTCGACGCACTGCGTCGCGCGCGCGGCGTAAACATCCTTGCGCTCCGGGTCGCAGCGCATGAGGATGAGCGCGACGTTGAGATAGATCATCGGAATGCCGAAGGCGCGGCCGCTGCGCGTTTCGGGAATGGTTTTGGGTTCCATGCCGACCGGGTCTTCCATGCCGTGGTTGAGATCCCAATAGAGGTCTGCCATCTGCCGCGCGCGGGCAAGACGGCTTTCGTCGCCCGTGACGGCATAATATTCCGCGTTCGCCATCGCGCAGAACGCCTCGGAGAAGCAATACCGGCGCTGCCGCAGCGGCTGACCGTCCTTTGTAACGGTAAAATACATACGGTCGCCTGCGGCGTGATTAAAGCAGTGACGCTCCATAAAATCAAGGCAGCTGCGGCTGGGGCGTGGAGCCATTCCGGCTTCGTGCCGTAGACTGTGCACAGATGGGCAAAGATCCAGCCGCACCGCCCCTGCATCCAGACGCTCTTGTCCGTGGAATAGATTTTACCGGTTCGGTCGAGGCAGGGATAGACACCGCCGAATTCCGGATCCATGCCGTTTTTCAGCCAAAAATTTACGCAGCGATCCAATTCCGCGCGTACCCAAGTATGCGCCTCGGTAAATTGCTGTTTTCTCATTTCGTTCATGTACATGCACCTCTTGCTACAATTCAAAAACAGGTCTGTGATTTATGCTTTTACATATTTCTGGACAGCCTCTTCAATCATCTGCTTCGCACAGACGACGGTGTCCATGTCGGATGCGACAAGATTCGGCAGCGGCGCGCGCACAGTACCGACGTCCATACCTTCACGGCGCAGAATCTCTTTCATGACGGCGTAGAGATTGCCATGGCAGCTGCACATCTTATAAATGATGCGGCAGCATTCGTTTTGAATTTCGCGTGCCAGCTCCATGCGCCCGGCGTGATAGCATTCGTAGATTTTGAGATAGAGCTCAGGCATGACGGCGTAGGTGCCGCCGATGCCGCCGGTCGCGCCGATGGCAAGACCAGAGATCAGCTGCTCGTCCGGACCGTTGAACACGAAGAGCTCGCGCTCGGTCGCATCAAGCCACATCTGGATATCCTGCGTCGGCATAGACGAGTTTTTAACGCCGATGACGCGCAGATTTTTAGCCATTTCCTGCAAAAGCTGCGTGCTGAGCGCGACACCCGCAAGCTGTGGGATGTTATAGATGATAAAATCCGTGTTTGGCGCAGCCGCAGAGATCGTATTCCAATAGTCCGCGATGGCATACGGCGGCAGATGGAAATAGATCGGCGGGATGGCGGCGATTGCGTCAACGCCGAGGCTTTCGGCGTGCCGCGCCAGCTCGCCGCTGTCGGCGGTCATGGCGGTGTTGTTACAGGCGACGTGCGCGATGACGACGAGCTTGCCGCCAACAGCGTCCATAACGGCTTCGAGGATGGCCTTGCGTTCTTCTACACTTTGGTAGATGCATTCACCAGAGGAACCACCAACATAAAGACCTGTTACGCCTTTGGCAAGCAGGTACTTAGCCAACGACTTTGTTCGAGAAGTTGATACTCTGCCTGTATCATCATAGCAAGCGTAAAACGCAGGGAAGATGCCCTGATATCTTTTTAACTTTTCATCCATTGTGTATTCTCCTTTTAGGCGGTAGCGGGCTCTCATAATGAGAGCCCGCTGAACATTTAAATCGTCAATTCGCAGTGAGTTCACTCATGGTAAATTCTTCATAGTACATATACCGCAAACCATCTGCCCACGAAGTGGTCGGCGATGCTTCATAGATCATTCCAATTCGTCCATCGCCAAGTTCAACTAGACTACTATAAGCAAAGAGTGCACTGGCCTCAGTAACCTGATAGACGTATTCCCAGTCGATAGAGTACTTCGTGCTCCCGTTGTCGTATTGACCATTTTCTTTGATCAAGCCGACATAGATACGCCCATCTGTTCTGGAGGTGTTATACGCCATTGACAGCAAAACTGCAGGATATGCTTGTCCATCTTTTTTCGAGACAACCGTTCCACTATATGAAAGTGCTGACAACTGGCTGTTCGTACCGGCCAGATTATCGCCAAGTCCCGATGTAACATCAATCCATGTTTCGCCGCCATCAAGACTTGTCGCGGTTTTAATCTTACCCCCGCTGCCGCTGGTATTTCGCATAAAAATCTGCAAATTGCCATTTGGAAGTTCTACAACAACAGATTCATGACCGACTGTTCCAGGAAGGCAGTCACCGTGTGCCCAAGTGTTTCCACCATCATCACTATAAATAACTTCCGTTCGTGCGCCACTTGTCAGCGTACCATTTCCTCCAGTAAGCTGATAGTAGATTGGAACAACCAGTCTGCCAGCATGATCACCATTCTGAATTTGAATGCCATGTCCAGGTCCAGTCAGATAGTACCGAGACTCTTCTCTCTTGACCATGCCAGAAATAATCTTGTCCGTATGCCACGTTTCTCCATCATCGTCTGAATAAACCTGCATGATATAACTGGTATTGTAAACTTGCAGTTCAGAGTCTTCATAGAAAATTTTCATCGGCACAGACTGCGAAGCTGCCTGTATGTCCGAGCTGCGCTGCGTAACATGCAAAAGCTGACCGTCCTTGTACAGTTCATAATTTTCACCGAGACTGTATTCTGAAAGCTCACCAAGCGACAAATTGCTATCATCAACTGTCGTTCCGTCGGAAGAATACTCCGTCGGTGTACCCAGCAAATGATAAACGTTATATCTGCCATCCGCGTTCTTCTCGCCATAAATATCAGCAGCGTAGTTAAAGCGACTGCGAACGGTGTTCATATTAACATTTCCAGACTTCACGTTTTGATCGGAGAGCAGGAAATATTTATGCCCCGCAATGGTGCAGAAGCCGTCACCGAATGGCATACTCCGAGCGACACCACCATGCGCTTGTCCATAAGCATCGATATTAAGTGATTGGAAACCGCCGCCGTTCCAAGCAAAGGCGTCTATCAACAGCAAAATTCTGTCTGTATACTCAGTATCTTCTACGATGACTCCATCAATAAAGGAGGCTGAGCCTTGTTTGTATCCGTATTCATCTGCATAGTCACTCATATGCAGACAATCTGGCGTAATCGCATCTTCCCAACCATCATTCGCTGTATAGCTGAGTGCCTGATGCTTGATTCTAAGTGCAGAGTCAATATTCTCTGCTGAATCGCCAGTGCTGCCATAGTTTGTATCGGAACCAGCAACTAAGGTTCCCTTTGAAGAGTACAGCAAATACGGAATTCTGAAGAATGTCGAGCTTGTAGCATCGCCCTCGTAAAAAACATTCCTGGACGTTGGCCTTGTCAGCTCAAGAAGCAGTTCGTCAGAAAGTGCCGACGTGAAGACATAGATATAATCAATTGTACCTGTGTATGGATAACTGCTGGAACTAATCAGCCGATCCATTTTCCCAATATAACCAGTCGTCAAGTTCGGAATATCGCCTAGCCATTGGTAATCATCACCTGTTTTGGCTGTCGTTCCGCCTTTTTGACCATTTGCAAATAACTTGTAACCTACGCCGCTTTCTGCCTTGAACGCAACGATATTGTCTTCATAACCGAACGTAGTGCAGTAAGCAGAATATTTAGGAGAATCAGAATTTCTAAATTCAAATCCAACACGGTTGCCCGATTGATACAAGTGGAAATGTGCATCGTTTTTGCTTGTATCGCTGACACTCAGAAGTGAACCAGGTCCATTTGTTGTGTTTTTGTACTTCACCAATATGGTAATGTTATCAGCGCTATTTAGAGTCTCAAGAACGTCATCATTAAGTTGGACTGCATCATCGTCACTCTGAATGTTCAAGTCATGCTTTGAGAATACCAAGGGATTACCAATAGGCCATTCTGCTCCGGAGATTGCCGCCGCTTCTTGCTGTGACATAAATTCTGGAAGAAACGCAACAAAAGAAATATCTCCTACAAAATTTGCATTATTACTCGAGTTTGCCAACGCGCCAGATGTACCACCAATATTCAAAAACTGAATATCATTAACCTCTGCATTATAATTGAACCACGAGGCGAAATTCGGAAACTGTGTAGTGGTACTCCCATCAAAGCTTGTTACAGATTTTGCTTGTGTATTTGTAAGGTCGCTAGCATCTACACTGTAAACAAAGGTATGCCAGCCAGACCCGGTAGTTGTTCCACGGAGATTTGCGACCATTCCACCTGGGAAATCAATTCGTTGCATTTTCATCCCCGAAACATTATTAACCATAACCGCGCCATATTTGTCCTTCTCTGTGGAGCTTCCCGCCGCAAATAGGACTTGATTTGTAGATGCCGTACTTCTATATCGAACAATAACTGTTCCTTGAGTGCTGGCTTTTAAGCGCGAAATATCCTGTTCTGTTCCCGAAACGATACGGCTTCCGTCAAATGAAGTATCGCCGTCAAAATTATAATAGAAGCCGGTTTTACTTGCTCTTGATAAGACTTCTATTATGCTGCTGCCATTTGTGCTGGAAGCGAATACCGAAAGCGGGAACATAGTCAAAAGGAGACACGATACAAGAAATGCGCTAAATAGACGTTTCAAAGTATGTTTCATTTGTTTGCCCTCTTTCTTTAATAACTCTGTACATATTTGTTTGATGAACAGAACTTGCTTATAATTTTTATAAAGAAAATGGAACTATCCTGTGATTTCAGAAACCTTAACTTTGCGGTCTTCACGAAGCGACTTTGTGGCCGCGTCTGCAGAAGCAATTGCTGCGCGTGCAGCTTCACCGGTCAGGAGCGGACGGAACTCGTCAGTAACCGGATCGCCATGCATAATGCCATTGAAGAACTTCATTTCATTCTTCATGATTCCGTGCAGCCACAGCGGCGGCTTTTTGCCCGGATGACCGTACTGGATTGCACCATCCATTTCTGTGCTGTGATAAATCTGAGTCCTCTGATCGTCTTCTTCCTGGGTCTCATGAACCAGATAATGCTCTTCTTCACCATCTGCAGTTTTAACCGTCATGCCGACATTGCACATATCAATTTTAATGTAGCCTTTTGTACCCTGAATCAGCACATAATGCTCCGGATAGTGGAAGGCAGAGCCGTATTCCACAACAGCATAGGTGCCGTTTCCAAATTCCAGCAAGAGGAACAGCATATCGTCCTCGTCGCCAAACTGTTCACCCTTATGCGCAACATTACCGCCAGTCATGGTAACCTCTGTTGCCGGTCCCATCAGGAACTGAATGCAGTCCAGCTCGTGGATATGGTGATAAAGGTGACCACCGGATTTTGCGCGAATCTTCTTCCAGCTGATGGACGGCTGCGGCTCTTCCCAGCCGTTTCGTGCAGAGTGGCAATAGAGAACACGACCGATTTTCCCCTCTGCGATCAGCTGCTTTGTATGGCGTACCGCGCGGAAGAAGTTCATGACATGGCCTGCCATGAAGATCACACCGTTTTCTTTGCAGGCGCGTACCATTTCGTCGCAGTCCGCATAGCAAAGCGCGATCGGCTTTTCACAGAAGACGTGCTTCTTATGACGTGCTGCTGTCAAAACTGGCTCTTTGTGCAGATAGTTCGGCGAAGCTACCAGCACAGCGTCGACATCATCACGCGAGCAGAGCTTATCCAAATCCGTTTCGACATCGCAGCCAAGCTCTTTTGCCACAGTCTCAGCATTTTCGGGGTCATAAACTGCAACAATTTTTGCCCCCTCCTGCTCTTTCATAATGCGACCAAGTTCAGCACCGAAATATCCCGTACCGACAATTGCATATCCAATCGTTTTCATAACAATATCTCCTTTTATTTGATAGAGCCCTGTGCCAAACCGCCAGCAATGCGCTTCTGGATCAGCATGAAGAAAATTACAGAAGGAATTACGACAAGTGCGGATGCAGCCATCATAACGCCCCAGTCCAGCACCTCTTGACCCATGAGTGATTTCAGTCCAACCGCAACGGTCATTTTGTCGCGGCTGTTGATCAAAATGAGTGAGAACAGGAACTCATTCCATACGTTGATAAATGTATAAATTGCCACGGCAACTACACCGGGTGCGACAATCGGCAAGACAACACGACTAAATACTTGAAGCTTGTTCGCACCATCCATGTATGCGGCTTCTTCAATTTCAAGCGGGACTGTTTGGAAGAATCCAACCAAAAGCCAAATCGCATATGGGACAGAAATCGAAAGATACACAATAATCAGTCCAACGCGGCTGTTCACCAGCCCTGCTTTGCCCATAATGATCGAATATGGGATCGCGAGCAAGATGGGCGGGAACATATACGTCGTGATCAGGACTCTCGTCATGATCTTTCCAAATCTCGGAAAGAACCGAACAACACCATATGCACCAAGCGCAGAAATCAGAATAGCAATGATTGTTGTGCTTCCGGCAACAACAACACTGTTCATAATATTTGTGCCGAACTTTAGCTGCTCAAAAACAATTTTATAATACTCCAGCGAAAAGACCTGAGGGAAAATCGCAGTGGGATTCGCTGTCAGTTCGCCCTTGCTCTTTACAGAAGATACTAATATCCAAAACAGCGGAAACGCCGCCAAAAGCGCAAGAATTGTCAAATAGGTATAGGAGATCGTGTCGCCTAAGATACCGCGTCTAAAATGTTTACGCTTGTGCATCACTTCTCCTCCTCCCACTTGTTCAAAAGCCTAAAGTACTGCGCACACACAATCAGCAGGAAGAGCAGCAACAGTACGGTAACTGCTGAAGATCGTCCAAGCTGCTTCAATCCCCAACCAATGTTATATGCATAAATCGGAACGGTCAGTGTTTTATTGGCCGGGCCGCCGCCGGTGATCAAGTAAATAATATCGAAGCTATTGAAAATCCAAATCGTGCGAAGCACAACCAACAAACCCACAACAGTACGAATATGCGGAACTGTAATGTGCCAGAAAGACTGGAATGTATTTGCACCATCAATTTGAGCTGCTTCATACTGATCTTTTGGTACGGTTTGCAGCGCTGACAGGATGTTGACCATGATCAGCGGCGAGCCGAACCAGATATTGATGAACACCAGCGTTGCAAACGCCAGATTTCCAGTCAAAAATTCCGGCGCGGTTGAGCATAGTCCGAGCTTGATCAGAAGATTCGGCAAAAAACCGTAAACGCCGTTCAAAATCCACTTCCAGGAAAACGCCAAAACGATTGATGGAATCGCCCAGGGAATAATCAGGATTGTACGATAAATACTAGAGCCTTTTTTGATTCGGTTCAACGCCAATGCGCCGGTAAAACCGACTATTAACTGCCCCAGCAGAGAGAAAAAGGTCCATTTCAGGTCGTTCCAAAAGGCCGTCCAGAAATCCGGATCAGTCAACGTTTTAATATAATTATCAAGACCGAGGAATCGATAAGTAGGCTTAATGAGATTTTTGTTTGTCAGACTATAGAAGATACTGGAAGTAACGGGATATAGCAGGAGTAAAATAACCACGGTGAGCGCGGGAAGAATAAACAGCCAACTGCTTGCTTTTGATGATAGCGTGCGCCTTCTTTTCACAATTTTGCAGACCTCCTTTGCTGCGCTAGAGATAAAGGAGGCGGGGGAAGCCCCCGCCTCCTGGGTCACCCCAATAAAATCTTATTCTGCTGCTTCAAACAACTCATTTAGCTGTTTGTTGGCGGCTGCCGCAGCGTCTTCAACAGATGTGCCGTTCAGGACGATGTCCTGGAACATATTCTCGACGACACGCTGGTTTGCAAGGATGCCAGCCTCGACGCAGGGGCCATATTCCATGCCAATATAAGTGCCGTGGCTCAGAGCATCGCTAATCACACGCATTTCGGCTTCATACTTCTGAATCGTCGGATCCGAAAGGAACGTCGGATCATTTGTGATTTCCTTCAGAGCAGGAAGCATGCCAACCGGAACAGAGTGCAGGAACGGGACATAAGTTTCCGGCTCATAGAAAGACTCGATGAATGCCTTGCAGATTTCAGGATGCTTAGAGTTCTTCCAAACAACCATCGGCATATTATTGACGATGTACTGCGGCTGCTCGCCTTCGTTGCGGGTGGGAATCGGTGCGCAGCTGATGGAATCCATCAGATCGGGGCGGTTTGCCTCAACGCCACTGATATGGAAACCGGAGTTGAAGTCAAATGCGTTTTTGCCCTGATAATAAAGCGTCGCCTGATCGAGCGTGTTGTAGTTGATCGAGTCTGCCGGAGAATTTGTCTTATACATATCCGTCCAGAACTTGATGCCTTCAACAATATCCGGATCGGTCAGGTTTGCCTTGCGGTCTTCTGTCAGAAGGGACTTGCCGCAGCTGCCAGCCCAGACATCCAAGAAGCACGTTGCATACATATCGTTCGTGCCCATTGGAACAGAGCAGCCGTAAACTTCGCCGTTCTCGCCCTGCGTGATCGCCGTCGCTGCCGCATTGAACTCGTCCCAAGTCGTGGGAACATCAAGATTGTACTTTTCCAGCAGATCCTTGCGGTACCACATCACAAATGCATGAGAGTAGATCGGCACTGCATAGCAGCTGCCATCATAGGTCATTTCCTGAATCGGAGATTCATAGAAACGGTCGCGGCCAATTTCGTCGATCATATCATCCAGCGGAATGATCGCGTCGGCGTTGATCATTTCGACAACCTGACCGGCCTGCGCGGTACTCATGTCGGGGACGTTGCCCGAGGCGAGGCCGGTCGTCCACTTGGTGTAGAAGTCTGCCCAGGAGTAGGTTTCAATGTTGATCTTAACCTTGGGGTGTTTTTCCATGAATGAATCGGCTCAAGTCTGGGACCCTGCGTGAACGAGTGCCAGAACGTGATCTCACCCTCCAGCTCATCCGCTGTTTCAACAGGCTCTGCCGGTGCGGCATCTTCTTTGTCAGTGGTCTGCGGAGCGTCCTGGGTTGTTTCAGTTGGAGGGGTTGTCGTATCATCTGCTGAGCTACAACCAGCCAAGCAACTGAGAAGCATCAGTGCTGCCAAAAGAAGCGCTAAGTATTTTTTCATAATTTTTCCCTTTCTGCTCAATGTTTTTTTGGTGGTATTGCTATGGCTTCATTATAGAAAATTATTTTCATTTTGTGTAGAGGATGAAATGACCAATCATAGCATTATTCGCTCATAATTTGGGTGATTCTTTCCCTGCACGAACCGCCTGTCCGCGTGAGATCCGGCGGTATTGATGCGGTGAAACTCCAAATACTTGCCGGAAGGTGCGGGAAAAATAGTTTGCGTCGCTGAATCCGACCCGATATCCAATTTCTGCAACTTCCCGATTGCTTGTCAATAACATTCTTGCAGCGGACGTCATGCGTAATTCTCGAATATAATCGCTTGGTGATTTCCCGGTATGCGCTTTAAATAGTCTTCGGAATGATGTTTGACTGACTTGCGCCATTTCGCTGAGAGATTGTATTGTAAATTGCTCATTAAGGTGCGGTGTTAAGTAGTCTACAACAATTTGAATCCGGGGATCGCGATTGATGTTCTGTGTCTTAGCATTTCTTCTGCGAATCGCCTCGAGACTATGCACATCTGGCAATTCACGATCATGTGAACTGCCGTCTCCTTCACATTCTGCATTGGCGCATTGTGTTAAATAGGCAATGATCAATTCTAGATTTCCTCGAATCCGAAACAGTCTGCTCGGATTTTGACTCGTTGCGCTTTGATAGATTTCTTGAAAATACGTCAAAACATTTTCCTGTACATTTTTCGTAACAGTTGGGATATGAAAATATTCACCGAGAAAATCGCTGTCGTTTAATCGCGCAGTAACACAGAAACGAATAGAATAAAACTCAACATTATCGCTCAGCGCCCAGCACGACATAACCGCTCCTTCCGGTATGTAAACGATCTCATTTTTGTGTACTGCGATCTCCTCTGAGTTGATTTTAAATACAGCTTCGCCTCTGGTAATAAAGCGGAGCAAACAATAGGGGATATAATCTTCCGGGAAAAACCATCCAGAGTGAAAGGTATACTTATCAACATATAAGAAGTTGAATCGCATTGCTGAATACAATGATTGTGGAATTGTTGTCTGCATCGTTATTCCTCCAAACTTGTCAATAACATCTTATTTATGGTTGAAAAATGCTAGTAATGATGTATGTATTACTTTAAAGTTTCCTAAAAATCTGCTAGGATGAATAAAAAAGTATTTAGGAGGTCTACCTCGTGGATTTACAGACGGTCATGTTGCAGGAAGCGCGTAAGGCTTATCCCAGCCACGAAGAAGTTGATCAGTGGGCAGAGCAACTCTTAAGGCAGTCAGAGACTGTTGCGATTCATGCAGAATTTGTGGATTATTGTCCAATCACTGTTCCTTTTGGGAATTCCCCCAACACGTTGGTAAATAAATATGTCAAATTTACGGCAAGTGACAATCGCCAAACATTTTATGGCTATTGGCAGCCCGCAATCCGAACTCCAGCCCCCTTACTAATCAATCTTCCGGGTTACGGTTCGTCTATTAGTATGCATCCGCAACTGGCCGATCAGGGATTTCATATTTTACATATCTCTCCGTTAGGATATGCTGAACCAAATCAAATCCATCCTGAAATGCAACTCCCAGATGGGAACTGGCCGGTTCTTGACCGTACCGCCCGGGGACTTAAGGGTGGATATGCAGATTGGCTCTCGGATTGCCTTTTAGCAATTCGATGGGCATTACAGCAGCCGGGTGTGCTTCCACAGATGTCCCTATTCGGAACAAGTCAAGGTGGCGGCGGCTCCCTGTTGCTTGCCTCAATTCTCGGCGGAAAAGTCAGATGTGTTTGTGCCGATCTTCCCTTTTTAACCGATTTCCCGGCTACTGAATTAGAAGGGCCGGCATACAGTATTCTAAAACCAGCCTATGAAGAAACCGACCACACACTGTTTTGGAATCAACTTGGTTATGTTGATACTCTTTCTCACGCACACCGTATCAATGTTCCAGTCATGCTTTCCGCTGGTGGTTTGGATAACACTTGCCCGCCAAAAACGATAGAGCATCTTTTCTCTGAACTTGATTGTACAAAGCAATACACGTTTTCAAAGAATGTGGTACACACACATTCTCGCGAAAGTATGGTTCTCTTTTCTGCGTGGCTGCATTTATATGCCTGAAGCACTTATTGATGGCGGTTCGCTAATGCCCGCATAATTTTTTCTTTGTTCTGTTCAGATATTTCTGGGTTTTTATTGCAATACTCATGATACAGAATATCCAGAACATAAAACTGTGCAATCTTTGCGGCAACCGAGCCTTGCTGCAGAGGTGATTCGTTTGAACCGCACTGCAGCACAATATCCGATTTTTCTGCCCCAGGAGATTTGCAAAATCTTGTCAGCATAATAATTGTTGCACCATTCTGCTTTGCTTGAGATAAAATATCCTCCATTTCAGTCGTTGATCCAGAATAAGAAATGAAGAATAATACATCCTTAGCTGTCATGGTTGCTGCTGCTGAAACCTGTAAATGAGAATCATATATGCTAAAGAACTTGGAACTCACGGAAGAAAACAGATGTGCTGTTTCCTCTGCCATTAGCATAGAACCACCTTGACCCATGCAGTAGACTATTTCTGCCTGACTGAGCGCCTCTACTGCGCGGATCACGTGCTCTTTTTTCAGCAATTCAGCAGTTTGTTTCAGTGCGGAAGAGTATTCACTGTATAATATTCCACTTATATTTTGGTGTTTCGTGGGTGTTGTTGTCGTGGTTTCAGATGTCGGTCTATCTGAAAAAGGCTCATAGCTCGGGTTGCTCAATTTTACAAGCTCAATTTTTAATGCGGTATATCCACGTGAGTGGAAACGCTTGCAAAAACGAGTAATTGTAGCTTCGCCAACATGACAGACTTCCGCAAGTTCGCTAATTGACATCATTTGCACTTCGTCTGTATGTTCCAAAATATATTCGGCAATTCTCTTTTCAGAAATTGTAAGCTCATAGTAGATGCTACTCATTTCGCTCAAAATATTCATATGCTTACTCCATTTCGTTGTTATATTGCCTTAAAACAACCTTTCCTGCTCAAGGACAATTTCCATATCTATATGCTACACTACATAGATAAGTAATTTCAATTATCATATTAAATGAAAATTGTTTTCAGTTTTTATTAAAATAAACGAGGTCTTACTTTATGATTTATGATACACTTACAAACAGTCATCTATATTATGGCATCAGTGCGCGATTGCAAAAGGCACTTGATTTTCTTGTAAACTCAGATTTTTCGACGATACCCGATGGCCGTTATGAAATTGATGGCAATGATGTTTTTGCAAATATCTCACACGGAATGACCGTGCAAAATACACCAAATGCAGAAGCTCATAACACATACCTTGACATTCAATATCTTATTGAAGGGCACGAATTGATCGGGGTTGCACAGCGAGAAACTTTAACGGAAGTTGAGGCACATCCCGAGCGTGACATCTGGTTTTACACTGGAAAATATGAGTATTTGTCTTTGGGCGATAATCGCTTTATTATTCTATGGCCACATGATGCCCATGCGCCCAATCACGCTGTCGACGGCATCCCCGTTGCGACAAGAAAGTGCGTAGTAAAAGTACGAGTTTAATATAGTGTACAAGTGCGCACCTAACTGCGTTATTTTCCCCTTTCCATAAAAGGAAACACCGCAAGATGAATCTTATGTATCATCTTGCGGTGTTCCTGTTATGAAACTAAGTTAATGAGTGTTTCAAACAAATAGCTGTAAAAAAGCACACAGTTCCCCCATATAAGTGTGGTCCAAAGACTTTTTATCCGCATTATTGAAGAACAGCTTACCTCATACTTTCATTTGCTGAATTGCTTTTGCGGCAAGTTGTAAAAAACTCCGCCATTGAGATTCCAAGCACCCTGCAAATTTGCTCAATGGTATCTACAGAAAGCTGGCTGCCTCTGCAGCGAGAGACGCGAAGCGTTGTGTAGG
>ENA-ORML01002174-ORML01002174.1-human-gut-metagenome-genome-assembly--contig:-NODE-2174-length-13816-cov-48.895066_pt1 | contig 13816 bp, 9 predicted proteins | sample MGYA00242103_ERZ508995 | MGnify/ENA primary metagenome ERZ508995 (study PRJEB26280, sample SAMEA2338702) | human gut metagenome | biome: human gut; feature: human-associated habitat; material: faeces...
CTCTCGACACGATTCGCGCCCGCAGGGTCACCGACGTGACCACGGAAGCGTCTCTTGGCACGATTCGCGCCCGCAGGGTCACCGACGTGACCACGGAAGCGTCTCTCGACACGATTCGCGCCCGCAGGGTCACCGACGTGACCACGGAAGCGTCTCTCGACACGATTCGCGCCCGCAGGGTCACCGACGTGACCACAGAAGCGTCTCTTGGCACGATTCGCGCCCGCAGGGTTCCTGTTGCGGCCCTTGATGCGGGGTACACGAAAAAAAAGGAATGACTAAAAGCCATTCCCTCTTATTCATTAGGCACCGTTTCCGGCACCCTTGTACTGGGTAGGAGAATCGAACTCCTATTGCAAGATTGAGAATCTTGAGTACTAACCGTTATACGAACCCAGCGTTCTTTGGTTTTGGGACTGCAAAGATAGGTAAAAATCTTTAACCTCCAAATTTTTTATGCAGAAAAATGCGCACGAATCATTAAAGTATAGGAGTCAGCCTTTCTTGACGAGCCAAAGTATTCCAGAAAAAAGAGGAATGACTTTTCGGCCATTCCTCTTTCACTATCGTTTTCTCCGTGACAGAAATTACTTCTGACGGCTCTTGTATCTCTGGTAGAATTTGTCGACGCGGCCGGCGGTGTCAACGAGCTTGACTTTACCGGTGTAGAATGGGTGAGAGGTGTTCGAGATCTCGACCTTCACTACCGGGTACTCAACTCCGTCAACTACGAGAGTCTCTTTGGTCTCCGCGCATGAACGGGTGATGAACACGGTGTCGTTCGACATATCCTTGAAAGCTACAAGGCGGTAGGTTTCGGGATGAAGTCCTTTTTTCATTGCTTTATTGTTTTAAAAATTGTTTGTTCTTGTAAACAGACTGCAAATTTAGGAAAAACTTGTGGATTGGCAAACATTTTTGACAATAAGTAAGCGTTTAGTAAGCGTTAAAAAATAAGTTGAACTAAATTTTGTGTCAGATTTATGAGGATAGATTTCTTTTGGAAGAAGGAGTGTGCCGGTGGCACATGACTGATGAGAAAAGAAATATAGACCATAAAGATTTACAAATTGTTCAAGTTATTTTTTAATGATTACTTAAAATAAGTTGGTGAAGATTTGGCGGCATTTTTCCGGGTCAGTTGCCTTTTGGAAGAAGTAGTTGCCGGTGGCACATGACTGATGAGGAAAGACAGATAGACCGAAAAGACAATCAAAGATTATCAGGTATTATTTTAAGGACTACCAAATCAGCAACAAATCAGCAATATGCAGCAACAAGTCAGCAATAAACCCGCTGCTTTCATCATTATTCACTATTTTTGTTCCGCCGACCATCCGGCGAAGCCGATGGCTAAAGACAATAAGAATTATGAACAGGACGCTACTAACCACAGTATCATTGTTTTGGATGCTCCTTCCCCTTGCTGCGGGCAACGTGGGCGACGGAGGCAGGATCCGTCATGAAATACGTTTCGACACCCCTACCTCCCTCAGGGAGCATCCGATTTGGACGGCTAAGGCCAAGGATAGCAAAATGATCTTCTCTGGCGGCTCCAAGGCCACCTCCGAGGATCCGGAATGGGAATCCCAGTCCTTGCCGCTTGGCAACGGAAGCATCGGCGCGAGTGTGCTGGGATCCATCCAGGCGGAGCGTATCACATTGAATGAGAAGAGCCTTTGGCGTGGCGGCCCGGGCACATCCGGCGGAGCTGCCCACTACTGGGACGCCAACAGAGAGGCCGCGAAATACCTTCCGGAGATCCGCCAGGCATTTGTGGACGGCAATCCGGACAAGGCGGCAGAGCTGACCAAGCGCAATTTCACCGGCAAGGTGGCCTACTCGGCAGCGAAGGAAAAGGAGTACCGCTTCGGGAATTTCACCACCGCCGGAGAGCTGAAGGTCTGGACAGGCGTAGACTCATCGTCAGTCACTGACTATCACCGTGTTCTCTCGCTCGACGAGGGCATGGCGAGGGTGACTTTCACCAGCGGCGGAGTCAATTATGTCAGGGAATATTTCATCTCCTATCCGGCCAACGTGATGGTTATGCGCTTCCGTGCCGACCGTCCCGGAATGCAGAACCTCAGGTTGGAATATTCATCAAACCCAGCCGCCAACGGCGGTGTCGCCCTTGACGGAAAGGACGGGTTGGTATATTCAGGAGCCTTGAAGAACAACGGGATGGAGTTTGCCGTGCGCGTCAGGATGGCGGCGGACGGCGGCAAGACTTCCAACAAGAATGGCGTTTTGGAGGCTTCCGGCGCCGACGAGGTCGTGTTCTATCTTTCCGCCGACACTGACTACAAGGCGAATTTCTCGCCAGACTTCACGGATCCGAAGACCTATGTCGGGGTGAATCCGCTGGAGACGACCGGGAAGTGGGTGAAGACCGCCGCCTCGAAGGGGTACGCCGCCCTGCTGAGGGAGCACACCGCCGACTACACCTCGCTCTTCGGAAGGGTCAACCTGTCCTTGGCGGGCGACCAGGCTTCCGCGGACCTGCCTACTCCGGAGCGCCTGGAGCGCTATCGCTCAGGGGCTTCCGACCCCGGTCTGGAGGAGCTTTTCTTCCAGTTCGGGCGCTATTTGCTGATCGCCTCGTCGCGCGGAGGCAACCTCCCGGCGAACCTTCAGGGAATATGGCACAACAACGTCGACGGTCCGTGGCGCGTGGACTACCACAACAACATCAACGTCCAGATGAACTACTGGCCGGCCTGTCCGACCAACCTCCCGGAGTGCGTCGAACCTTTTATTGACTATGTCCGCGCGCTCGTGAAGCCTGGCGAGAGGGTGGCCCGCTCGTACTACAACGCGCGAGGCTGGACGGCATCGATCTCCGGCAATCCTTTCGGTTTCGCCTCGCCTCTGAACGACGAGAGCATGACCTGGAACCTCTGCCCGATGGTCGGGCCTTGGCTCGCCACCCATCTTTGGGACTACTACGACTACACCCGCGACACGTCTTTCCTGCGCGAGATCGGCTACGATGTCCTCCGCTCAAGCGCCCGATTCACCGTCGACCATCTTTGGAAGCGTCCGGACGGCACCTACACCGCCACCCCTTCGACATCCCCGGAACATGGGCCGATAGACGAGGGAGCCACATTCTCCCATGCCGTGGCGAGGGAGATACTGCTTGACGCGGCAGCGGCGGCGGAGCTTCTGGGGCTTGATGAGAAGGAACGCCAGGAATGGCTCCACGTGGAGAGCCATCTGCCTCCGTACAGAATTGGCCGTTTCGGTCAGATCATGGAATGGTCCCGCGACATCGATGACCCTAAGGACAGCCACCGCCACGTCAACCATCTTTTCGGACTTCATCCAGGACACACAATGTCTCCCGTGACGACACCTGAACTCGCCGAGGCCGCCCGCGTGACGCTGGATCACCGAGGAGACGGGGCAACCGGTTGGAGCATGGGGTGGAAACTGAACCAGTGGGCGCGCCTGCTTGACGGCGACAGAGCCTACACCCTGTACAGGAACCTTCTGACCAACGGCACGTTGGACAATCTTTGGGACACCCATCCGCCTTTCCAAATCGACGGCAACTTCGGCGGGACCGCAGGAATAGCGGAGATGCTCCTCCAGAGTCACATGGGATTCATCCACCTGCTTCCAGCCCTCCCTTCGGCATGGGCTGACGGCAGCGTGTCCGGACTGCTGGCCCGGGGCGGCTTCGAGGTTGACATGGAATGGTCTGGCGGCAAACTGAGGAAGGCGGTGATACACTCCCGCCTCGGAGGGCCTTGCTCCCTGCGCTACGGCAGGACAACCCTCGACATCGACACGAAGCCGGGTATGGCCTACCATGTCACTTTCTGAATATGACGGATCGGGGATCAGGGGTCTGAATATGATGGATAGGAGATCAGGAGAATGAAAAGTAAACCCGTCCGGCAGGATTCCTGACTACCTGCAAATAGCGGCTCCGGCACATTGTTCAGTCACATCCAGGACGGTTAGCTACTCCATCCCTTGGCGGATGGGAGGGGTGATTACCTCCAGCCGGATACAGCCATCAGACCATGGAAACCGATTTGTCCGGTTCTTACGAGGCTCGGGGTTGACCAACCCCGGCTTGTTTAACCTTATGTTTCCGGAGCTTTCTAACTGGGCGGCCGGCTTTTCAGACGACGCGCGCAAGCCTTAGGGGCTGGCTACCCCTTGTTCAGCCACGGACGGGTTTACAGCTTTCAAAAGATCTTCTCCTTGACGCAAAGATAATAAACTTTATGGTATATCGCCGATTTTTTCTAAATTTACGGAGACTATCATCTTGTTTTGATGGAGATTGCCATCGGAACAGACTTTAAACCGCTTGATTTTATGGAAACACATGTTGTGATTATGGCCGGAGGGATCGGCAGCCGCCTGTGGCCGGTCAGCACACCGGAAAGGCCTAAGCAGTTCATGGATCTGCTTGGAATAGGTAAGACGATGATACAGTTGACCTTCAACAGGTTCACGCCGGTGTGCGATCCAGCGAACTTCTGGGTTGTCACCTCGGAGGACTACGTCGGAATCGTGAGGGAGCAGTTGCCGTTGGTCCCGCAGAGCCACATCCTTGCCGAGCCGGAGCCTCGTAACACGGCTCCCTGCATCGCCTACGCCTGTTGGAAGATCGCGTCTGTCTGCCCGGAGGCCAATGTTGTGGTGACACCGGCGGACGCGCTTATCATGAATGAGCAGCGATTCTCCAATATTGTACGCAAGGCGTTGAATTTCACTGCGGAAGGGAACCGCATAGTGACGGTAGGGATCGAGCCGACTCGTCCGGAGACCGGCTACGGCTACATATTCGCAGAAGAGAATCGTCCCGAGGAGATTGTCAAGGTGCGTGAGTTCAAGGAGAAGCCTGACCTCGCAACCGCCAAGGAATATCTTGCCGCCGGCACCTATTTCTGGAACGCCGGCATATTCATCTGGAGTGTCGCGACCATCGTGTCGCAGCTTCGCTCCCATGCGCCTCAGATCGCAGGGGTCATGGACAGGATCGCCGCGTCCTTCGGGACTTGCGATGAGGGAGAGACTGTCAGGGAACTGTTCCCGACCTGCGAGAAAATCTCCATCGACTATGCCGTGATGGAGAAGTCGGATGACATCTATGTCATTGAAGGAGACCTTGATTGGTCTGACCTTGGCAGTTTCAGTTCCGTCAAGGCACATATTCCTTCATCATCAGACGATCCTGTTCCGGACGGATGCCAGGAAGACGGCTCCAGCGGGGACAACAAGGTGATCGGCAAGGACGTGCGGCTTTTCGGCTGCAAGGGTTGCATTGTCCATGCCGACGGGACCGACAGGGTCGTGGTGAAGGGATTGGAGGACTATGTCGTGGCCGTCAAGGATGGCAATGTGCTTGTCTGCCCACTCGCTGACGAGCAGAGGATCAAGGAATATTCCGCCCCTAAGCTATGAGATATGTATTCATTGTCCAGGGAGAAGGAAGAGGTCATCTGACCCAGGCCATTTCTATGGAACGGCTTCTGCGCGAGAGCGGCCATGAGGTGGCGGCGGTGCTGGTGGGGAAGAGTCCCGCCCGGAAGCTGCCGGCATTTTTCGCCGGGACGATCAAGGCTCCTGTCGAGATGTTCGAGAGCTTCAACTTCGTCCCTTCGGCGTCGAACCGCAAGGCCAGCTCGCTGAAGACCGGACTCTACAACATCCTCCACATGGCGGGTTTCATCCCCTCGATCCGGTTTATCTCACGAAGGCTGAAGGAGATACGCCCTGATGTGGTGGTCAATTTCTACGACATACTCGGCACGATGGGCTACAGACTCAGCGGCCTGAAAGCGCCTATGGTGTGCCTTGGACACCAGTTTCTCTTCCTGCACAAGGACTTCAGGTTCCCCCGCACCGGCTACTCGGGACATTATGCTTTGAATATGTTCACGCGGATGGTCGCCTGGGGCTCGGCCAAGATCCTGGCCCTGAGTTTCAGACCAATGCCAGATGACCAGAAGCGCAGGATCAAGGTTGTGCCGCCGCTTCTGCGTCCTGCCGTCCTTGATCTGCGGCCGGCCTCCGGTGCGGATGACCCGGCCGTGCGGGACGGCGGGTATATTCATGGCTACATGCTGAACGCCGGATTCTCGCAGGATGTCCTGGAATGGCATGCCGCCCATCCCGAGGTGCCGCTGCGCTTTTTCTGGGACAGGGCGGACGAGGCTCCTGTCAAAGTGGTCGATGAGACTCTGTCCTTCTACTATCTGAACGACGAGGAGTTCCTGCGCCAGATGGCCGGTTGCCACGCCTACGCCTCGACCGCCGGCTTCGAGTCTGTCTGCGAGGCCATGTATCTGGGCAAGCCTTTGCTGATGGTGCCGTCGCACATCGAGCAGAAATGCAACGCCTACGACGCCACGGAAGGATGTCGCATGGCCTCCGGTAGGGACAGTGTTCCTAGTGGAGGGAGTGAGGCTTCCGGTGGGGATAAGGCTCCTGGAAGAGGGGGCGAGGCTCCTTGTCCGGCAGTGGCTTCCGACAGATTCGACCTTGACCTGCTGCTGCACTTCGCTGATAATGAGTTTGTAGCGGATAAATCTTTCCCGGACTGGGCAAGATCCGCCGATTCCGTGTTCCTGAAAGAGTTGACTTTTTCTTAAAATTTTCCCGGAAATATTTGGAGAAGTCATCGGAATGCTATACCTTTGCAATCCCAATCAGGAAGACCACTTCCTGAAAAGGTTGGAAAGATTCGTTAGCTCAGTTGGTAGAGCACAACACTTTTAATGTTGGGGTCTCGGGTTCGAGCCCCGAACGGATCACTAAAAGGAGCGACGCTTCTTTCCAGAGCAAAGGCCGTAAGGTGTAAAGCTCGAAAAATAAATGCTTTGCTAGCTCAGTTGGTAGAGCAACTGACTCTTAATCAGTGGGTCTAGGGTTCGAGTCCCTAGCAGAGCACAAAAAGAGGTCGACATAATAGTCGGCCTCTTTTTTGTTCTCCACCCCGGATCCGCCCTTAGACCTATCCTGCCCCCTTTCAGCCATTCCTGCCTCACCCTTCTGTCGATCATGCTTCCCTTTCATCCATTCCTGCCTCACCCTTCTGTCGATCATGCTTCCCTTCAACCGATCATGGATCCACCAGTTAGATCGGGGACGGGTGACAGTGCGGCGTTCTTCGGGAACGATAACGCCCTATCTCGTCGCCCAAAGGTGCCGCACGGTACTCAAAGGCGGCACTTACGGCTTATTCTGTCGCCCAAAGGTACCGTGCGACACTCAAAGGCGGCACTTACGGCTTATTCTGTCGCCCAAAGGTGCCGTGCGACACTCAAAGGCGGCACTTACGGCTTATTCTGTCGCCCAAAGGTGCCTGCGGTACTCAAAGGCGACACTTACGGCTTATTCTGTCGCCCAAAGGTGCCGTGCGGTACTCAAAGGCGACACTTACGGCTTATTCTGTCGCCCAAAGGTGCCGTGCGGTACTCAAAGGCGGCACTTACGGCCTATTCTGTCGCCCAAAGGTGCCGTGCGACACTCAAAGGCGACACTTACGGCTTATTCTGTCGCCCAAAGGTGCCGCACGGTACTCAAAGGCGGCACTTACGGGGACTTTTCGTCGCCCGAGAGCACAGCGACAAACTATCCCGTGAGCAGAACGCGCCGTTCCGCTCACGAGACGACCTTGGCAGACTCTTTCGTGAGCAGAACGCGCCGTCTCGCTCACGAGACCACCTCGGAAGACCACTCCGTGAGCAGAACGCGCCGTCTCGCTCACGAGACCACCTCGGCAGACCCTTCCGTGAGCAGAACGCGGCTTTTCACTCACGAGACAACCTCGGAGCTGTCGTGCGCTACGGGGACTCTACGGGCGCTCCTCAATGCCGCCGAGGTGAGACCAGAGCCAGTGCGACTCATAGAGAGACTTGGTGCCTTTCGGGACGGTGACCTTGACGGCTGAGCGGTCCGTGTGGACGAAAAAGAATCTCGAAGGATCCGACTCTATTGTGGAAATCCTGTCGATGTCCTCTTTCGTTCTCCAGTTCAACTCGATCTCAAGAGGGGTTTTGGAGTCATTAAAGAATCTTGCCCTGATATATTTTACTGATTCCGGGATGATGATTTTGTCGATACCCGTGAAAGTAAGCGAGTGTTCATCAATAGCCTCCACGCCATCCTTGATGGCGAACACGCCGGTGGTCTTTTCAGGAAGCCAGGAGAGTACTTCTGTCTCTCCAGTATCTGATGAATAATAGCAGTGCCTATACAACGCCCCGCCGTGGGTGTAGAAATAATTCAGCTGGCTTTCCGAGGTCTTTGGTGTTGTGACTATCTCTAGTTTCGGGCAGAGTTCAAACACCGGATTGTCAGTGTTGAACGATTCCATCGTGGAGGAGAACGTTATCCTTTCGAGATTTGGGCAATTATAGAAAGCATAGGAGCCAATGTATTCAATCCCTTCGCCAAGGGTCACTGACTTAAGATCTGCACACTCGTAGAACGCATGGCTTCCTATTTGATAGACCGAATATGTGATCCCGCCATATTCAATCTGTCCGGGGATGGAGATATTCCCGCCGTATTTGCTTCCGTCAGGATCGGGAATCACCCTTGCCAGGTTTGGACCATAAAAATATTCATACCACAGTCCGCCAACCTCGAATTTTGATTCCGCTTTTTTCACGGTAACGGTGCAGTAGGACTTGAAGCCGCCGTCTTCGGTTGTCACGCAGATCTTCGCCGTTCCGGCGGCGACGCCTTGCACATTGCCTTCGGAATCGACTGTCGCGACGGATGGTGATTCTGACTCCCATTTCACATTCTGGTTGGTCGCGTCCGCCGGTCTGATCGTGTAAGAGAGTTTGGAGGTGCCGCGTACGGACAGGGTCACCGCCCACGGATTGACCTCAACGCCGGTCACCGAAACTGTCTTGGCCTTCACCGTCACCTTGCAGGTCGCCGTCTTCCCGCCGTCCTCGGTCGTCACAGTGACCACAGCCTCGCCGGCCTTCACGGCAGTCACCCTGCCGGCGCCGTCGACCGTGGCGACCTCAGTCTTGTCCGAGCTCCACGTCACCTTCCGGTTGTCCGCGTTGTCGGGCTTCACCGTGGCCGTAAGCGTCTCCGTCTCGCCCTCCGTCAATGTCAGCTCCGTCTTGTCCAGAGTGACCTCCGTCACATTTACCGCCTTGGCCTTCACCGTCACCTTGCAGGTCGCCGTCTTCCCGCCGTCCTCGGTCGTCACAGTGACCACAGCCTCGCCGGCCTTCACGGCAGTCACCCTGCCGGCGCCGTCGACCGTGGCGACCTCAGTCTTGTCCGAGCTCCACGTCACCTTCCGGTTGTCCGCGTTGTCGGGCTTCACCGTGGCCGTAAGCGCCTCCGTCTCACCCTCGGTCAATGTCAGCTCCGTCTTGTCCAGAGTGACCTCCGTCACGTTTACCGCCTTGGCCTTCACCGTCACAGTGCAGGTGCCGGACTTGCCCTCCGCCGTCGCGGTGACGGTCGCGGTGCCGGGCTTGAGGCCCTGGACGGTGCCGGTTTTGTCCACAGTGGCGACGCTCCGGTCGGACGACGACCACGCCACGGCCCTGTCGGACGCGGCTTCGGGAGAGACCCTGGCAGACAGTGCGGCAGATCCGCCCTCAATGATCTCGATCCGGGACGGGGTGACGGTCACGGATGAGACTCCGACAGTCTCCTCCTTCTTACCGCAGGATGTTATGAGAATGATGGCGGCGGCAGCCGTCAGCAGCGCGCGCCGTGTGTGTGTGTGTGTGTGTAAAAACGCTCATATCGATTGATGTTTTGGTTATAGTCTCGTGAGTCCTATGAGTTCAGCGATGCTTTGGTAAATAACTTGGCGACCACCGGTCACCCTTTCGGTCTGTATCCCGTTCCTGCCTTGCGTCACCGGCACGGGACGTGACGCCGTGGCAGGTGTCAAGACAAAAATAATAAAAATTTCCAAATCTCATACTAATATGGCCGGAGATAATGGCCGCCAGTTGTTTTTTAAGTTGTTTTTTAAGGATAACCAAATGCTTACTTATCGGCGATATTCATTAAATTTGTAATCTCTAAAACAAAAAAAGATGAAGATGAAAAGAATATCACTTCTTGCGGCGGCACTTCTTGGTGCCACCTTCATGATGGCCGCGCCGAAAGCGACCGAGAGTACCATCAAGGCTTCCGATTCCAGAATCACCTACATCGGAAGGACCGAGGTTAAGGGCGGCGATGTCTCATTCGACTGGACAGGAACTTACCTCAAGGTTAGATTTCAGGGCAACGCATTGAGTTTCAAAGTGTCCGACACCAAGAAGAACTACTACAACGTTTGGCTTGACGGCTCGATGGACCAGGCTCCGGACAAGGTCGTGGCGGTTCACGGGACAGACACCACAATCGTTCTCTTCAGCGCCGGGGAGCTCAAGGCCCGGTTCGGCAAGGACAGGAAGGCGGCGAAAGCCCCGCATCAGGTGATTCTCCAGAAGCGCACCGAAGGCGAGCAGGGCATCACGACCATCAGTGAGTTCATCACCGACGGCGATTTCCTGCAGGCCGACGCCCCGAAGGAAAGGATCATTGAATATGTCGGCGACTCCTACACCTGCGGCTACGGCACGGAAAGCCCGAACACAGAACGCTTCAGGCCGGAGACCGAGAACCAGAACCTGACCTACGCATGCGCCGTGGCAAGGTACTTCAACGCCGACCAGATTGTCGTGGCCCACTCCGGAATGGGGATAGTCCGCAACTACAACAGCAAGTTCACCGACTACTGCATGCCTGAGCGCTACCTCCAGACATTCGACAGTGACAAAGATGTGAAATGGGATGCCAAGTCATGCGGTCTCAAGCCGGGTATCACTGTCATCTATCTGGGAACCAATGACTTCTCCAGAGGGATGCAGCCTTCCGAAAGAATGTTTGTCAGAAACTACCACAAGCTCATGCGCGAGATCAAGGACAACTACGGCGAAAGCCATCCGATCCTCTGCATGGTTCCGAAACACGACTATCTGATGTTCGAGTACATCCGTAAGGCCGTGGACGACTGCGGGCTTAAGAACGTCCACCTTGTGGCGCTGACGGATTCCGTCCACAACAACGTGGAGGACATGGGAGCCGACGGACATCCGAACTACAGCGGACACCTCAAGATCGCCCACACCGTCATACCATATGTCTCCACCATAACCGGATGGGAACTTACCGGCAACGCCATCAGGTAATCGCCGGAACCCTTTGCAGAATCCGCGGCGGCACATTCTTCCGCCGCCAAATCTTACCAACTTTTTTAACGCTAACTAAATAAACCATCATGACAACAAAAGGCAAGATATTCACTTGGGTTGGAGCCATCGCGGCCCTCAGCCTGGCGGCGTTCATCTACGTCAGGTTCTACTTCGTCTTCGGAGACGGCGTGAAAGCCGGAGAACTCAACCAGTTCATGTACAAAGGCTACGTCTGGAAGACCTACGAAGGCAAACTGATCCAGTCCGGGTTCCGCGGCTCAGGAAAGGGTTCCGGCGGAGCGGCGGTCGAATCCTACATCTTCGACTTCTCCGTGGAGAACGAGGAGGTCGCCAATGAGCTGATGAGGTGCAGCGGGAAAACCGTCGAGCTTCATTACAAGGAATATCTCGGAACACTTCCTTGGCGCGGAATGCAGAAGTACGTCGTGGACAGAATAGTCTCAACCACATCACAAACAGGCGAATAATGAAAAAAATCCTCTCAATCATCGCGTTCGCGACACCACTCGTCCTCAACGCACAGACCGGGGTCTACACGACACATCCGGCCAACCCGGAAGGCAGACTCCTCACGACGGAGGAAACCGAACTGGGCAGGCACATCAGACCTGCGAGCGTGTCGGCATCCTGGAAGGACAGCGACACCTTCACCACTTTCAAGGACGGCAAATGGATCCAGGAGAACCTCCTGACCGGGGAGATCTCCGACTATTCAGCCACCCGTCTTCCGGAAGGTTTCCCTAAGGAAGCCGGGAACATCACGCGGAGCGATGACGGAACCTTTGCCTACACCATAGGCCAAAGCCTCTACATCTTCGACAACGGCCCCGTCAGCGTCGCCGTCAGCGAGAATCCCGACATCACCTACGGGCAGTCGGTAAGCCGCAACGAGTTCGGAATCGGCGAAGGAATATTCTGGGCGCCTGACGGATCGAAGCTGGCGTTCTACAGGAAGGACGAGAGCAAGGTCACGGACTTCCCTCTTCTGGACATCACCACCCGCACCGGCTCGCTGAAGAGCATCAAGTACCCGATGAACGGCATGGACAGCGAGAGGATAAGCCTCGGAATCTATGACAGGGCAAGCGGCAAGACCGTCTGGTGCGATGTCAATGAATATGGCGACGACCGTTACCTAACGAACATCAGCTGGTCGCCGGACAGCAGGAACATATTCATCCAAGTCGTCGACCGGTCCCAGAAGCACATGAAACTGAACATGTACCGCGCGGCAGACGGTTCCTTCGCGCGCACCATCCTCACCGAGGACGACTCCCGCTTCGTCGAGCCACTGGATCCGCTGCGGTTCATCAAGGGGACATATTCATTCATCTACCGCACCGATATCCGCGACGGCTACCGCAACCTTTACCTCTGCGACACCCTCGGGACTGTCAGAAGGCTGACCGGAGTTGATGCCGACGTCGAGTACCTTGGCAACGACGGCAGGTTTGTCTACTACACCTCGGCGGAGGTCTCCCCTGTCGAGAATCATCTGTTCAGGATCGAGGTCAGGATCCCGGGAGCCGGCAAGGCCAAGGGACGCGCCGACGCTGTGGCGAAGGCCAGGCTCGGCAAGCCTGTCAGGCTGACCTCCGAGGAAGGCTGGCACACGATCTCCCTCAACGAAGACTGCACCAGATTCATCGACAACTACAGCAGCTTCAACGTTCCGCGCGTGATGAACATCGTCTCGGCTGACGGAAAGCTGATCCGCAATCTGATCACAGCCGAGGATCCGCTCAAAGACTACAAGACCGGAAAGGCTCTGCTCGGCACAGTCAAAAGCGCCGACGGCAAGTACGACAACTGGTACAGGATGTTCCTCCCTACGGACTTCGATCCAGCGAAGAAGTACCCTGTGATCATCTACGTCTATGGCGGCCCTCACTCACAGATGGTCCGCAACTCCTGGCTTGGACAGGTCAGGATGTGGGAGATGCTCATGGCACAGAAAGGCTACATCGTCTATGTCCAGGACAACCGGGGAACCCAGAACAGGGGCGCCGAATATGAGAAGGCTATCCACCGCCACTGCGGCCAGGCCGAGATGGCTGACCAGATGGTAGGTGTCAACATGCTGAAATCTCTGCCTTTCGTGGATTCCGACAGAATCGGTGTCCACGGATGGAGCTACGGAGGATTCATGACCATCTCATTGATGACCAATCATCCGGAGACATTCAAGGTCGGCGTGGCCGGCGGTCCGGTCATCGACTGGAAGTGGTACGAGATCATGTACGGCGAGCGTTACATGGACACTGAAGCCACCAATCCGGACGGATTCGCTCAGACAAGCCTTCTTAACAACGTGAAGAATCTCAAAGGCAAGCTTCTCATCTGCCAGGGAGCCATCGACAACACTGTGCTCTGGCAGCACAGCCTGAGCTTTGTCCAGCGATGCATCGAGGAGAACGTCCAACTGGACTACTTCCCTTACCCTCGCTCCGAACACAATGTCTTCGGAAGCTGGAGAGTCCACTTGATGGACAAAGTGACAAACTACTTTGACGACTACCTGTAGTCACCCGAATGATCAGTATGTCATTTCCGGATTTAGGTTGACTCGGATTTGAGTCTATCCCTGATAGAAGTTG
>ENA-ORML01002178-ORML01002178.1-human-gut-metagenome-genome-assembly--contig:-NODE-2178-length-13799-cov-2.273210_pt1 | contig 13799 bp, 10 predicted proteins | sample MGYA00242103_ERZ508995 | MGnify/ENA primary metagenome ERZ508995 (study PRJEB26280, sample SAMEA2338702) | human gut metagenome | biome: human gut; feature: human-associated habitat; material: faeces...
TAAAGCTAATATAGGATACCGCACCCAAATGTTTTGCCGGAATTTTGAGATTGGAGCCTAAGGGAAATGCGAATGTCGTAGGGAACTTGAAATTTTCTATGTACATTTGCGTGTTGTAAATTTAATTGTGTAATGGCTAAAAAGACGACTGCAAAACAAAATACGAATAACGGGGAAAGTAAATTTAAAGGGATTCGGAACTTTTTTACCAGCGAGCGGACCCGTTTTATTACCGGATTGGTTATTTCCATTGTTACCATATATGTAGGTCTGGCATTGATTTCGTTTTTCTTTACGGGAGGGGCGGATCAGAGCAAGATCGAGAATATCCCGTTGTCGGACCTGGTGATCAATCGTGGATCAGTAGAGAACTGGACGGGGGTGCGCGGGGCTTTTCTTGCCGATTTGCTGATGAACCGGTGGTTTGGGATTTCTTCTTTCCTGATCCTGTTTTTCCTCGGTTCAGTCGGAGCGAAGCTAATGAACCTGAGCCGGGTATCGTTGTTGAAACGTTTCCTGTTTAGTGCGGCCATGCTGATATGGGGATCGTTGTTCTTTGCTTTTATCTTTATCCGCGGATATGAAGATACGTTTATTTATTTGGGGGGACAGCACGGATATTATTTGTCGGAGGTGATGATGAATAATATCGGGATACCGGGAACGGTCCTGCTGCTGGTCGGCTTGTTCCTGATTGTTGCGATCTTCACCAGTAAACGGACGATCCCGTTCCTGCAAAATGTCTTCTCTTTCGGATGGCTAAAGAACCGTTTGAAACGGGATAAGAGTGAAACGACGGAAGTGCCGGAAGAGGAAGAAGATGTGGAAGGGGAAGCAGAGGTTTATGCCCCTGTTGAAAAAACAGTGGCTGCACCTCAGCCTGTTGCATATCGTGAGACAGTAGAAGAAAACATCGGGCCGGACGAGTATGTTTTCGATACGGAAACCGAGATGCGGAAAGCCGAAGTGGAAACGGAAGTCCCGCAAAAGGATGATTTTGAATTTGAAGTAGCCCGTGGGGATGATCCGGTTGTCGAGGCCGGCAATGGCAATAACACGATTTTCGAAGTGGAAGTGCCCGAAGAAGAGGAGGAATTCGATCAGTCTCAATTGGGTAAATATGATCCACGCCTGGACTTGTCCCGTTATATGTTCCCGACGCTCGACCTGTTGAAATTTTATGATTCGGGCAATGTCGAGGTAAACCGCGAAGAATTGGAAGAGAACCAGCAGATGATCAAGCGGACGTTGGAGGACTTCGGTATCAATATCGCTTCTATCAAGGCGACAGTCGGACCGACGGTTACGCTCTATGAGATCATCCCGGAAGCAGGTGTGCGTATTTCCAAGATTAAGAATCTGGAAGATGACATTGCTTTGAGCCTTTCAGCCTTGCAGATCCGTATTATCGCACCGATGCCGGGTAAAGGAACGATCGGAATCGAGGTTCCGAACAATAAGCCGCAGACTGTTTCGATGCAGTCGGTGGTCGCTTCGCGTAAATTCCAGGAATGTACGTATGATTTGCCGGTGGCGATCGGAAGGACGATTGTCAACGAAGTGTTTATGTTCGACTTGTGCAAGACTCCCCACCTGTTGGTGGCTGGTGCGACCGGACAAGGTAAATCGGTCGGCTTGAATGCGATTATCACCTCTTTGCTGTATAAGAAGCATCCGGCCGAATTGAAGTTCGTGATGGTCGATCCCAAGCAGGTGGAATTTAGCATTTATTCGAAGATCGAACGCCATTATCTGGCGAAATTGCCGAATGCCGACAAACCGATCGTGACGGAGCCGGGGGATGCGGTGGCGACTTTGAACTCTTTGGTGATCGAGATGGAAAATCGTTATAAATTATTGGTGGAGGCTTCGGCGCGTAATATAAAGGAATATAATGAAAAATTCATTTCCCGCCGTCTGAATCCGGAGAAAGGACATCGGTTTCTGCCTTATATCGTTGCAATCGTTGATGAGTTTGCCGACTTGATTGCGACTTCTGGCAAAGAGATCGAGTTGCCGATCTCGCGTATTGCGGCTAAGGCTCGTGCGGTTGGTATCCATATGATCCTGGCAACCCAGCGCCCGGATACGAAAGTGATTACAGGGACGATCAAGAGTAACTTCCCGAGCCGTATTGCGTTTAAGGTGATGTCTCAGATTGACTCCCGTACGATTTTGGATACCCCGGGGGCTAACCGTTTGATCGGTAAGGGAGATATGCTGGTTCTGATTACCGGAAGCAGCGAGCCGACGCGTGTTCAGTGTGCGTTTGTCGATACGCCGGAAGTGGAAGATATCGTGAATTATGTCGGTGCGCAGGTGGCTTATCCGACTGCTTATTTGTTGCCTGAATATATAGGTGAAGGCGGTGAATCTTCTTCGGCCGGGACGGTGGATCTGTCGGATCGAGACCCGTTGTTCGATGAAGCAGCCCGTCTGATTGTGATCCAGCAGCAGGGTTCGACTTCGCTTATCCAGCGAAAGTTTGCAATCGGTTACAACCGTGCAGGTCGCTTGATGGATCAATTGGAAGCGGCGGGTATTGTCGGTCCTTTCGAGGGTAGTAAAGCCCGTCAGGTCTTGATTCAGGACGAATACAGCCTGGAGCAGTTGTTGAATTCGTTGAAATGATTTATGAGTTATGGGGATGGGCTGTTGGTTTATCTATATTGACATGTTTTGAGTGCTATAAGCCCTTTTTGAGATCTGCTAATGATTGGGAGTTTAAATCATAAATAAAAAACGACATGAAAAGAGATAATAAAATAAAAGTTTGCCGCATTTTGGCTGTTGTTTTCCTGTGTTTTTGGACTATATCCGGTGTGAGGGTATTGGCACAGAACGCTACGTCCATTTTGGATAAGGCTGCTTCTGCTTATGAAGATTCTAACGGCTTGACTGCTTACTTTACGATGCAGACACGTTCGGATGTGCAGAAAGTGTCGGAAAGCTTTGATGGTACGGTCGATATTAAAGGTGATAAATTCGTACTGAAGACTCCTGATATGATCACTTGGTTTGATGGAACGACACAATGGTCGTTTGTCGAGCGTAATGAGGAAGTCAATGTTTCCACCCCGACCGGCGAGGAGTTGCAGGCTACGAATCCGACCCTGTTGCTCCGTTCCTATGAAAAAGGATTTACCGCTAAATATAAGGGCGAGAGCACGTCTCCGAGCGGCAAAGCTGCTCATGATATCGAGCTGGTTCCTAAAAAGAAAAGCGATATCGTACGGGTGGAGCTCCAGATAGAGAAGTTTTCCGGTCTTCCGGCTTCGATCGCCGTTTTTTCAAAGAATGGGATCAGCAGTACGATCCGTATCAGCAAAATGAAAACGGGAGTAAACCAACCGGATAGCTATTTTGTTTTTAACGAAAAAGACTATCCTGATGCTGAAATAATAGATTTGAGGTGATTTATGAATTATGATTTTATTATCGACGCATAAATCATAATCCATAAATCTCAGTACCGATTATAGCTAATCACTTCTTTCAGATCTTTACGTTTCTTAGGTCTGTCCGGTTGGGTAGAATAGCCGATGACGATGTCCAGCAAAACACGTTTGCCGGAAGGGATATCCAATAGTTTACGAACTTTCGTTTCATCAAACCAGCCGACAATACAACTCCCCAACCCTTCATCTTCGGCAGCCAGCACAAGGCCGTTATGCCGATATCCAGATGGGAGAAATTCTTGTCCTTGATCCACGAGCCGATACCTGCTGTCAGATTCGGCCTCTCCTCCACGACCAAGATATGTACGGGCGCCTGTTTGGTGAAATGGTTCATTCCCAAAACACGGTTCGAAGTTGCGTCTGCCACCCGATTCTTCAGTTCGGGATCATCCACCACAATAAAATGCCAAGGTTGGGAATTACAAGCAGACGGCGCGATACACGCCGCCTCCAGAATACGCTGTAATTTTTCCTTTTCCACCGGACGCTGCGTATCAAAAGCCCGGTCACTTTGGCGCCGGCTTGCTAAAGAGAGAAAATCTTTCATTTGAACTGCATCATCTTACTGATATACTTACCGACAATGTCGAACTCAAGATTGACGACCGTACCTTTTTCGATCTGGCAGAAGTTGGTGTTGTCATGCGTATACGGAATGATCGCTACCTGAAAACTATTCTGCTTCGAATTACAGACAGTCAGGCTCACACCATTGACACAGACGGAACCTTTCTCGACAGTTATATATCCCTGCTGCGCCATCTCTTGGTCGAACGGATATTCGAACGTATAATACCAGCTTCCATTTGCATCTTCCACACTTGTACAAACGGCAGTCTGGTCGACATGCCCCTGCACGATATGTCCGTCCAGACGTCCGTTCATCATCATACTGCGTTCCAAATTCACGAGTGAACCTGGTTTCAGCAGCCCCAAGTTGGAACGTTCCAGAGTTTCTCGCATGGCTGTAGTTGTGAATGTATCCCTATCTTTGCGAACCACAGTCAGGCAAACGCCATTGTGGGCCACACTCTGATCTATTTTCAATTCATCGACAAAAGAACACTTCATAGTGATATGAATGTTGTCCTTATCATGCTCAATCGCCACGACCTGAGCTGTTTCTTCTACAATTCCTGAAAACATAAGATTGTTGTTTTAATGATTATCGAAGTCCAAAGATACGGAAAAACCTTATATTTGCCACATATAACAATAATACTTAATATTATATGGAAGCAGATAAAGTAGACAAATTTCTTCTTGCCAATGAAAGCAAATTTCCTGATTATGAAATTCCTATCCATCGACTGCTCGACCTTCCTCCTGAAAAAGAGGCGATTTTAGCAAAAAACCATTTCAAAAGCCCGATCTGTATGTTGTCCGTTTCTTGTTTCTTAGGATACGTCGGTTTGGATCGTTTCCTGATCGGGGACTGGGGTAAAGGAATCATTAAACTGCTCACAGGCGGTGGTCTAGGAATCTGGTACATCATCGACTGGTTCCTGATCGTGAGAGCGACAAAGAGGAAGAATATGGAAAGATTAGAAGAGATCATAAATCACCCCTAACTATCATTTTAGCTGTTTTACCAGACATAGAAGTACGCTAAAAGCATTAAAAGTGGAACGTTTTCAGAAAAGAATAAGCCTTTTCTGTCGAAACACGTTACTTTTTTATCTAAAGACGCCTGATGTTTTTCTCAAAATGCCCGTCAGAGCGCTTTTTACACCCCCATCTGAAAGCTATCGAAACCCTGGTCTGCAGATAACTGAGATCCGGATCTCGACAGACAAAAGCAACTACATATCTGATAATAAACCATATAGTACGCGTAAAAAAGCGATCACACCCATGATAGTACAATCATAGAAAAACAACTGTCATGCCAACTATCATTTTATGTGGGGCTTGACATTCATAGTTTCAACAGCAAAGCATGATAGTATGACAATAAAATAGAGGTAAAGCTAAGTGCCTTACCTCTATCATTATTGATTGATTATATATCGTCAAATATATTATTGAGCTTGTTCCAACTGCAATGTCTTAGTCGGTTCGTCGCAAACTTCAGTCGGACCAAAATACTGGATAGGACCAGGATAAACATAGCTTGTCGTCATAGCCCATTCATCGCGGTTAGCAGCAAATTTCTTGAAAGGAGCGCCGTCGAGCTTAACCAAAGCTTTCTGGATAACAGGTTTCATTTCGCCGTGGCGTTTTTCCATGTTCATCATCATAGTTACAGGGATACCACCAGCGATCCACTTGTCAGCCGGAGCTGTCGTGTTGCGTACGGAAGACATATAACCAGTCTTGCCGGCGGCGATCAGGCAAGAAGCCGTATAACCCAAAGAATAGCAGTAGTCCGCATCATAGTTGGATGGAGCAGCGCAACGGCCTTCGTAACCGAAGAAGTGGTGCTGTGCAGCAAACTTGCCGACATATTTGCCTTCGGCCTTCCATTCTGACAACTTCTTGCCAACCATTTCTGACAGCAATTTTTCTGTTTCGATCAGAGAAACCTGTACGTTTCCATGCGGGTCGCGATCGAGTGACAACTGACGTGCCACACCTTCCGGCAGGGAAGCATACAAATCGGAATTTTCTTTTGTCAACTTGCTAATGATGTAAGCACGTTGTTCGCTCTTCTTGATCATCTTGAATTCGGCATCGTGTTTAGCAAGGAAGTCGTTCAGCTCAGCGATCAGGCGTTTCATAGCCGGAACGAATTCGATCAGACCTTCGGGAATCAGCACCGTACCGAAGTTGTGGCCTTCGGCAGCACGTTTTGCTACAATTCCGGCGATGTAAGTCACGATATCGTCCAAAGACATGTTCTTTTCCTCAACTTCTTCGGAGATGATACAAATATTCGGCTGAGTCTGCAAAGCGCATTCCAAAGCGATGTGAGAAGCAGAACGTCCCATCAGCTTGATGAAGTGCCAGTACTTCTGTGCCGAGTTGCAGTCACGCTGGATATTACCGATAACTTCGGAATAAACCTTACAAGCCGTGTCGAAACCGAAAGAAGTTTCGATCTGCTCGTTCTTCAGGTCACCGTCGATCGTCTTCGGACAGCCGATTACCTGAACACCGGCCCCCGTAGCCTTGTAGTATTCGGCCAGTACGCAAGCATTTGTGTTGGAGTCGTCGCCACCAATGATAACCAGAGCCTTGATGTTCAGTTCTTTCAGAATTTCCAGCCCCTTGTCGAACTGTTCTTTTGTTTCCAGTTTGGTACGGCCTGAACCAATCATATCAAAACCACCCGTGTTGCGGTACTCGTCAATAATGTCAGCAGTCAGTTCCATATATTTATGATCGATCAGACCACCAGGTCCGAGGATAAAGCCATACAGACGAGAAGCTGCGTTGTTAGCCTTGATACCGTCGAACAGACCTGCAATCACGTTATGACCACCAGGAGCCTGACCACCGGAAAGGATCACACCGACATTCATTGCCGGCAGTTCTTTCTTTTCGTTGCTCTTTTCGAAAGTAACGACAGGCATTCCGTACGTGTTCGGGAATAACTTTTTGATTTCGTCCTGATCGGCAACTGATTGTGTATACTCACCATCTACGGCTTTTACAGCGCCTTTCAATGCAGCGGGAACCTTTGGCTGGTAAGCTGCTCTTGCAATTTGTAATGCACTCTTTGTCATTTCTTAATCTGATTTATTTAGAAAGTATCTGATTCCTAATTAAAGGCGGTGCAAATATAGAAATTTTTCTGTATTCGCGAAAGAAGATAATACGATATAGCCCTTTATTCCGCATTTTTCTTCAGCCATTCACCAACAGCCTGTTTTCCTGAACAGGCCTCACCACATAAGTCAGTTCCTTACCCGTCAATTCCAAATACATAAAACCGCTGGATAAGATGATTTCCATTTTATTATCAATCACGATATATCGATCATGATGGGTCAACAGTGAATCATCCAAAGAAAAAGACCATTGAGGATTATACTTTTGCAAATCAGCAACAGCACTATCATTCAAATGCTTCGAATGATAGACAAGTTCTACTTTTTTGTTCGGCAAAATCAATTTCAAGACATCCTTGCAGGCATTCAGGTATTGATCGTACAGGCATATTTTTTTCGCATCCTGGCATAGTGCTCTTATGTGCCTGATCGCCTTGTCTCTATGGGCATTTCTATAAAAACAACCGGTGATATGGCTACTGATCTGATCGGACATGATATTGACATACGGATAATCCGTTCTGTCATCACACAATATCAATTTATAGTCAGTCTTTCTTGCCAGTTCTTCCAAAGTCTGCTTTGTTAACCGGGCATGCTTTAAAGAGTCATAAAGACTTTTCGACACACGATCGCCAATCCCGATATCATCTAATTGTCTGGTATTGGTCAGAAACTCGCCACAACGAAACTTAAGCAAGTGCAAGAGTATATCTTTATCATAGTCCTGATGCTCCTTAAACAAATAATATTGCTTATACAAAGTATCAGACAACACAAAACTATATTTCCCCATATTATTCCATTTCAAGTAGTTCAGCTAAAGTCGCATCGAAAAAACCTTCCGGGAAGTCACGAGTAAACTTGCCATCCTCTTTAAAACCAAGTACAATGAACGGATTCTGGATGCCCTCTTTATACAAAATGGTCACATCATCTTTCAAAAAACGCTTTTTATAAATCTCATAACCGACCTTATATATAAGGTGTTCGCAATGTGTTTCTATGATTACCTGTATACCGGCTCTAACAATAAAGGCCAAGAATTCACCAACCTTTGCCTGGCTGGCCGGATGAAGATGGATTTCCGGATTTTCGATAAGAATAACATCATTCTTTTTTGCCCGCAAGCACATGATCAACATTTTGGTAAGATAACTTACGCCAGCTCCCAACTGGAAAGGCGAAATATTCCCCAACCCATCACTTTTATACTGTACCTCGACCACATCATCCAAACGGCGTTCCGTCTGCAACTCCGTCGGTATATCTAAAATATAAGACAACCAATAATTCACCTGAGCAGATAAAGTATAAGAGGAATCATCTTTAATCAATTCCGGCATTAAAGGATTAGATTTTTCTTTTTCAAATGAACCTACTATATACTCACCGACTACGCCCACTTTAAACTGTGGCGAAATTTTGGAATGCAACTCCGCCCCGATTCTATTGGCAGACAAATAGTATAAATTTTGCTCTATGTCGATCGGCATGCTGGCATCCTCTTCCGAAGGAAGAAAAACCAAAGAGAGTTCATTTGTTCCGTGATAGGAAATATGCACATTATCGATATCGATATCGACCCTGACACTTTTTGCATTATAATACTTATTTCTAATCGTATCGAATGTCAGATTCACAATAGTATCCAGTAAAATTTGTCCATTTTTTCCTATCCTGCGAACAGGAAGTAATACCGACTGTATCAAACTTGACTTACCTGCCGAGTTAACACCCGTTACAATTGTAAAAGGCTTTATCTCCAAGTTCTCATCATGAAGACATTTATAGTCTTTTATTTGTATATGTTTTATCATAACTGAATCCTGTTTATTATTTTATCCATTCGATCAAACCTGAAAGAGACACTTGTAGTCGAGTCTATATTACCGGAAAAATAACGGGAATCATCAAACTCTTCCTTTACAGATTCTATATCCAGTATGAGTCTTGACGCCCATGTGTAATCAATTTTCTCAGGGACAAAAGAAAACAAATAACTTAATGCCTCAAAGAGAGGCATGTTTATAGGTCTTCTAATCCCATTTCCCGAAAAACGAAAACCATTTTCTCCTAAAAGATCATAACTGATCTGCATACAGCGAATAAATAGATTCTCATAATCTACAATCAATTTTTCAGGTGCATTATCATTCACATAAACCATAAAACGAGCCAGAAAATCATCTATATCCCCCCGGTATTGGAGAGCCGGAATATCTTTAAACTCTCCACGATGCAACATAAGAAAGGCGATTGCCCGCAAAACGACATATTGGTCTTTCATCCTTTCTTTATTAATAGAGCGCCCTGTCGCAATCAAAAATTCGGGAGAACAGCAAAGTTTATCCAACATCCGTGTGCAACGTCCACGGTATAAGGCATTCCTCATTTCCTGCTTATTCAACGGAGTCCCTCCCCGATTTACCCGATCAAAGATATCATACTTTACCCGCTCAGGAGTCGGAGGCTGTATAATGTAAAAAAGTAATTGAAAGTCTTCAATAACTCCCTGTTGCTTCAAATCCAAATCCGCAAAACAACATCCATTAAACTGCTTCAATATTCTCAGATTATTCAATTTGAACTTTCCTTCCAGAAAATCCAGAATAGCACTTATCCTTTGTCGCCCGTCAACAACTTGCTTCTTCCCATTCTTATCCTCAAATAAATACATTAATGGTATAGGAATTCCCATTAGGATCGATTCGATCAGCTCAGACTTCTGCCTTTGTTTCCAGACATCATGCCTCTGGAAATCCGGATCAATTATTAATTCTTTCCGCTTCAGGCAAAGTGTATGCAAATGCATAATACTATATTGAGCCTTTTCCACCCTCACTTCGGCATTCGGATATATGGTATATGAATCATCTCCGTTTATTGACAGATCGGCTTTTTCCACATCGCTAACCACATTTTCATCACTGTTTATTATTGATGCTTCATCTTTTATATCCATATTTCCCATATATTTATCCTGATTTACGATTGAGCAATAGTCTTTAAATTAATAAAGAGATAAATGTTTCATGCAAAGATATTGAGATTTATCGGAAAATCGAATAGAAATCGTCCATTTACTTGCTATCAGATATCTGGTAAAACATCGTTTTGCCCGGTGACGACAACGAGGCGGGACGGGCGTCCGCCGAAACGGCACGCTTGTAGTTCGGTTTGCCGCTCATCACAAAGTGCAGGGTAATTCCTGCTTGCACATCCTCATAGGTCAGATATGATTTATCATATTTCTTTCCGTTGACATATAGCTCCTTGATATAGACATTCTCTTCCGACCAGTTTTCCGTGGTCATCTTTATTTCCTTTCCGTTACTCATCCGGATCGAAAGCGCCTCTACACAAGGGGAGCCGATGTTATAGATATTGCTGGAAGGGGCTACCGGATAAAAGCCTGCGCAGTTGAACATATACCAGGCCGACATCTGCCCGCAGTCGTCATTCCCGCTCAACGATCCCGGTTCATTTCCATAAAAACGAGCAACGATCTCCCTGATCCACTTCTGGCATTTCCAGGGTTTGCCTAAATAGTTGTACAGATAAGCGATGTGGTGGCAAGGTTCGTTGCCATGCCAGTAGCCACCGATACGCCCCTGGATGTCATGCGCTCCCGGAATATCGTCCGGCAATTCGACCGTAAAGAGATCGTCTAGTCGCTTCTCGAAAAGTTTCTTCCCTGCCAAATTGATATATCCCTGCACATCATGCGGAACTGTCCATGTATATTGCATTGTAAAACCTTCGGTAATATCTCCCCAACCGTTCACCGATCCCGGTCCTTGATAAGCTACCGGAGTAAACGGAGTACGCCAATTACCCTGGCTGTCACGACCACGCATATACTTCGTTTCCGGGTCGATCAGAGTCTGATAAGAAAGAGAACGATTCAGAAAATACTGATAATCGTCCATCTTGCCCAAAGCTTTGGCAGCCTGTGCGATACAATAGTCGTCATAGGCATATTCCAATGTTTTGGAAACCGACTCCGCCTCTTTGTCAAACGGGACGTAGCCATTCCGCATATAGTCGGGCAAACAGTCGTAATGTTCGTTCAAGGCAGTCGTTTTCATCGCCTCATACGCCCGTTCGTAGTCGAAACCTTTCACACCTTTGACGATCATATCCGCCAGGACGGAGACCGCATGATAGCCGATCATGCACCAAGTCTCGTTTCCGTAAAAAGACCAGATCGGGAGCATTTTCTCCACGCTCTTGTCAAAGTGGGCCAGCATCGAATTGGCGATGTCGGCATTTATGTCCTGATGCACTAAATTGAACCAGGGATGCAAAGCCCGGTAGGTGTCCCACAAAGAAAAAGTCGTATAGTTGGTAAAGCCTTTCGCTTGCTCGATATTCTTGTCCAACCCCCTGAAACGGCCATCCACATCCTGGAAAACAAACGGATGGAGGGCGGCATGGTAGGCAGAAGTATAAAACGTTTCCTTTGTCTTCCGGTCGGTAGTTATCCGGTATTTTTGCAATTCTTTCTCCCAAAGTTCCTCCCCTTTCTCTTTGAGGCTGTCAAATGTCAGTCCGTCCAGTTCCTGCATATTCATCTTCGCCCCGGAGGTACTGACGGAAGAGATGGCCGTTTTCACGATCACTTCCTCCCCTTCCCCAGTTGCGAAAGAAAGGCAAGCCATCAGGTTCTTCCCCCAAGCCTCACGGTCGCTCCTGAACCGGGATGTATTATAGATCACCGGCTTCTTGTCCTGCATGAAGCGCAGACCCGTCAATTTTCTGGAAAAGACAGCTGCAAAATAGACATGGCGTTCAGGTCCCCACCCTTTCACCAACTTATAGCCAGTGATGGTCGAATCGTTTTCCATGCGCAGGTTGGCCCATTCGCACGACTGCCAAAGCGTATGGTTCATATCAATCATGATAAATGATTTTTCCGATTCGGGATAAGTAAAACGGAACATGCCACTCCGTACCCCTGCCGTCATCTCCGCCTTCACGCCGTAGTCTTGCAAGCGGACGGCATAATAGTTCGGAGTAGCCTGTTCCTCGTCGTGCGTGTATCGGGAACGATAGCCCTCATCGGGATTCTCACGGCTTCCGGGTTCCAGTTTCATCTCTCCGGTTCCGGGGATAAACAGAAAATCTCCCAAGTCAGGAATACCGGTCCCGCTAAGATGCGTCAGGCTAAAGCCCAGGATAGAAGTGTGGTTATATTTATAACCGGCAGCCGCATCATAATATTTAGCATCCGTATCCGGGCTGATCTGGATCCCTCCGAACGGGATCTGCGCTCCCGGATACACATTGCCATAACCATCCGTTCCTACCAGCGGATTGACGTATTCCGTCAACTTTTCATTCTGTGCCGTGCCGGATAAGGCGGCACACGACACAGCGATCAAAGTACAAATTCGTAATTTCATATTCAAACTATTGTCGTTATAAATAAAAAGGACTATCTGAAACAAGGTCCAAATAGCCCTTTTGATTATAGTTAGACTGAAAGTCCTATTATAATTAAGTGCTTATGTTAATATTAATGCTTCCAGCCATCTATATGCAATCTTATTTATTTTCCCAATTCATTGGAGAATGAGTAAGGAGCGTCACTGTCCTGCGTACCCCGGCTCTTGTTCGGTGTGGCCGACATATTATAAAGAATGTTCATGCCACGCATCAGGTCGCCATGTATCAGATAATTCTTCGTATAGTTCTTGCCATTCACTTTCATAGACGAGATGTAACGGTTCGCCTCGCCATTATTGTTGGCCTTGATCACGACCTTCTTGCCGTTTTCCAGATTCAGCGTCACGCTTTTGAACAGCGGAGACCCCAAGATATACTGGTCCGTACCCGGACAAACCGGATAGAAGCCGAGAGCCGAGAATACATACCATGCCGAAGTCTGTCCGTTATCCTCATCACCGCAATAGCCGTCGGGAGTCGCGAAATAGAGCTTGTCCATCACTTCACGCACCCAATACTGTGCTTTCCAGGGTTCGCCGGAATAGTTGTATAGGTAGATCATGTGCTGGATCGGCTGGTTGCCATGCGCATAATTACCCATATTCATAATCTGCATTTCGCGGATTTCATGGATCACGCCACCGTAATAACTGTCATCGAACAAAGGCGGGACATTGAATACGGAATCCATCATGGCATTGAAACCTGTCTTTCCTCCCATCAAGTCGATCAGTCCCTGCGGATCATGGAAGACCGACCAGGTATAATGCCAACTGTTACCTTCCGTAAAAGCGTCTCCCCATTTCAGCGGATTGAAAGGAGACTGGAACGAACCGTCCTCGTTACGGCCACGCATCAACTTGGTTTCAGGATCGAATAGGTTCTTATAATTCATAGCATGTTTCGCGAAAACGGCAATTTCGGATTCAGGTTTGCCCAAAGCCTTACCTAGTTTATAGATAGCCCAGTCATCATAAGCATATTCCAACGTACGAGCGGCACTTTCGTTGATTTTCACGTTATAAGGCACATAGCCCAATTTATTGTAATATTCATATCCCAGACGTCCGGTCGATTTCACCTTCGGATGTACACTGTTAGCCCCATGCACGACAGCCTCCCAAAGCGTCTCGATATCATATCCGCGAAGCCCTTTCAGGTAAGCATCCGCCACAAC
>ENA-ORML01002179-ORML01002179.1-human-gut-metagenome-genome-assembly--contig:-NODE-2179-length-13786-cov-4.980482_pt1 | contig 13786 bp, 20 predicted proteins | sample MGYA00242103_ERZ508995 | MGnify/ENA primary metagenome ERZ508995 (study PRJEB26280, sample SAMEA2338702) | human gut metagenome | biome: human gut; feature: human-associated habitat; material: faeces...
ATTCTGGTAATAAAAATATAATTGTCATTTCCCACAACTGCCGTTTGTCACCTCTGTCCGCCACTTATCAATAACATATAAACAACATTCAATGTATAACGTATGTTATATAACTATTATCAACTCTACTGACAGTAGAAAAAATTCATCTTAAAATCAACTAACAGTATCTTCAAAATAGCAACTGGCTGTGCTATTATATAATCGTAAAGAGGAAGGAAAACCTCACAAAACCAGAAAGGGAATTTCATGAAGTCTGCGTATATCGGATGCCGTGTAAAAGGGGTGAATAAGAATGTCTGATTTCCGATTTGTAGCGGTTCAGTATCTCCGTGCCCAAACACTCACACAAATAACGGATTTAGCCCGTCGCAGTTATAAGGGGTTCAGTCAAGGCGAAATAGATGCCTTAGTTGCTATTTCAAGGGTTGTAACACGTGAAATTATAGCAAAGCGGCAAGAAGAACGTAGGAAGGGGCGTAAATAGAATGTGTGAAATACTGGTCGCGGTGTTAGCTGTATTGTTAGTATGTTGGGGGTTGAAACAATGAGGAGTATAATTGAAGTGAATAGGCTGAAACGTGAACTAATGCATAGATATATAAAAGGGGAAATTGACGACGTTGAATTTGTGATTAGATTTGAGACGCTTGTAAGGGAGGGAATAAGGGCGACGTATGAAACAGGCAAAACTAACGCATGACCAAATAGAAGACTTGCATTGCAAGGGTTATACATTTACAAGAAGGTTCTATTATTGGACAGTACTGGAGAACTCCAACATAGTCAACCGCATAGCCCGTTTGGAATTTATGGGGCGGGCAATTTCAGAACCGTTTTACGGAATTCAGCAAGTCCGAATCTATGAGAGGTGTATCAAATAATGTTAAAAAATTATATTCTTATTCGTTATGATTTCGAAGGAAGAGAAATCGAACGGAATGATGAAAGCGGATGCGCACGGTTTGAATTTTATTCGTTCTACGCCGCAATTCGGGCAATGGAAATTGCGACCACTATGTCAGAAAGAGCTCACTGTGTAAAACTGTTTCGCCGCCGCCGTTCCGGTGGCTATCGCTGGATCGCGACATATTTACGTGGCGGTGCACATTTGACTTCATGGGGCGAATAAAAAAAGGGGGGGCTGAGCCCTCCCTTTTATTTTTTATACACCTACCGCAATCCAGTCAACCGCGAATTGTTCATGCGTCGATGTGCCTGAAAGCCTAATTTTAGCTGAACTTGTAGTTTTTGCAAAAATGAGCTGGCTGCGTGTTACACTATCCGCCTGTGCGCCTGTATTTGCATAAGTCGCAACAACCGTTGGGATCTCGGTGAATCCCGCCGAATGATAATCAATAACAGCATCTTGATCTTGGTACGCAAGCACATTCCCTCTTGCGATTTTCGGCATATTCTGGAAGTTGGAAATAGCTGTTTCCAAATCCGACAAACGGGAATTGATAGATGCTTTATCAGTGGGATAATCTGAATTTCCATTGATAGCGGAACGATTGTTCCAGCTCCAATTATAGGCGGGGTTGATTCTGAGTGCCATCGGCACATTTTCCGACCAAATTCCGATAGTATCCCACAATGTGTTATATTTTGATTCTGCCGGTTTCGTGCCAATTTTTTCAAGTGCAGATGATGCAGTAGATGCTGCCGTTGTTGCGGTTGATTTGGCAATTGCTGCGTTGTTATCTGCCGTTTCCGCTTTGGTGTACGCATCCCGGACATCAGCTTCTACGTTGCCGAGTTCGGTTGCCAGTTGCCCAGTTTTTTCATCTACATAAGATGTGGTTGCGTATTGCTCTCCTCCGTCATTTCCCGCCACAAATACAAAAGTGCGAATACGGACTCGCATATAGTCAATCGTTGCATCGCCCTTGCAATTAGCTTCTATTTCATAATTGTTGTATTTTGCGCCAACTTCTGTAATAAGCGGTGAACATAATAGAATAATATTATCTGAGTTTCCAGTATCCGTTTGTATTGACGTTTCGCGCTCTGCAATGGCGAAATCAAATTCCGGCACGGCACGTTGAGGCTTGAACCTCGTACCTTTAAGAGTATTTGATGGAATTGAGATAATCTCTGTGCTGTTCTGCTTTACGAGAGATCCGGGCTTAAGTGCGCCTTCAATTGTATTTAGGCGTGCCTGAATTGTGCCTTTAGTAATATCATAGACGCCATCTGTTCCCGCTATAGAACGACGATTTTCTTTTTCCTCCGTTTGTACTTGAAGCAATTTGCCGCCGATTGACTGTGTAGAATCATAATCGCCGATGGCGCTCCAAATACTGCTAAAATTTGGCACAGAAGGTTTTACGCCAATGTTTTTTTCAGCATCAACCATTCTATTGTTTAGACCGCTAATACTTGTCGTGTGCGCTGTAATCTGATTTTGTAGTTCTTGGTCTGCGGTTTTTCGCGCGGACCGTTCACCGCTGATTTTTTCGTCAAGAGCGGAATCTTGTTCATCTACATATTCTTTGCTTACATTACCACTTTTTTCCAGATTATCGACTCTACCATCAAGATCTTTGATTGACTTATAAGCCCAATCAAGATTCTGTTCATGAAAGTTCGTAAAAGGGAATTGTTCCCAAATACCCATATATTACACCTCCTATCAGTAAACCCAAATCAAAAACCGTTTCTGAAAATCCCGAATAACTGCATCATAGAAATTGAACATTGCGACCCGCCGCTCACTTTCCAACATTTCTTGCGTAGTAGTTACGCCAATGTTACCATGCGCGCGCCCTTTTCGAGTTCCGGCGCTTGTTCCTGTTCCAGTGCTATCGCTTGTGTCTGCGCTTGTGCTTGCGCTATTGCTTGCGCTATTGTCCGCCGGGGTGTTCAAATTATTGTAGCCGTAAACCTGTTCTTTTGTCGAGCCACTTGAAGTGTTGTTTGCGGAATTTGTATAGTGTGAAGTGTTTGTGCTGCTGTCCTCCCATTCTTCCATTCTATCATAATTTTCTATAGGATTATATTCTGCCGTTAGCGTTGAGGCAAGGCGATTCCAAGTATATTGTGAAACGTTCGACCATACCCGTATTAGTGATTTAAGTAATGGCGGGGAGGAATAAATAACAGGCATTTCTCCGCACTGCATCAACAGTGAATCAACAAAATCTTGCACCGATATATTAGAAGGAAATTCCACTCCGTCAAATATGGAAGGGTCAAAATTATAAATTGTCGCCAGCATCACGCCCATCTTTACCACCTCCATTTGTGTTCTTGGGAATCGGATACCGTCGCTCACAAGTGATTGTTACTCCGAACGCGTTCTGCACTTTGTGAATACAATCCTGAATTGTGTCGAACCACTGTGCAACAATCGAATCAGTTTCAACATCATTCCGTTCTGCCTCGGCTGTGATTAGCCGTTCTTTTTTATCCGTGTTACAAGTTGGGATGCCTACGCGTGTATCAAATTCCGCTTCAATTTGTCGCATATTGGAAAGTATTCTGTCCGCGATATAATTTTGTCCGACGTTTTGTGCGAACGGCGCCCAACTTGGCGAGCCATCATCGTTAAAAAGCGATTTATCAACCCACACCGCTAATTCGCCCGATGTAACCCTATCCATCAATTCTTTACCAGTTTGCGCGGCGTTTTTCGAGCCGCACGCGAAAACATAGGAAAGCTTACTATTCATGATGTTCATTGCAAGCGATTCCACGGATGTCGCGAGCAAGTCCGCGTAATAATTAACAATATCAAGCGCTCCGTGATAATCGCGTTGTAGTCGAAAAAGAACGCAATCTTTATCGATTTGCAAATTCATCGGCGGCAAAAGTGGATTCGCAATCATAACGGTGGTTGGCTGATAGAAAATATTGTAACCATACAATGCGCCGGCCTGCGGAATTACACCGAAACGCTTACTGTTAAAAATCGCAACGCTTCCCCATCCATAAAGGCATCCAAGAAAATATGTATCGCTCCAACCTTCAGGTAATCCCCATTTGAATTGGCTTGTCAGTTTCTGGAATAAATAGCGCTGGTAGTACTGGAAAAGTGCCGTATTTTTGGTGTGGCAAGTAGATGGGGAAATACTCGACTCATATGCATTTATGCGATTGTAATCAAAAGGCGGATTATTCATATAAGAAGCACCCCCTATTCAATAAAAAATCCGTTCACCATATAATTTATAAGCATCGCAATTTCTGGTTGTGATGCTAATACAGTATCAACATCCGGGGTTTGTATCATTGTAAAACCGGATAAATCAGATAGTTTCTTCCTTGCGCAGAGCGGATAACCTAAATTTGATGGATCCGCATCAGCTATCATAGAGAATTTCCAGAATAATCCCGGGGTTTCAAGGTACGCTGCAATTGATCCATTTGTTCCGCGTGTTTGCAAGCTGCTGTTTGCCGCGGCAATTGCTGTCCCAATTCCACTTCCTTGTCCTGCGGAGTTTGCGAAGGCGCCGGTTAAGGCCCCTTTGAAAGTGTTGGTTTGCAAACTGGAAGTAATTAACGATGCACCCCCCGCAAACATGGCGCCAGCAGCGCCAAAATTAGAAGCTGATGCCGCCGATGATGCTACACTACCAACAACATTTGTAACATCTGACAAAACGCCGTTTGCTACTGAAACTTGTGATAATTGTATATCAACGCCTATATTGCAGTCCGCCTGATACAATAATGTCACTCCGCTATCCATACTATTCGGCGTTGTTATTTGAAGAACTCCAATACCGCTTACATAATCAATTCTTCGTACCACAGTGATAGAATTAGTTTGTATTTTAGAGTTATCAAGTTCAACAATTCCAAATGGCGGAAAACTTAATGAATACCGCGTATATGGCGACTGCCTCAGCCATTCGCCGCGCGATTTTTGGGGATGTTGTGGCAATGTTACTTCTTGGCTGTGGATACTATAGGCGGATGCCGCCAGCGGAAACGCGGTTCCACCCGTAAATTCCCAGCTTCCTACTGTTATAGATGTTACTGAGTCAAGTGTAGGCGGTTTTTCTGGAAACCATTTGCAAGATACGATATATTGAAAAGGATTGATAATTGCTCGCTGTAACTCTGCCGATACTTCCTCCGTGTTAATCTGCATATAATCATAATTTGCCATAAGCGCTTTACGCAAGTTCGCAAATTGAGCATTATTCATTACATAATATGATATAGCGCCGTATGTGTTTGTATTGCTGTTAATAATTCCCAGAACGTAGTAACCATTTGCAAGTGTATTATAACTCCATCCAGATAATATCATAGATCCCGTTTCAAAATCGGCAAGAGTTGGATACAGCGAATCAACAATTTTACCGTTTTTGTTGGAGGCTGATCGCAATACATACTGTGTAGATTCTTTCAGTGTTTCCCAGTAAGTGGAAAGGACATCGCACGAAAGTGTATAAATCACGCGGTTGCGATCGAACTCTATATCTGTTACCCAATAATATCTTTTAAAATCTGGAATATAAGCGTAATTGTATGAGGACGGCGGTAAATTATGTTGTGGATCCGGGAAAATTAGAATCACCTGCGGCGAAAGAACGCTTGTATAATCTTTTAGCGTGCATTCAGCAACCAAAAAAATTTGCCCGGGTTCCTGCGTTGCCGTTGGCTTTTTGGTGGAATTGATACGTTTTCGGAACGCATACAATCTAATCTCCATTTTCTCACCTCCATTTATTAGCCGCTTTGCAAATGAACCAGATAGGCAAGCTATTCAGATTGATTTTTTGTAATTTATCGTACCAATAATTAGCCCATTGAATACGGTATTTACTTGTCTGCTCCCAGTCCGTAATGGCGGGGCGTTCATAGCACAGACAAAAACTTTTTGTCAGCTGTTCAATATCGGTGCTATTGGAAAAGTAAAAATCTTGGAAATCTGGAAATATCGTGCCGCCTTCCCACTGATAATTGTGTTCTACCTCGTACATAATACGCGCTATCTGTATACTTCCGTTATACCAACAGTCAAGCCCTGCATATGCCCCATTTGTTCCAAATATTTCAAGCGCCCAATCTATATACTTATCGGCTCCCGTCCACTGTACAAGCCCAAAACCGTATTTCTTTTCCGTATTCTGTTTGTAATTATTTGGGTCAGGGCTTGGCGCATGCTCGCCTTGCCAGATCGCGGGATTAAGTGTCGATTCGCGGCACATGTTCCCGAGCATTGCGGATATTTGGGGGATTTTCCATCCATTTTTGTAAAGCCCGGTGGCAATCAATACGCCGTTTGTTTCGCTCTCGATTACATGATTTTGATATACAAAATACGGCTTATCATATATAGAGTAATACCAATATTCTGGAAGCCTAAACGGCTTATACCAATGCGGATAGCGCGTGGCGGTAGGATCTACCGCCGGAAGAATATTATTTCCGGGCATCCGAAGTCTTTCCGCCACGCGCAACGCCTCCTTTATTAATCCATCAAAATAACAATGCCTTTTTCTGTGAAGTCAATGGCATGCCGCTCGTTGTACTTCCAGAAAATATTGTAATATTCTCCCTTCGCGTTCGGGGGCGTCACCCTCTGCCGCGTGAGAATCGGGCTGTAACCGAAAGCATCACGGTCGCAAATTACACCGATAACGTTATCTTTAGTAACGTTTGCGCTAGCCGTTGCAATCGTGCCGTCATTTGCCAAATACTGCGGCTTCACAACGTCAATGCTCTGCGGTTTGCTAAAAATCTGCCAATAGTTTACATATTCAACATCGCCAGCTAGCTTCAGGAAATTATCATGGTAGGTATCCGCAATTGCCATCATATCAGCCTGATGCATGAACTGGGAATTGAGATACACGCGCTGATAACTCTTTGGCGTGTGCTGAAAGAATACACCGCTTGCATTATTCGTCTGGTATGCGCTGGAATATTCTTCCATCATATCGGACAAAACCGCCAGACGCGCAAAGGCCCACTGCAAGAAAGATTTGTAATTGCTCCCCTGCATTACAGTCGTCGCCGTCAGTTCCTGCCCAGTCGCGGTGTTGTATTCCGTGAGCAAATGGATCACATCCGCATTCTGTGCAATTTTTCCAGCCATATAACCGGAAATAGTTGCACGCGCCGTCTCTTCGTGTGTCTTCTCGATTTTGTTGGACATATTTGTAAGAATCATAGAGATGAAGCTGCCAAATTCGTCCGCAGACTGGAAAGCAGTGTCAAGCTGCGTTTCAAAAATTGTTTTTTCATATTCGTATGCCTGCTGCCCGTAAAAATTGAGCTGCAGCGTTTTAGGTTTACGAACAGTGTACTGGTCGACGCTCGCGCCGTCCGTCAGATCACAATATGGATTATCCGTAATATCGTTAGGATCATCAATAGTTTTGATTTTTCGAACCCAGTTTCCCCAACGGTCCGCAGGGATCCGCATTCCGGCAAACTTCGCCTTATAGGGGCGGCTGGAAAAAATTGTGCGCGAAAGCAACTGCGAAATTGCGCCCATCACGGGATCCGCGCCAGTTTTCAATGCCGTCTGCCCCAACGTCAAAAGCTGCTTAGTGTCAAGCGCAGATGTATCCTGCCCCGTGGCGTCCTTTAGCACTGCTTTAAGCAAAGTGCTAATCTTATCAATTGTCAGCGTGTTAGCCATTTACATTTCCTCCGTTACAAGGGCGGATAATCTCCGCAAGTACATCCTCCGCCGTCAGCGGCTGAGAATCCGGCTGACGAGAATTTGCAATATTGCCACGCTGTACGATGCCCGTCAGATCAGAAATCTGCCTGAAAACTTTATCAAACTGCGCCTGTGTATTATCCGGAGCCGGTGCAGGTGCCTGTGCAGGTGCAGGGGCCTGTGCAGGTGCAGGGGCCTGTGCAGGTGCAGGTGCAGGTGCCTGTGCAGGTGCAGGCGCTCCAATCTGCATCAGCTTTCCAATCTGTTCAGCCGTGAAGCCGGCTTTTGCCAGCGTCAAAATGTCAGATACATTCATAATTGTTACCTCCATATTTATTTACAAGTGCAACAAGGTCATTATATAGGTCGTTGCAACTATTTTCAGTTGTCGCAACATCCGCCGCATAATCAAGGCAATTTGATTTTGCGTGATGTGTCCAACGTTTACTATTGGTGATTTTATCCATCTGCACGCCTCCGGTAGTGGAATGGATAACCTCGCCATTGCCGATATAGATGCCGACGTGTGCAGCGTTTACGCCATCCTTGTAACGCGCCGGCTGTTTACCATCGTTTTTGATTGTGAACACCCATTCTCCAGGTTCGATGTTTCCAAAGTCTGCAGATTTATCATGAACGGCGTTTCGCCACATATCATTCGAGCCGCGCCAGTTTTTGGAGATTCCAGCGTATTTTTTCAGGCAAAATTCGACAAACGCCTGACAATCAAGGGTTGTGTACGGAATACCGATTAGATTACTCCTGTCTGCGCTGATTTTTTCAGCCCATTCTGCTGCAATCAATTTTCATCACCGCCCAACTTATCCATGAGGTGCTGAATTACAATCGTATTATTATTGATGGCATCCTTCAGCTCCGATGTTTCTACTCTGTGTTCTTCGCGTTCCTTATTCCAAAAATAGAAAAGAGAACAAGTACACGCAATTGGGAACCCTACGTTTGTAATTAGCGTTACAATGTCCGAAATTTCCATATTCCCTCCCGTCTTCCCCGGAAAAAAACAAATGGCAATAGGGGTCAGGGCATACGACTATGCCACGCTCACCCTTCCGGGGTTGTCGTTTGAGCTTCCCTATTGCCAATTTTAATATATCATAATTTTTTATATTTGTCAAGACTTATTTAACAATACCGAAATATTGACAGAAAACAATTTCACAAGCAGGAGATTCGCAGTAAATTTTGCGTTCAATGTATGCAAGCATTAGATATCTATATAGCGTACGAAAACGCAAACAATCGTTTTCGGATGTACTGTATATCGGGCGTGTGCCTTGCCCGTGTGGGCTTATATAATATGTGCGGTTGCTCTTGTGCCGATAAACTGTAATTTCGCCGCACGTTACAAGCGGTGTATACTCTTTGAGGTTCGCGCTCATTGTTTGTAATACAGGTTTATCCAAAAATCGATTTTCAAGCGACATATCTTTTATTTTATTATCCTTTAGCAATCTGTAAAGAGCTGTTTCACCCTTCTTCCTGCTGATGGGACTATTCCTCAAATTTATAAGATATAATCCGCGCTCACCATCTTTATATTCTTGTGTTTCCTGCTCCGCCATTTTATACGCAATCGTGATAAGTCCCAAACTTTGAAAAATCGGGTTTACAATGCTATTACTGTTTGCAAGGCATAAACACTTTACAGGAGGCTTTCCTTGTAATTCTCTATTTCTGTTTATCGTTTCATATGCATTAAAAAACGCATCCCCTTCATTTTTGATTCTGCGCTCATGCGATTCTGGAATAAATTCATCAAATATAATAATTTCAATATCATGTGCGGAAAAACCGCGAATATTTGATATTCCAGTAAGTGCCATTACATACCCGGCAGGATTACTTTCCTCGTTGATATATACAGCCGTCGCTTCCTTGGAAACTTTATCCATTTCGAGAGATAAGGACATATCATCGCACACAGGCGCAAAAGGCGACATTTCAGGCGCGCTAATAACATCCGCTTGTAGTTTCGTTCGTCTCATGTAGATAAATTTCATTTTATGTTCAATCACATATTTAAGCGCTCCATAGGTTTTTCCTGTCCCTCGTGCGCCCGTCATCAAAATAAATGTATATTTTTGTTCTATGATTCGCGCCATATCAACATAGCCATTTTCCAAAAATAGGTTATTCATACGCCCTCCTAAAAAGAAAAGGCAGGGTTCATCGCCCCGCCTTTATTCGTCACTCGAAAATCAATTCGCAAGATGTATAGTTTCGGTTGTTCTTGCTCCGAATCTGCGTGATCTGGAGCTTGAAACCCGCGTCGTCCATGCCCGCCGTTCCCAGATAATCAACAATGGAAAGAAGTCGTTCGCTGAACGCCCTGCCATTCGTGATGTAGGCTACGCCATCAACAATAATTCCGCAACGCGGCTTGAACTCTCCGTTGCTATCAACCGTTTCAGAAACAGCCCACGCATCAACGCGAACGGTTTTCGTCATCAGCTCCGACATTGCGCGCCCTTCGCGGGAAAGCGTCAGCTTGTAAAGATCCGCCGGGGAAATGCCATGATTAGTCTTCGTGTTACTCATGTTATTGCCTCCTAAATATTTGTTAGGCGGTTATCGCCTAATAAGATTATAACACAAATTGCGATCCGCGTCAACACTTATATAAGTATTTTGCAACGCTTCGAGCAGGTCCGCATATTTATAAGTAATTCCTACTGCATATGTTGACGGGCGCAAGCATACATTTCGGGTTATCGTTAATTCATGCCCCTCAACGATGATTTTCTTGTATACATGATCGTTGTACACGCATTCAAGCCCTCCTGCTTTTCGGAAAATGAAACCGGGCGCAAATTTCACAAGTCCTCCAGCTTCTTCCAGTTCATCAGCACCACCCCACTCCACTATATCGCCAGCGGCGTTTTTGATTGATTTTTTACGTACACCGGCAATAGTTATATCTATATGTCCCGCATCATCCTGTGAAGCGTATTTTTTCGCACCCCATGTTAAAAACTTGTAATATTCGCCCTCTGTTTCTGCAACGCCCATATAATGCATTATCCCTTTTGTATCCATGGCGCACGCTCCGTGTTCAAGTGATGCCGCTCTGCATCTATTATTATATGATTCATAACTAATTGATTCTGATTTTATATATTTACAACTATCTGTATCTGCGTAAACAAAATTATTACCCGCAATCTTTATCATTTCCTCCAGCTCATGCCTTGCGTACGCCGTAACCCATACGCCCCATTGATATGGAAGAAATGATTTTTTGATATTTTTAATTACGTTCGTTTCCTGCTGAATGTATTCGCCACTCTCTGAATCAAATATAATATCATCTTTTCCGGGATCCGTTGCTGTCATCCCGTACAGGCTGTTTAATAAATTCTTACTTTTCATATATTCATATTCACTTCCTTCAATTCCTTTAAGTGATGTTTTACTTGTGTAGTAGCGCTTTATGCAATCAGTGAACGGCTTTGGCAAATAGTCCTTCTCTGCCGTATATATATCTGTAAAATCAAATTCGCCGTCGTACTCATCAAGAATTATCTGCATATCAACTTCTGTTACCTCAATAGTCAACGCATCCGCTTCCAAAACGCGCCCGTTATCTTCAAGTGGATTTATTAACATTTGACATTTACTTACAGGAATATATGGGCATCCCCACAACGGATTTCGCAAAGTAGCACCCGTTATTGACATAGTGCAAAGAATTGCTAAACCAGATGATAAAGCCCTCCTAATGGTTGCGATTCCATCAGGGCATTTTTTGAATTGCTTCATTGGAAATTTCTGGTTTAACATAACGTCGGGATAGCTTGATGAACGGTCGACGGACTGCACCCCAGAAAGTGCCTTCCCGACAAAATATCGGTTCGCGTGCGTGTTCCCACCCCTAAACGCCTTACGAAGTTTTCTGTAAATTTCTTCTGTGGGTTTGAGCGCGCCCAGTGGTATTTGGCTTAATGCCTGCTTTGCATCACGCCGCACATAGCCTGTGGAGGTTCGCGGAACTGTATAAAGCGTATCACCGTCCTGAGCAATCTTCTTCGAAGCCGCCTCCAACAAACCGATAACATCATTTTGGCAATATTCAATCTCCGATTCTGTTAGCTTTGTCCACGGATAACGAACTTTAGAATAATCAAATTCAGCGCCTGACTTCTTCAAGTGCTGTACATTCATTTCCTTTAGAAATTTTGAAAGCGTTTTATTCGTCCAGATATAGGAGCATCGATATTCAATACATCCGCAAGTTGCAGATAGTATTTTTCGTGCTTTAAGGCACTTAACGTCAGAAAATTCATATAGCCCTGCGAGGAATTGGAACTCATAGGAAAGATTGTGAACAAGGCAAATTATTTTAATTCCGCCCAGTCGCGCATTTAAGGCATCCTGCAGTGCTGTCCATTCTTCCCACGTTCTCCCATATGTTATATAGTACTCTCCGCCAACATAAAGCCCACACTGCCATATATACATTATAGCATTATCGTCCTCAAGCCTTGTTGTTTCAATATCAAAAGCCAGCATCGCGTCAGCGTATACGATTTTAGCCCTTGGGTTATCAGGCGTTAACGCCGTTATTTTTTGGATACCATCATATACGCTTAGCATTGCTAAATCTTCCCTTCTCTTTTTGCTTTTTCAAACATTGCGCGAACGGTCGAACCACTTACAAATTCACCAGCTTTAAGCCGTTCTTTATATCGCGCCCTTGCTTTATCCGCTTGTTGCTGCCAGTAGTCCCACCTTTTCATGAGGTCTTCCCAGTCTGATTTTGCAAATTTCCTTTTAGCCCTGTTAGTTCCTTCCTGTGATATATCAAGAATATCTTGAAGGATGTAATAATATTGTGCTTCTTTATTCGCATCTGCATAAACAGCGAAAAATTTTCGGAACTGTAAGAAATCGTCATAGGTGAAGTTTTCTTCGGTGAACCACCCACGTTGCAAAAGTGTTTCATATTCACGTTTCCATTGAGTTTGTTGCGCCGCAAATAATTGATGCGGCGTTTTTGTTCCGCTAATAACTTTCCACATGGCCCGGATCTGCCGAACACCTTCATCCACCGTCCGCACGGTGGAGGGCTTATCCCAATAATGGCGCTCATACTGTTTTATAGTTTCGTATTCAATTCCCTTCTTCTTTGCAGCCTTGAAACGCTTATCCATTAGGTCAATGAGTGACTTCATCTCTTTTTTAACATCTTTTAGAGTTAAACCAGTTTTTGGAATTTTTGTACCAACATATACAGATGCAGGAAGCGGGCGATTTTCAAGCGCTGTAGTTTGCGCGAATCGTTTATTCCACCTTGCCATTTATAAGCCCCTTCTTATTAACTCATTGTAGAAGGTTTTAATACATAGACGGGCAGTCTTCGAAATATTGTCCATTCTCGTAATGTCGCAAATTTCTTTCAGACGCTTCAAGTCTTCGGGATACATTGATAAAGTTATGACTTTATATCTGCGCACTTTATTATTCATTGTTCCAGTCCCCATGTTACAAGGATTATTAGCATGATTGCAGTTAGAAGCATTTTTGTTAACCCCCACCCACTATTATTGTCTCCAAGCATACCGTTTTAAATTGTAATAACGTGCAAGCGGTTTAACGCGTACATAGAAAGTAACATGCCCGCTCTTTCTGCCAACCTTGTATTGATACAACCTGAGTTCTGAGCCGTCATCGAGATTTATAATTCCGTAAATTATTCTACCGCCTTCAACATAATAGCGGAACCCGTCGTGTGTTACATGCCAACCTTCTCGAGTAATGATTGATTTATTCATGTTGCAACCTTCCTTCTCCCCGTCAAGCCGTTAGGGCAGCTATTTATTAGCAATTGTGCACGATTGCCATAAACACAAGATCTTGCAAATTTCCCAATATGTCTGTATCATACACCTCTGCCAGTTCGAGGCTTCCTACCAGCTTAAACGTGCTAACAACTACCTTATTTCCCCATGCCTCCGTGCACTTATCTTTCAGCCACTGCTTGTGTTGATCACTTCCTGGAACCAGCCAAAGATCCGTCACAGCCAAATTCTTGTAAAAAGGATTGATGCTTAGTTCTGCAAACATTACGTTTCCCCTTCTGGTTTGTGAGGTTTTCCTTCCTCTTTACGATTATATAATAGCACATTCATGTGCTATTAT
>ENA-ORML01002180-ORML01002180.1-human-gut-metagenome-genome-assembly--contig:-NODE-2180-length-13763-cov-9.249125_pt1 | contig 13763 bp, 13 predicted proteins | sample MGYA00242103_ERZ508995 | MGnify/ENA primary metagenome ERZ508995 (study PRJEB26280, sample SAMEA2338702) | human gut metagenome | biome: human gut; feature: human-associated habitat; material: faeces...
CGCCCCGGCGCCCCCAAGGTTCCCGCCCCGGTTCCCGGTTCCCCCAGCCGTCTGCTCCCGGGACCCCGGAGGCCGCGGCCTCCGGATGATCCTGTAAAACGAGGTTTTGTTTCATGAAACTAGCCATTACCGGCAAGGGCGGCGTGGGGAAAACCACCCTGTCTTCCACCCTGGCCCGGCTTTACGCCGCAGAGGGGCGGCCCGTCCTGGCCGCCGACGTGGACCCCGACGCCAACCTGGGCCTGGCCCTGGGCATGAGCCAGGAGGAGGTGGACGCCATCGTCCCCATCTCCAAAATGCGCACCCTGGTGGAGGAGCGCACCGGCGCCAACGAAGCCAACAAATTCTTTAAGCTGAACCCCTACGTGGCCGACATCCCGGAGAAATACGCCAAGGAAATCAACGGCGTGAAGCTCCTGGTCATGGGCACCGTGGACGTGGGCGGCAGCGGCTGCGTGTGTCCGGAGCATGTGATGCTCAAGGCCGTTCTCAGCAGCCTCACCTACCGGAAGGACGACGTGGTCATTTTGGATATGGAGGCCGGTCTGGAGCACCTGGGCCGGGGCACCGCCGCCAACATGGACCAGTTCATCGTGGTGGTGGAGCCCGGCGCCCGGAGCGTGCAGACCTATGTGAACGTCAAGCGCCTGGCGGCGGACCTGGGCGTCCGGCAGGTCCGAGTGGTGGCCAACAAGGTCCGGGACCGGCGGGACGAGGATTTCGTCCGCAGCGCCGTCCCCCCGGAGGACTTTCTGGGCTGCATCCACTATAACCCGGAGATCATGGACGCCGACCGCTTGGGCAAGTCCCCCTACGACTTCTGCCCCGGCGCAATCGAGGAAATCCGGAACATCAAAGCTATGATCGATCGTGATTGAACGATAGGAGGAAAAACCGTGACTTTATTTGAAAGAGTGTTCGGCGGCAACGACGCCGTATACGGCCTCACCGAAGCCGCCATCGACAACGCCATCGCCCAATACGGCGAAGGCCAGGCCGTGTCCTTCCCCGACACCGCCTACTCCCTGCCCTGCTACTACGCCGTCACCGGCGTCAAGGTAAACACCCTGGGCGAGCTGAAGGCCGCTCTGGGCGTGGTAAAATCCCTCATGACCCGGGAGCCCCGGCTGAACGACGCCTTCATGTCCGGCGTGGCCACCGCCCTGTGCGCCGAGTTCATCGAGGTCCTGAAGTACATGAACGGCGCCGCGCCCTATGAGCTGCCCTGCTACGGCCACCTGGCCGACGCGGTCATCCGGAACCTGGGCGTGCCCCTGGTCACCGGGGACATCCCCGGCGTGGCCGTCATCCTGGGCGCCGCGCCCTCTGCCGACGAGGCCGTGGAGCTGGTCAAGAGCTACCAGAGCCAGGGCATTCTGGTGACCCTGGTGGGCGGCGTCATCGACCAGCTGGAGGAAAAGGGCTACAAGACCGGCGACAACGTCCGGATCATCCCCCTGGGCCGGGACGTGACCTCGGTGATTCACGTGGTCTCCGTGGCCCTCCGGGCCGCCCTGATCTTCGGCAACATCACCCCCGGCGACGCCGGAAGCCTGATGAAATACACCATGGAGCGGGTGCCCGCCTTTGTCAACGCCTTTAAGCCCCTGGACGACGTGATCGTGGCCTGCGGCGCCGGCGCCATCGCCCTGGGCTTCCCCGTCGTCACCAACGAGACCGAGAACATCTTCCGGGTTCCCAAGAGCCTCATCGTCCAGGAGGACGTGAGCAAGTTCAACGCCACCAGCCTGGAGGCCCGGGACATCAAGATCAAGGTCACCAAGATCGACATCCCCGTGTCCTTCGCCTCCGCCTTTGAGGGCGAGATCATCCGCCGGGGCGACATGCAGGTGGAAATCGACGGCTCCCGCGTAGACTGCTTCGAGCTGGTCTCCACCCGGGACGCCGCCGAAATCGAGGACCACAAGATCACCGTGGAGGGCCCCGAGCTGGACGAGATCCCCGTGGGCTCCAAGATCTCCCTGTCCTACACCGTGGAGGTGGCGGGCAAGGCCATGCAGCCCGACTTCGAGTCCGTCATGGAGCGGAAGTTCCACTCCTACCTGAACTGCGTGGAGGGCGTCATGCACACCGGCCAGCGGGATATGATCCGCATCCGGATCTCCAAGGCCGACTTCGAGGCCGGTTTCCGCTTCCGCCACATCGGCGAGGTGCTCTACGCCAAGGTCAAGAGCGAGTTCGAGGCCGTGGTGGATAAGTGCCAGGTGAAGATCGTGGTAGACGCCGAGAAGAACCACGAGCTGCGCAAGCACGCCAACGAGATCTTCGCCAAGCGGGACGACCGGCTGCGCTCCATGACCGACGAGTCCGTGCCGGTGTACTACACCTGCATCATGTGCCAAGCCTTCTCCCCCAGCCACGTGTGCATCGTCACCCCCGAGCGGCTGGGCCTGTGCGGCGCCGTGAGCTGGCTGGACGCCAAGGCCACCAACGAGCTGGATCCCCAGGGTCCCTGCCAGGTGGTGCCCAAGGACCGCTGCATCGACGAGAACCTGGGCCGCTACGAGGACGTGGACGAGGCCGTCTTCAAGTACTCCCACGGTGCGCTGGAGCATGTGACCCTGTACTCCCTGTTCCAGGATCCCATGACCTCCTGCGGCTGCTTCGAGTGCATCTGCGGCGTGGAGCCGGTATCCATGGGCGTGGTCATCACCTGCCGGGAGCACGCCGGTATGACGCCTCTGGGCATGACCTTCTCCGAAATGGCCTCCATGACCGGCGGCGGCGTGCAGACCCCCGGCTTTATGGGCCACGGCAAGCAGTTCATCTCCTCCAAGAAGTTCCTGAAGGCCGAGGGCGGCCTGGGCCGCATTGTCTGGATGCCCAAGGAGCTGAAGGACCAGGTCCGGGAGCGGCTGGACGCGGCGGCCAAGGAGCTGTACGATGTGGATCAGTTCACCGACATGATTGCCGATGAGACCATCTGCACCGAGGACCCCGAGCAGCTGCTGGAGTACCTGACCTCTGTGGGCCATCCGGTTCTGTCTATGGAGCCCTTCGATATGTAACATTCCAACGGCCGGGCGAAGTCGCCCGGCCGTTTTGCCCTCCCCCGGCCCTTCCGGGCAGGCCGCCGCGAAGCCTATCACAGGCGAAGCCGGGGCTGTCTCAAAATAGAATGTTTCAAAACAGCCTAAAATTTACGGCACGGAAAACGAGTGTTCTTCGTTTTCCGTGCCGTTTTTACAACTTTTGGGGAATATCGGCAACCATCGGGGTTTGAGGCAGCCCCCTATCCCGTGCGGCCGTTTTGTGGCCGGAGGGGCCTTACGGCCTTCCCGGTTCTCCTGCGCGGAAGGCAGCCATCTCCACCACTTCCCCCGCCCTGCAGCGGGACGCCTCCGCCGCCAGGGCGATGAAGTGGCTCTCCATGGAGGCCTCCAGGGTGGTGATGCTGGGAGGCGTTTTGCCCTGGAGGTAATCCAGGAAGTCTCCCACCAGGACGCTGTCGCCCCCGGCGTGGCCGGACATGCGCTCTTTTTCCAGGTTGAAATCAAACACCTCCGCCTTGCCGCCGAAGGGCGTGACGGTGACGGTGTTTCCGGCCATGTCCGCAATCAGATTGCCCAGCGTCCCCATAAAATTGGTGTACCGGCCGCCGCCGGCGGTGAAGGCGGACATGGTGAAGTTCACCGTGAGCCCGTCCTCCATCTCCAGGTTCACCACCTGGTGGTCCACCACGTTGTTGTCGCAGAAGTAGACGCAGCGGCCGTAGGGTCCCGTCTCAATGGCCCGGCGGACGGATTCCTCCGTGGGGTGCAGGGTCAAAACGTCGCAGGGCCAGCCGGTGTGGCCGTGGCGCACGCCGGTTTTTTCATTGGTGATGTAAATCTTCTCCGCGTCATAGGGACAGCCTGCCCGGGCCCGGCACCCGTCCAGACAGCGCCGGGCGGCCCCCGCCGGGGCGTTCTCCGGCCGGAAGTGGGACAGGCTGCCGAAGGAGGACAGGCGCAGGCAGCTCTTGCCCGTGAGCCAGACCATCAGGTCCATGTCATGGCAGCATTTCTGCAGGAACATGGGGGAGGTCTCGTCGCTTCTGCGCCAGTTGCCCCGGACGAAGCTGTGGGCCTGGTGCCAGTAGCCCACGTTCTCAATGGCCTGGATGCTCATCAGGCGGCCCAGCACGCCGGAGTCCAGCACCTCCTTGATTTTCCGGTAAAAGGGCGCGTAGCGCAGCACATGGCAGACGACCACCTTCCGCCCCGTTTGACGGGCCACGGACAAAATCTCCTTGCACTGGGCCAGATCCGGGGAAATGGGCTTCTCCATGAGAATGTCGTAGCCCCGGTACAGCGCGGGAACGGCCTGGGGGACGTGCTGCCGGTCCTGGGTGCACAGGATCAGCGCGTCGGCCAGCTTCGGCTGGGCCAGCATGGCCTCGGCGCTGGAGAAGCAGCGCTCCGCCGGAACCTCGAATTGCCGGGCCACCTCCCGGACCTTGTCCGGGTCCGGATCGGCGACGGCCACAATCCGGGCCCGCTCCGGCATCCCGGCCAGGGCCTGGGCATAGGCGTCCTTTCCCCGGCTGCCCAGACCGGCAAGGGCAATGGTAATGGTTGACATAACAATCTCCTCCTTATGATCGGGTGATCGGACGCCGCCGGAAGCCGGGGGAGGGCTACCGGGTCAGCGCCGCCGTCTCCTCCTGAAATTTCTGGAAAAACTGTCCGATGTGCAGGCCGTCCACCAGGCCGTGGTGGGCCAGCAGGGTCAGGGGCATCCGGAAGCGGCCGTTTTCCTCCTCCCGGCGGCCGAAGGTGATCCGGGGATTGCTGTCGGCGGGACAGGGCACCGGCTGGACCACGGCGGTGTAGGACACCCAGGGGATGCAGGAGACGAAGAGCAAGGAGTCCTCGTCTTCCTCCCGGGCAATCCCCGCCGCCGCCTTGGCCGCCTCCTGACGTGCCCGGCCCTGCCTCTGAAACTCCGGGTAGAGCAGGCGGCAGTCCAGGCGGCAGTAGCGGTAGGTGCCGTCGTCCAGGGCCACGGTGTGGGAGGTGTCGCAGTGGTCGAACTCTCCGATGCCCTCCGGCACAATCCGCTGCCGCAGGGCCGGAACCCCATTGGCCGCCCGGGCGGCGCAGTACAGGCAGGCCAGGAAAAACGACTCCCCCCGCTCCCGGGTCCGCCGGTACAGGTCCGTCACGTCGGCCCGGACGGTGAGGCCCACATAGGGATAGGCCAGGGACTGAAAATAGGTAAAATGACTGCGTCTGGGATACTGCTCCCAGTCGATGATGCGCATGGGCATAGACCCCGCCTCCTTATAAAAATTCCCGCAGCTCCGCCAGAGCGCGGATCTCATAGTCCACCGTGACGTCGGGCAGCCGCGCCTCGTGCCGGGGATTCAGCCAGCAGGCGGCCATTCCCGCCCCGTTGGCCCCCCGGATGTCCGAGGTGAGGCTGTCGCCCACCATCAGGGCCTGCTCCGGCTGAAAATCCGGAATCCGGGCAAAGCACCGTTGAAAAAACGCCCGGCTGGGCTTGTTGGCACCCAAATGCTGGGAAATGAACACCTGCTCAAAGTACCCGCCGATGCCCGCGCTTTTCAGGCGGCTCTCCTGCACCCGGGCCGTGCCGTTGCTGGCCAGGTACAGCCGGTACCGGGGCGCCAGATAGGCCAGAATGTCCTCCGCGCCCGGCATGAAGAAATGCCCCAGGCACAGATAGTCCTCGTAATACGCCTTGCAGGCGGCGGGGTCCGCCGGGATGCCCTGCTCCCGGAAGAGGTAGGCGAAGCGCTCCACCAAAACCTCCTCCCGGGTCAGCTCGCCCCGCTCCAGCATCTGCCAGTGCAGCTTGTTCACCGCGCTGTACCGGGCGATCAGCTCCGGGGTGGGCTGCACGCCCACCGCCCGGAAGGCCTTGTCCACGGCGATGGCCTCGGCCTTGTGAAAATCCAGCAGGGTGTCGTCCAAATCCAAAAACAAAAACCGAAACATGGAACCTCCTTACGCTTCCGCCAGGGCGGCGGCAATCCGGGCAAAGGCCGGGATGTCCAGGGTCTCGCCCCGAGCCGTGGGCGCCACGCCGCAGGCCGTGAGCAGCGAGGCGATTCCCTCCTTCCCCAGAGCCGGGAACCCGGCGGCCAGGGCGTTTTGCAGCTGCTTGCGCCGCTGGGCGAAGGCGGCCCGGACCACCCGGAAAAACATCGCCTCATGCTCCGAAGGACACAGGGGGGCCTCCCGCACCTCCAGCCGCACCACCGCCGAGGTCACCTGGGGCTGGGGCAGGAAGCAGGACGGCGGCACCTCAAACAGCAGGCGGGGCCGGGCGTAATAGGTGCAAAACACGGTGAAGGCCCCGTAATCCCCGGAGCCGGGCGCCGCCGTCATCCGCCGGGCCACCTCCTTCTGGACCATCACCGTCACCGAAGAGAAGCACTTGGCCTCCAGCAGGGCCGCCAGCACCGGCGCGGTGATGTAATAGGGCAGGTTGGCGCAGGCCATGGGCCGCAGGCCGGAAAACTCCCGGCGGACCAGGGCGGGAATGTCCACCTGCAAAATGTCCTGCCAGAGAATCCGGAGGTTGGAAAAGGACCCCAACGTCTCGGCCAGAACCGGCTCCAGCCGCCGGTCCACCTCCACCGCCGTCACCCGGCCCGCCCGGAGGCACAGCTGCTGCGTCAGAGGGCCGATGCCGGGGCCGATCTCCAGAACGCCGCAGTCCCCGTCCACCCCGGCCTCCTCTGCAATCCGGCTGGGAACCCAGGACGCCACGAGAAAATTCTGCCCCTTGGCCTTGGAAAAACGAAATCCGTGCCGGGCCAGAAGCGCCTTGACCTCCTGGGCATTGCATAAATCCATCATAAAAAAACCGCCTTTCTCTCGTATTGTAACAGAGAAGCCCGGATTTTGCAACGGAAACCTGACGCGGCCCCGGGACGCCCCGGCAGGAAGCGGGCAGGTTTCTTTTTTTCCCTTTTCCCATTGCCGAACCGGGAAAATGGGGCTATAGTATATATACAAACATTCGTTCAAAACGCTTTCAGGAGGGGATGCGGTTGCGCAGCTTTCCCGTCCGGTTTCCGGGGCCGGTCCCGGATTTGCTGCCCCGGGACAGGCAGACGGACCCGCCCATAGGAATTTGTCCCCGGTGCGGCCGGGAGCGATACGGCGTCGGCCCATGTCCCTGGGACGACTGCCGGGAAATGGAGGAACCTACATGGCAAACCGAGTTTTACGCGATTCGCTGTTGACCAACCGCAAGCTGGAAAAGCTGGACTGGTTTCAGCAGACCCTGTTCATCCGGCTGATTCTCGCCTGCGACGACTTCGGCCGGTATTACGCCGCGCCGGACATCCTGCGGGGTCGCCTGTTCAGCGTCAGCTCCCAGGTCACCCAGGAGCTGGTGGCCCGGGCCATGGCCCGCCTGGAGGAGGTGGGATTTCTGGTCACCTATCCGGTCCGGGGAGAGCTCTATTGCTGGCTGCCCGGCTGGGACGAGCACCAGGTCTGCCGCACCCGCCGCGCCCGGTTCCCCGAGCCCCCGGTCCAGGGGGAAGGGGAACCGGAAGCTTTCGCCCCTTCCTTTCACGAAGCAGAGCAAACTAGTATCGGAACGGCACCGGAAGCAAAGGCAAGCCCCAATCCAATCCAAACCGTATCCCAATCCGAAGCCCAATCGGAATCCGAATCCGCATCCATCCGGGAGGAGGCGGCGGCGGATGAGATCCTTGCAGAATATGCCCGGATTTGCAAGGACTGCCTCCCCTGCCGGCGGCTCACCCCGGCGCGCCGGGAAAAGCTGCGGGGCCTTTTGGCCAAGGGCTATACGCCGGATGTCTTCCGGGAGGCCTTCCGGAAAACCCAGGAGAGCACCTTCCTGGTGCACAAGAAAAAGCAGCCGGTGCATTTGGACTGGCTTCTGGAGGAGCAGAACCTCACCCGGGTCCTGGAAGGGGCCTATGCCGACCGCCCCGCCGCAAAACCGGCCGCCGTTCCCGCCTGCTCCCACCTGGGCCAAATGGAGCGGGAGAGCATCGCCCGCATGCTCCGCGAGCAAGCCGCCCCGCCGCCTTAAGGCCCGCCCCAGGCCGGACGGCCGTTTTCCGGGGAAAAACCGCGAATTTTCTCCGATTCCCGTCGGAGCCCCGGAAATTCCCTCGGACTCGCCTTGAAAAACCGCGAATTTCCTTCGGCGTCCGTCGGAGAACCGCGAATTCCTTCCGTTCCCTGTGGGAAAACCGCGAATTTCTTCCGGCGCTTGCTGGAATACCGCGAATTTCTTTTGCTTCTCGTCGGAAGACCGCGAATTTCTTCCAACTCGTGTCTGAGAACCGCGAATTTCTTCCGATTCGTGTCTGAGAACCGCGAATTCCCTCCTGGCTTCGTCGGAATACCGCGAATTTCTTCTGTTCTCCGTCGGAAGACCGCGAATTCTTTCCGTTCCTTGTCGGAGAACCGCGAATCCCTTCCGCTCCTCGTCGGAAGACCGCGAATTTCCTCCGGTCTCCGTCGAGATACCGCGAATTCCCTCCGTTCCTCGTCGGGGAATCGCGAATTCCTTGCGCGATACGTCGGAAGACCGCGAATTTGCTCCGCTCCTCGTCGGAAGACCGCGAATCCCTTTCTTTCCTCGTCGGAATACCGCGAATTTCCTCCGGTCTCCGTCGAGATACCGCGAATTTCTTCCGTTTCTCGTCGGGGAACCGCGAATTCCTTGCGCGATACGTCGGAAGACCGCGAATCCCTTTCCTTCCTCGTTGGAAAACCGCGAATTCCTTCCGGGCCCTGTCGGTTTACCGCGAATTTCATCTGTTCCTCGTCGGAAGACCGCGAATTTCTTCCGGGCCTGTAGAATTTCCGCGCACGGCTTTCCTTTTCGTCGGATTTCCGCGAATTTGGTATCATTTCCGATTTTTCTATCAGAGCCTGCATTTTTTCAGAGTTTTTCCAAGGATTACCGCATATTTCCGAACTTTTTGCAGGATATCCGAATATCCTGCCGGATTTCGTTCCATTTCCGCGAACCTGGTACCGCCCGCCCTTTGGGGCGGCATGGGCCGATTTTGCCGGACAACCGCCCATTGCCCCATCTCCCTCCAGCCCCAGGCATAGGGCGGGCCCCGTTTTTTTAGAAGGGAGGATATTTCATCCAATGATCTCCCGGGGTAAAATTCCCCCTGAATGCTCCGTCCCCGGCAAAAAATCCCCTTCAATTCCCCCGCATTGCAGAAATTTCCGTCGAATCCCCTCACCCGGAGCCGGATTTGCGCAGAAAAACCTCGAATGCCCTTGCCTGGGACGTATCAATCCGTAAGAAAAGCTGGATTTTCGTCGGAAAACCGCGAATGGGTGAAAAGCCCTGTTTTTGCAGCCCAAACACCTGCTCCGGTTTCCGGTTCCGACAGCATTCCAGGAGAAGGCGCTTCGACCGCTTCCCTCTGAAGCTCATGTAGAAAGACCCGGATTCCGATCCGTCCTTGGGGGAAGCGCCCTCCTTCTACCTCTTTTCCCTCCATGAAAAAAGGCACCGCCGAAGCGATGCCTAGTTCCAAGCCTCTTTCATTCGTGGAGGTTCTTCTTTCCCCACAAAAATTTTTGCCGGAGATAATCCGCATGTTCCGGCGTGATGGCTCCATCATCGATTTCCGCCGCGTTGATGCTGCCGTAAAGCTCTCCCCACAGGCAGTCCAGCAGGGAAGAACCGTTTTTCAGGCCTTCTTTGTAGGCGTCCAGGTCGTGCTGGAGGTATTCCGGCAGCCCGTATTCATAGGAGCGTTCCCGAAGCTCCCGGGTGGAGGGCGGTTCCCGGGGCACTTCCCCGGCCGGCGGCTCCATGGCGTCATAGAGCCGCCCATCCGGCCGGTATTCCGCCTCTGCCCCTGAGATCGCAGCGTCCATCGCGGCCATTTCTCCCATCGCCTCCCGGGCCTCGGCGCGCACGGCCTCCCGATCGCCGCCGTTTTTCATGGTAAATTCCGGCATATCGCCACCTCCTTTTTATCCATCATGATAGCACAATTCTGCCCAAAGAAACAGGGGCGGAACAGAAGTTTCCAAAAACTTTTTCCAGAACGCCGCCGGTTCCGCGTCATTCCGGGCCCTTCGGGATACCTGCCGGAAGGGCTCGCCTCCCATGCCCCTTGCCGGTCCGGGCCCTTCTATCCTTTCTGTAGCCACCAAAATTTTTATTATGCCATGAAAAGCGCCGCCGGATTTTTGCCGGATGTCTGTAAATTTCTCGAATTTTTTGTCTCGAGACCGCAAATTTTCTGAAATTTCCTTTCTTTTTCCGTCAAAGCCCGCTGGTTTTTTGCCAAACTCTCCAAAAGGAGGCCGATTTTCCCTCTGGAAACCGCGAATTTCGTAGGATTCTATTTTCCGTATGGGCATCTCTTGCTCCGGCTTCGTGCTTTTTGTCGGAAAACCGCGAAATGGTGGTATTCCCTGCCGGAGGAAGGCGCTGCGGATTTTGCAGCGGCTCCCAATGGCTCTGGAAATGCTATCATCCCATTAAAACCATGGCCGAATTTCTGCCGATCGACCGCAAATGACCCGGATTTTTTGTCTCAAGCCCGCGAGTTTCATAAAATTCCTCTTCTTCCTCCGTAAAAACCATCTTGTTTTTGAAAAAACCTTCAAAATGAGTCCTATTTTCTGTATGAGAACCGCGAATTTCGTAGGATTCCCTTTCATGTATGGGCATCGCTTGCTCCGGCTTTGTATTTTTTGTCGGAAAACCGCGAAATATTGGTATTCTTTACCGGAGCAAAGCAATGAGAATTTTGCGGCGGCTCCCAATGGTTCTGAAAATGATATCATCCCATTGAAACCGTGTCCAAATTTCTGCCGAGCGGCTGCAAATGACCCGAATTTTTTGTCTCAAAACCGCAAATTTCATGAAATCCCTCCCCTTCTTTCGTAAAAACCATCTGGTTTTTTGAAAAAACCTTCAAAAGGAGGCCGATTTTCTGTATGAGAACCGCGAATTTCGTAGGATTCCCTTTCCTGTATGGTCATCAATTGTTCCGGCTTCGTATTTTTTGTCGGAAAACCGCGAAATATTGATATTCTCTGCCGGAGCAAAGCGCAGAGGATTTTGCGGCAGCTCCCAATTGTTTTGAAAATGATATCATCCCATTAAAACTGTGGCCAAATTCCTGCCGATCGACCGCAAATGACCCGCATTTTTTGTCTTAAAACCGCAAATTTTATGAAATTCCTCTCCTTCTTTCGTAAAAATCATCTGGTTTTTTGAAAAAACCTTTAAAAGGAGGCCGATTTTCTGTATGAGAACCGCGAATTTCGTAGGATTCCCTTTCTCGCATGGAAATCGCTTGCTCCGGCTTCGTATTTTTTGTCGGAAAACCGCGGAATTGTTGTATTCTCTGCCGGAGCAAAGCGCTGAGGATTTTGCGGCAGCTCCCAATGGTTCTGAAAATGATATCATTTCATTAAAACCGTGGCCAAATTTCTGCCGAGCGGCTGCAAATAACCCGAATTTTTCGTCTCAAAACCGCGAGTTTCATGAAATTCCTCCCCTTCTTTCGTAAAAACCATCTGATTTTTTGAAAAAACCTTCAAAAGGAGGCCGATTTTTCGTATGAGAACCGCGAAATGGCGGCATCCCCCGCCGGAGAGGGGCTCCCGGGATTTCGGGCGCGGGAGGCGCTCCCAACGGTCCTTGGATTGGGCGAGCTTTTCGTCGAAAAACCGCGCATCTTCGAAATTTTCGTTGGATTCCCGAAAATTCCGGAAATTTTCGTTGGATTTCCGAAAATTGCGCCGGTTTTTTGTCCTGCAACCGCGAATTTCCCAGAATTTCCTCTCTCAGGCGGTCCAACCCCGTCCGGAATCCGCGTTTTTCGTCGGAAAACCGCGAAATAGTGGTATCCCCTGCCGGGAAGGCTTTCGGGATTTTAGGCGCGGGAGGCGCTCCCAACGGTCCTTGAATTGGGCGAGCTTTTCGTCGAAAAACCGCGCCGGACCGAAATTTTCGTCGGAACTCCCCATGGGACCGAATTTTTCCTATCTTTTTGTCGGAACTCCGCGAACGGGGTTTCATTTCCGAATTTCCCGTTGGGGCCTGTAGCTTTCCTTCTTTTTTTGTCGGAAAACCGCGAAATAGCGGCAAGGGGGACGGACCGGCGCACAGAAAGGCTTACGCCGGTCGCCCAGCCCTTGGAGCGGGGCTCTCATCACGACGACTTTATTTCATACAAGGAGACGCATTATGTCCAGACATACCATTGCCATCCGGCCCCTGGGGGGCCTGCGGGAGGGCGCCCGGGGGGACCGGGGAGAGGCGGCGGAGATGGTGAACTTCACCGTCACCGACCGGGGTCTTTTGACCCTGCGGCCCGGCGTCCGGTCCCTGGAGCTGCCCTTCAGCTTTGATCTGCAAAACCAGGAAATCCGAGGCCTCTGGGCCGGTTTTCTGGGGCAGGAGGAGTTTCTGGCCGTGGCCACCTCTCCGGCGGGGGCCTACGGCGACGACGGGGACTACATCCAGCTCTTCCGCCGGGACAGCTCCGGCTTTTCTGCGGCGGGACTTCTCCTGCGGCCCTTTGGGGCCAAAACCGCCTGGGTTCACTTCTTCACCTTCTGCGGGGCGCTGTACGCCCTGTCGGACCAGGGCTACCTCCAGATTTCCCAGACCGGCATCTCCACCGGCGGCGTCCCCGGCCTGACCGTCAAGGCCGTGGAGCCCTATGTCCCCCTGGTGGTCACGGGAGCCGACCCCGCCGGAGGCGGCACGGCCCTGGAGCAAATCAACCGGCTGACGGACCGGCGGCGCATTTCCTACTCCGCCGACGGCTCCGCCGCCTATCAGCTGCCCCAGGAGGCCGCCGGTGTGGAACGCGTCCAGGTGGACGGGGCGGAGGCCACCGGCAGCTTCAACACCCTGACCCGGGTCTTCACCTTCCACCAGGCCCCGGCGGCGGGCACGGACAACGTGGAGTTCACCTACCTGGCCCAGTCCTCGGACCGGGACCGGGTCCTGGGGATGCGCTGCTCCGAGACCTACAACGGGGACACGGACACCCGGCTGTTTCTCTACGGCGACGGCACCAACACCTGCATCTACACCGGCGTGACCCTGGCCGGGGCCCCCTCGGCGGCCTATTTCCCGGCCATGAACGAAATCCGGGTGGACGGGGCGGACGCCCCCCTCACCGCCCTGGTGCGCCACGGCTCCAGCCTCATCGCCCTGAAGCCCGACGGCGCCTGGTCCATCGTCTACAGCCCCCTGACCCTGCCCGACGGCACGGTCACCGCCGGCTTCTACCTGCGGCCTCTGCACCGGAGCCTGGGCCATTACCCCATGGGGCAGGCGGTTCTGGTGGAGAACTGTCCCCGGACGGTGATGCCCGGGGCCCTGTACGACTGGCAGCTGCCGTCGGGCTATCTCCGGGACGAGCGCCAGGCCGTCTTAATCTCCCGGGATGTGGCCCGCCTGCTTCGGGACCGGGACCCCCGGCAGGCCGTGGCCCTCCAGGACAGCGGCCGAGGGGACTACTACCTGTTTTCCGGAGGCGAGGCCCTGGTCCACCGGTACCGCCTGGGCATCTGGTGCCGGTACCAGGGGGCGGCCTTTCAGGATGTGCGCTTTGCCGAGATGTGCGCCGGGGAGCCGGTCTTCGCCGGGGTCCGGGGGGTGTACACCCTGGATGCCCAGGCGGCCTGGGACTATCTGCCGGAGCGGACCGCCATCGAGGCCCGCTGGCAGTCCGGACCGGTGGACCTGGACCGGCGGCGGACCCTGACCCGGGTGGAGCTGACCCTGCAGCCCGAGTC
>ENA-ORML01002182-ORML01002182.1-human-gut-metagenome-genome-assembly--contig:-NODE-2182-length-13743-cov-2.733562_pt1 | contig 13743 bp, 18 predicted proteins | sample MGYA00242103_ERZ508995 | MGnify/ENA primary metagenome ERZ508995 (study PRJEB26280, sample SAMEA2338702) | human gut metagenome | biome: human gut; feature: human-associated habitat; material: faeces...
TTTTGCAGCCGATATCAAGCACATATTTGAAAAAGCGGCAATGCTGCAATTTTCTAATTCTTTTTGTGGTATTTCAATAATCTTAGTAACCATTTTGGGCAAAGATAAATGATATTCCGGATATACGATTTCGCGATATTTGTTTTTTATATCCTTTGCTATTAAATATTTTTGAGTACCACCAAAGTCATCCATCAAGTTTCTCTTCTTCATTACAAACATGGTGGAAATCAAAAATATTGTTAGAGTCAGGATTCGTTGCTGACCATCAATGACGGTATATTTTGAAAGTCCCTCATCTTTTCCTTCGTCTTTCAAAACAATGCTACCGATGAAGTGAGAAGGGGCAACACCATCTGCAACCAGAAGTACATCATCATACATATCTGCCCAATTTTGTGCGTTCCACACATACCGGCGCTGGTTTCTTGGTATATAGTAAATTGCATCATTAAGCAATTTGTCCACGGCTTTTTCCTTTGCTTCAAATGACATAATGACACCAACCTTTAAACGCAAAATAGTCCTTTGAATACCATTTTACGCTATGCAAGTCAACAATTCAATCCTAAAATTTGGAGCGCAAAAAGAAGTCACTCAACACAAGAAGGGGGAACGTCCTCTATTTTCAGCTTTGGGACAAAATGGTATTCTCTCAATAAGGGAGACAAGAAAGTAGCATTGTGAGGGAGCACGGGATGGGCAAACGAAAAAAAGTAAGTCTAGAGGAAAAAGCCTCTCTAGTGGAACCTCTCGGGCTGGCTACGGATGCGGGAAGCAGTGCGTCGGGCCGGAGTAGGGTACTCTACCATGGAGAACTGGATCAGCTGGTATCGCTCGGAGGGATTTCAGCATTGGAGGAGAACGGGAATCAGCCCATGCGGCGGTACAGCGAGGAAGTGAAGCGCAAGGCGGTGGAAGAATACCTGTCCGGTCAGGGCAGCTCCATAGCCATTGTGGAAAAGTATTGACTTCGTTCCGGGAACCTGGTATTGGACTGGGTAAAGGCGTATCATGAGAGAAATTCCGGACAAGAGACGGGAGGTTCTGTCATGAGAAAAAACCATATGGTGGAGGAACGGTTGCAGGCGGTGCTGGCTGTCTAGATGGCGGGCAGCAGTTTGGGGATGTGGCGCAGGCACATCAGGTGGAAATCCAGACTCTGCGTGGCTGGGTGAAAAAGTACCGGGAACTGAGCATCGCGGGACTGGAAGACCGGCGGGGCCGCTGGCTGGCGGGGCAGATGCCCCGGAGTCGGGATGAAGCCTTGCGAATCGAGAACGCCCGGTTGAAACAGGAGAATGAATTACTAAAAATGGAACTGTATCTGCGAAAAAAAGGAGGAACTGGAAAGGGGGGATCGTTGAGGCAGTTCTGGCAGGAACAGCAGTATGAAGCGGTGTGCCGCGGTACGGAAGAGAAAGGATTTTCCATCAGTGCGACATGCCGTGAGTTGCATGTCTCCCAGACCTGCTACTATTAGTGGCGCTCTAGGAAGGTTGAGGCCCATGTCGCCGAAAACCAGCGCATCGTAGGTTTGATGTGGGAGATCCATCGGGAAAGCCCAGATAAATACCGCCGTATTGGGGACGACCTGGGTCGGTATTACCACACCGGTCAATGACAAGCGGGTGCTTCGCATCTGCCGCGGCCTGGGGATTCGGTCTATGGTAAAACATGCCCCGCAGGGCTGTACCTAGTCGTCGTCCTCTCCGCGGCATCTGGCGGAGAATCTAGTGAACCGCCGGTTTTACACAGATCGCCCTAGCGAGAAGTGGCTCACCGATCTTCCACTACTATGTGGGTCCCATCATACGCAAGTTCTATCTAAATGACTTTCTGGACCTGTGCGACCGGCGGATCGTTTCCTTCGCCGTCTGAGATACCAACGGCGCTGCCCTGATCTACCGCACTCTGGATCAGGCTCTGGACACCAATCTCGGTGTCCACCCCCTACTCCACAGCGACCGAGGCAGCGCCTATACCACCCAAATCTTCCATGACAAGCTGGCCTTGGCCGGTATTACTTAGAGGTAGGAAAGAGCATTGACAACGGCTCAATGGAGGACTTTTGGGGGTATCCTGAAACGGGAACCTACTATGCTCGGCGGTTCACCAGCCGGGAGCAGCTGGTCTGTATGATTCAAGATTATACCGTCTATTACAATTTCCGCCGCCTCCAGCGTGGCCTAGGCGTGCGGACAACTATGGAGGTCTATGACTGCAGACTGGCTGCATAGAGACCTTGGTTTGAGTTGGGCGGAATCTTTTGAACATAAAGTGTAAATTATTTCGCTATCTACTTGACGGGCAGCACACCAAAATGCTCCAAACAAACTGCTGCTTGCCTTAGGAATTGAAACCGAAATGGCTGTGGTGTAAACGAAAAAATACCGTAAAGGACTTTGTCCTCTGCGGTATTTGGTCGGAGTGTAATTATAGGACTTGGAAAAATCCAGTCATATCAATAGTTTTAGCGCAGCAATCAAGAGGTTTCTTATCTAAAATCAATCGTGAGTATTAGATGCTGTTGTTGGGATGGTATCTTTATTCTCTGGAAAAGCAATTTTAATTTTCTGCATAGATCTTTTATATGACTTTTCTGTTCCGATTACCTCACCCCGCTCTGTTGCTATATAATTAAACTCCCATTGTTCTGTTTCTGTATTAAACACCAACTGAATTTTCAAAAAACTTGGAAAGTGTTTTTTTAGGTTTTCAATCTCATTAACTGCGCCAAGCAGCTTTTCTTCACTAATAGCTCTGATTGCAGTGTTTGGGTTTGCGGTTTGAACAACTAACTCAATTAAGAATTCATGTTTACCAATAAAAACATAGGTTACAGGCCTATTAGCCGGGATAAATTGTTTGGCGGCGGTGAAAATAGCCTTTTTAAGAAAAGTATATAAACTGTCCAGCTCAGCTAAGGCACGGTCAACTATATGATTACCAACTTTTTCTATTACGGGTTTACCTGCTAAATAAATGAATAAGCTGCTTACTATCGTTTCTAAAAGTTGAAAAATCAACTCGGGGTCAGGTACGGCAGACTTCCTTACAAAATAACCTGTTTCGATGTCATATTCACCCGACAGTTCTTTTAGGAAAGCTGCTGCATCCTTTTTGGATTTGAAATTGACAGCGTCAGTCTGGACAAGCAACTTCTCACTACTTTCCAAAAAATTAGAAGCCAATGGTCTATCATCAACAGAGCTTTTTAACAAAATGTATTTTGTACCATCAACCTCTGTGGAAAAAGTAGAAAAAAACTCTTGTTCAAAGAACAATCCGTGTTCGTCGCCAGCTATTCTTTCTACATGAGCGTTTATTATTTTGCCAATAGGTATAATAGTCGGGTCATGATTAACGCTAACGATTGGGGCACATTCTCCATTAGTTATTTTTTCAGCAGCGCTCTCAAGGGCTGCTAAAGTAATACGCATATTATGAGCATCAACTTGTGTCGTTGCCATTATACCCTTGTAGATCATATTATTTCCCTTTCCTGTCTATATTTTATTGCCATTTGTGAATATGTAAAATTGCTTGCTCTAAATCTTCTTTTATTTTACCACATACGAATGATATTTTCCAACAATATATAAAAATTGTTTGCTCAAAAGGACTACGGGCGGTATTTCATATATTTCAACAAGAAAGAAGAGACACACCACCACGGGCCACCCATCGGGCTGGCTTTTCTATTTCACAACGAAGAAGGCTTTTAGGTGACTGATGACACTAAATAAAGAAGAGTCTCGATGCCGAAAAGACAAAGGCCTTCTTACTCCTTAACCGAGCATAGTGGAGCGTTTCAAAGCTAATCTCAGCGCAGTATCGACCTAATCCAACTAAGTCAGAGAACTATGCGGTAGAGGAACATCCAAGGCGATAATCCTGCCCTTCGGCGGAGTAAGTCGGCTCCTGATGGCCAAACGCAAGGACGAAAAGCTGACTATATCCCTCGGTTGCGGGAGATCATGCCCTCGCAGGAAAGGTCGTGGGTTTTATCGCCGCTCGAAATGATGCATTTTTTGGAAAACTGTTGGATGAAGCAGCTGGACTTCTGGTGATGAGGCAAAGCTGCATGTGGATATGCCGGAAGAATACTTTCCATATGAGGATGAGTAAAGATTGACACCATGAACCTAAAGGACAAGCATGGCCTTTTTTCTCATCCCGACTGCCCTTTTCCGCCCACTTCTGCCAATGAACATTCCTGACCGAAAAGTGGCACCGAAACCAGACGCGCAACTCCATCAATCCCCCTTTATCAGTTGTCATCCGATGGCAGCCGAAAAGGGGACTTGTCCGCTGGAATCCCGATTTGCTCAGGGAATAGGGAATTTTAGAAAGAAAATCTAGCAAATTCAAATAACAAAAAAGTCTGAAGATTGTAATCTTCAGACAAATTTTTGGTCGAGGTGACAGGATTTGAACCTGCGACCTTTTGGTCCCGAAGCAATCTACCACAGGTGCATTTTATTCATCTTGTCCTCGGAAACACAGCATAAACGTCGTATTTTGTGGTCAAGATCATGTATTTTATTCAACTTGATCTGAGGCTGACCACATTTTGACCACCTGACGCGAAAATTAAGGCGTTTGGTGGTCTTTTTTTGTGTCCTCAACCGTGACAGAATTGTCGAGCCAGCCGTCGAGAAAATCGACGATCTGACTGCGGGAGGTTTTCTCTCGCTCCTGCGACAGATGCGTGTAGAGGTCGAGGGTCATCCGCACATCTGCGTGACCGAGATAGTATTGCGCGGCTTTCACCGGCACGTCTGCATCGTACAGAGCGGTGGCAAAGGTGTGCCGCAGGTCGTGGGCGAGTGTATCGAAGATGATGTACTGCCGCCCTTCCTTCTCGGCTTTGGCGATCTTGGTTTCGAGAGTTTCGCGGCGACCTTGCTGAACCACAGGCTCGCCGTTAAGGATGCGCTGCATGGCGAGGTTGAACCCATCCCATCCCCGGTCGTAAGCGCTGCCGCTGATCTGCTCTCCCTTGGCAGATACGCAGACGAGGCCGATGCGTTTATCAGCCGGTACGGTATTCAATGCTTCCCACAGCGGACCACAGATCGGGAGGACACGTAGGCCGGAGATCGACTTGGCGCGCTCTTCGATCTTGGACTTATTGGATGCGATCACGGCAACCTCGCGGACGCGGAGCTGTTTCTTCTCCATGTCGATGTTCTCCCATCGGAGAGCCATCATTTCCCCGCGCCGCAGACCGCACAGCAGCATGAGCATAGCCCACAGCCCGCAGCGGTGCTGGTTCCAGTTCTTCAGGATGCAGTCTGTTTCCCAGCGCTCAAGCGCACGATGGGTGCCTTTGGTGCCTTCCGGCAGATCAAGGCCTTCTGCGGGATTGATGAAGATCAGGCGGTTCGTCCGCGCCTTCTCGAACACCCTGAAGAAAGCCTGATAGTATTTCTTGATGTTCGAGCTGGATGTGCCGTCGAGCTTGTTTATCAGGGCTTGCAGGTCCGCTTCGCGGACTTCGGCAACCTGTTTCTTGCCAAGAGCTGCCTTCAGCCGGTTGTAGGGGACGGCATCGCCTTTGGCATACGCAGGGTTGACGTTCGTGCGGTAGAGCCGCAGGCAGGTATCTACCCAATCAGCAACGGAGATTTTGCTGTCGATGATGCCGATTGCCATCTTCGCTTTGTATTCGTCGCGCTTGCGGTTGGCTTCGGTGCGCGTCTTGCCGTAGAAGCTCTTCCTCTCAGGGCTACCATCGGGCTTTACTCCAATGGTCAAAGTGACCTGTATGCGGCGGTCTTTCCGTTCCCCCTTCTTCTTGCGGGTCTTTACTTGCTGCTGATCGTCCATTCTGGATGCTCCATGCAGAGGGAAAGCGCCTGCCGCAGCATCGTCCACTCTGTATCGTCGATGATGACGGCGATCTTGCCGTCACCTGTGCTTACGGCAGTATATTCCCCGGCAGCAGCCTCACGGACGAGGCGTTCCGGCTCTGCCAAGAACTGCTCCAAAGTGACCTTGTTCATGCTGTCCTCCGTATCATCTGAAATCATTTGCTATCAGGTGTTGGCGGTTACTTGCAATAGTCTCCGAGGAATCGAGGATTCGAGGAATCGAGAATCGTAATTCGAGAATCGTATTTATGCACGGAGCGATCTCCGATCACTCCATGCCAGATGAAGAACGTGCAAAGGTGGTTGAAATTGTCAATGAAAGGCCTGCATACCCTGTTGCCACAAACGGGAGGCGCTTCTTCAGGGCGCTGAGGGAGATTGTTTTCTGGTTTCCGGCTATAACATTCAGGTCAGCGGTCGCTACGACATAAAAGTCCCACTTTGAGAGGTCGAGGGGGCTGTCGTTAGGACCGTCGTTATTCACAACGCAGAATACATAGACGTCGGAGTGACGGATTGCTTCGGAACTATCGCCATCCCAATCTATCTTGCACCCGATGTCGAAGATTGAAGGCGACGGTTTTGACTGGCTCCAAGTTTGCCGGTGAGCTGATGTCTTTACCTCGATCTTGCACCCGTAGTCGGTGAGGAGATCGTATACTCTCCATCCGGCACGTTGCTTATCCACGCAACGCTCACCAATTGCAGAGGCGACAACGTATTCACCAAGGGCAGCACGAAGCAGGTTGTCGTTTAGCTCCGAAGATGACCAGCGCCAGAAGTCAATAACTTTGCGCCCAGTTGCGCTCCCGGAAAGCATGAAGTTCTCATTCCCCGTCAGAGGCATCGCCGGAACACCTGCGCCTTTCCTGATATGCTGCGCCGAGTACAACGGTACGCCCTTCGCGGTCGAGGGTGTTATAAATCCGCATGAGTTCGCAGGCATCCTCGCTCGGAGCCGGGTAGCGGTCATCTCTGCCAACCAGATAATCCAAGGACACGCCGAAGTAGTCGGCGATCCGCTCCAACTTCTCCACGGACGGAGAAGATCTGCCGCTTTGCCAGTCGCTGACGTTTCCGTAGGATACGCCGACAGCGGCTGCGAAAGCGGTTTTCTTTATGCCACGAGCTGTCATCAAAGCCTGTATGCGTTCAAAGGCCATAGTTATCTGTTCCTCCATTTCGGGTGATCGACAAGGTAGACGATGTTAGCCGATCTTCGCATTGCCCGTTCCCTTTTCCGCGATTACGCGGCGCTGCTCTGCAATGGCTGCGCTGCGGACGACATCTTTGCCGTCATCGTCAAGGTCACGGTATTTTTCGATCAAGCGCTCTTCGTCCTCGGAGAGTAAAGGCGCGTCCTGCGCCTCTTCGCCGGTAACGAGAAAATCGAGCGACACGTCGAGGTACTTACAAATTTGAGCCAGATACTTTGCAGGCGGGTCCGCGTTGCGCTGCCGCCAACTTGTTGTCTGCGCGGTGCCTACACCAAGCACTTTGCAGAGGCCAGCAGCGGTTTTGTCGCTACGGCTATCAATCAACGAAAACATACGCTCAGAGATGGTCATAGCATCACCTCGAAAATAAACTTAAATTCTTATGCTCTGTCTATTGACAAACTTAAATATTTGAGTTATAATATTACTATCAACAAAGACATTTTACCACAAGTCAGCGTTGAAATCAAGGTGAAGGAGGTGCCCTGATATGTGTGCTGGCAGACGAGAAGAGCTGATTCTGCAACGAAAGCGGGCGCTCAAATCGCAACACGCGGTAGCAGCGGAGATTGGCATTTCTCAGGCTGGCTACTCGCTGATCGAGAACGGTTATCGGAACCCTACCCCGGAGGACGCTGAGAAGCTGATCGGGATGTTCGGTCTGCCTGATGATTACTTCGGTGATCTCGATGCAGAGAAGGAGGCGCAGTAAATGGTCCCCAACAGAATCCGTGATATGCGCGTCCAAGCCGGCCTGTCCCAAGAGGATGTGGCAGACAGCCTGCCCAACGAAGTAACCCGCGTGATCGTCAGCTTCCTTGAGTGCGGTAAGGTTCTTCCGACAGTCGAGAGCATGAAAGGGTTATGTGACCTGTTCATCTGCTCCCCGACAGATCTGTACGACCCCGGCGAGCTTGATTTGGCGCTGGCTGAGACGTACCCCGACGTGGTTGCCAGACCGCCTGCAAAGAAGGGTGGCGGTCGTGGTGCCGGACATGAGGGCATGACCGAGTTCAGAGTTTGGGTCAAGCCAGAAGAGAAGGCGGCGCTTGAAAGCGCGGTAGCCAAGCTGGGGTATCGGAACACAACGGAATGGTTCAGGGAAGTGTTCAGAGGTGCGCTTGAACGATGCACCCTGATGGGCCTGTCTGAGAGCGGCAGCAACATCGTCATCCTCCATTCCCGTAATCAAACCATCTGAGGTTATTGTAAGCCGGATTGGAGTGAAAGAAAATGGCGGTATTCGCCCCATCAGACCTTAAAAAGTGGCGTGAGACGCTTGGTATAAGCGCCGCTGATCTCGCGGAGGTGGTCAACTGTGACACCAGCACCATCCACCGCTATGAAGCCGGGAAGATCAAAATGAACCCGGACGTGATGTACCAGATCTGCGAAGCCCTTGGCAACATCGACCGCTGGTGTGACTGGATGCGTACCGAATACCCTATCAGCTATGCCCGCGTTCATCCCGACACCCCAAAGCTCGACTTGCAGGGTGCGATGATGGCCGTTTACGCAGAACTGGAAGATGTCCACGATCTCAGGCGCGAAGCTCTGAGGGATGGGGCAGACGGAAAGATCGACGACCCGGAAATCGCTGCGAGGCTCAAGAAGGAGCTGACGGAGCTTTTGAGCAGATCACAGCTTCTTCTCAACATTCTCGAAAGCCAGAAGGGGTGACGAATCAATGCCCGCACCGAAGATTTTTCTCACAAGCGCTGATATAGCGGCGGCTACGGGCATCAGCATCCGGCAGGCTCAGTACACGCTGAACATGTTCGAGCAGCGCGGTCAAGTGGTCCGAAACGGGCGCGTGAAGATGGTTGACATCAATATCTTCAGCCGATACCTGTGTGAGCAGGACGGAGCTGACCCGAAGCAGCGCAAACATGATATTCAGGAGTTCCTCAGAGAGCAGAGAACGGGGGTTGTGAAATGACTGTAACGGCATTGCAGATCGACCGCGCCGAGGACATCGCTTCCCGCTTGGAAGAAGCCCTCTACCACATGCACAGCGCAGTTGAGGAGCTTGAGGGCGCGGCTGACAGCCTTTGCTCCGATCTGGTGTCTACGCTGCGCGAGCTGATCTCCTCCGCAGAATCCGAGAAGCAGAGCTGCGATGAAGTGCTTGCTGAAGCCGACCGGCAAGAACTTGCGGCAATGAACCGCGAGTACGAAAGGAGCGTTCTTTGAATGATCGTATTGCCCGACAGCCAGCTTGAGTTCGACGAAGAGCAGCATCTCTACACTTTGCGCGGGATGAAGCTCCCCTCGGTTACTCAGATCATGGAGCCTATGAGCCTGATGCTCTACAATGGCATCCCGCAGGAAACGCTTTTCGGAGCTGCGGACAGAGGCACACGGGCGCATGAGCAGGTCAGCAACTACGTTCTCTACGGCATTGAAGAAGAGGACGAGGACACACGGCCTTACCTCGAAGCCTTCCACGCCTTCGAGGGGGCATACAAGCCGGTTTGGATTGGGAGCGAATACCGAACGTACCACAAGGCACTTCGGTACGCCGGAACGATTGACCTGATTGGTTACATCGAGCCGGACGACGGCACGGGTGTTGATGTAGTTGACATCAAATGCACCGCAGTCTATCACCCGGTCATGCTGGCAACCCAAGTCTCAGCATACTGCGAAGCCCTCAAGAGCCAAGGCATCCCGGTCAGACGGCGATATGGCTTGCAGTTGCAGAAGAGCGGAAAACCACGGTTCGAGCAGGTCGAGGATGGCTATAAGACCTTCCTCCATTGCTTGGCAATACACAATGCTAGGGCGGTCGAAAGGAAGCCGTAGCAGAAAAACAAGGAGGGAAAGTCATGGCAGAAAATCAGGTTGCCGTAGTCAAGCCCGCAAAGGACAAGGCGCTCGAACATCAGCTTGAAACCTCTGGTCAGCTCACGATCAAAGAGGCTATGAGCTTGAACATTGAGAGCCAGAAGGACTACGAGCAGGCAGGAAAGTTCCTCGTTGAGATCAAGACCCGCGCCAAGCAGGTCAAGGACTATTGGGCGCAGCCCAAGACGGCGGCGAAGAACGCCCACCAGACCATTGTTGACCGTGAGAAGGCTATGCTGGCTCCGCTGATGGAAGCTGAGAAGATGGTCAAGAACAGCATGGTCAACTATCAGGCGGCAGTTGAGCGGGCAAGGCGGCAGGCTGAAGAAGAAGCTCGCAAACGTCAGCAGGAAGAGGCCGACCGCTTGCTTCAGCAGGCGCTGGATGCTCAGGATTCTGGCAACGATCAGGATGCAGCGATCAACCTCGCTATGGCCGAGATGGTCGATCAGATGCCTGCTCAGTCGCCGATTGAAGCCCCGAAGGCCGCTGGAACCAGCGTCAGCAAGACGTGGAAGGCCCGCGTGGTCGATGAAAAAGCTGTCCCGGCGTACATCAACGGCATGATGCTTCGCAAGGTCGATATGTCGGCTCTGAACAATATCGCCAAGATGACCAAGGGTACAGCCGAGATTCCCGGCGTTGAGTTCTATCAGGATATGACCATCAGCGCGAGAAGCTGATAGAAAGGAGCAGTCATGGAGTACAACGCAGTCGGCGGCGACGAGATCATCGTCACCAATCCCTATGCGGTAGGCCCTGCGCAGGGCTTGTCCATGGAAGAAACGAACCGCCACGATTCCGGCAACGCGCTCGCTGCGAACGCAGAAGCCCGTGCGGTTGCTGAGGTTAAGGCACAGGTCATCATGGCCCGACAGTTCCCACGCAACCCGCAGTATTCGATGGAAAACATCCTGCGGGAGTGCAAGCGCCCGACGCTTGCAGATTCTGCGGTCTACACCTTCCCCCGTGGCAAGGAAACCGTGACCGGCCCGTCAATCCGTCTGGCCGAGATGATGGCACGGAATTGGGGCAACGTCACCTTTGGCTATGAGGTGCTTGAACGCAAGAAGGACGAACGCGGCGTTGGTTTCAGCGTCATCCGCACTTTTGCGTGGGACCTTGAAACGAACACTTACATCAGCCGTCAGTTTGAGCTGAAGCATTGGCGTTCGACCAAGACGGGCGGCTATCCCATCACGGACGACCGCGACATCTACGAGCTTGAGGCAAACATGGCATCCCGCCGCATGAGAGCTTGCATCTTGCAGGCTATCCCCGGCGACGTTACGCAGGCAGCGGTGGATGCTTGCCGCTATACTTCCTCTTCCGGCCTTGCTGTGAAGATGAAGGACAAGAACGAACGTGCCAAGCTGATCTCCGGCACGGTCCGCGTCTATGAGAAGATGGGCATCAGCCTTGCAGACCTTGAGGAATACCTCGGCGCGAAGCAGGCTGATTGGAACGCTGACAACATGCTGAAGCTCAAGGAGCTGAAGAACAGCATCGACGACGGAGTTCTTCCCATCGGCGAAGTGTTCCCGCATCTGGCGGGTAATGACAAAAACGCCCCTATCACCAAGGAGCAGACCAAGGCTCTTATGGAGGCGGCGAAGGCTACCGGGCGACAGGGCGAGATCAGCGACGCTCTCAAGAAGCTCGGCATTGCCAAGTTTGCTGATACCCCCGCCGTCAGGTACGACGAGGTTATGCAGTTGATTACCAGCTTTGCTCCTGCCAAGCAGCCCGAAGAACTTCCGGCAGCTCCGCAGGAGGAACAGGCTGAGAAGGAGGAGGCTCAGTAAAGCATGGCAAGGGAAAGGCCCATCAAGGCTCTTAGCGACCTGATGGACGGCAGCGTTGAAGAACGCTTCAATGCGGAGCTTGATAAGGTTTGGCAGAACGTCTACGACCCGAACACCGACCCGAAGAAAGCCCGCACCCTCACCCTCAAGGTGAAGATCGTCCCCAACGAGCGGCGTGATTCCTGCGACTTCCGCGTGAATGTCACGTCCTCTCTCGCCCCCTATGCCGATCTGACGCAGACGGTCATGCTGGCGGTCGGCGCGGACGGCACGATCAAGGCCACCGAGCGCACCGATCAGGTGCCGGGGCAGATCGACATGGAAGGTAGTGAAACCCCGATGCCGCAGACGATTGAGTTCGGCAAACTGCGCGAAGTCAAGTAACGAAAGGAGAAATTCATCATGGCAGCATCTACCCCGGAAATCAATGTCGCGGGCTTCTTCGGCGGCGCGACCGAGTTGGCAAGGTTCCTTGTAGATCAGGGCGCGGCCTCTGAGCGCAATTCTGCGGAGAACCTTCAGAAAGTCCTCGATATCGACGGTCAGAAGTACACTTGGAACCGCAACAATTACTGCTGGGTTCCTGTCAAGCCGGTTAACTTCATCCCGGACGACCCGGTTGTCCCGGATGCGTATGAGTTCTTTACCCTTGACGGCCTGATCGACTACATCCGTGAGAACACGGAAGGTCTGATTCCTGATGACCCGGACAAGCGCCTTATTCTTCAGGTTGTCGATCACAAGCACGTTCGCCTGATGTCCCACCCGTCCGAGAACCACAAGAAGCGTCATGTTATCGCTGAATGTACTGCGCACACTCCGCGCATTGTGTTCGACAGCTACCTCGACACCGAGCGTTTCAACACCATGCTGCTGTCCAACTTCATCGAGACGGATAGCCGCGAGACGCTGTTCAAGGTTGTCTCTGCGATGACCAAGGAGCAGAGTTGTAATACCACGGACGACGGCGTATCTCAGGTCATCACCGTCAAGCAGGGCGTCTCGATGGCGGCGAACGTCACCTTCAAGAACCCCGTGCCGCTCAAGCCCATCCGCACCTTTGCTGAGGTTGACCAGCCGGAAAGCAACTTCACCCTGCGCGTGAATGACAGCGCGGATGTTGCTTTGTTTGAGGCTGACGGCGGTGTTTGGATGAACACGGCGGTTGCTCTTATCAGGGATTATCTCAAGAACAACCTGTATGGCTGCAATGTCGCTGTGATCGCATAACCCCAACGGCAGGGTGGGCGTTCTGCCCGCCCTGCCGATCTCAAAGGAAGGAGGTGGATGGGATGCCAAACAGGATTCTCAAGGAGAGTATCTGCACGAACGAGCAGATCGACGGCTTGACGGCGTTTGAAGAGACGGTTTTCTACCGCCTGATCGTGATCTGCGACGACTTCGGACGCTTCGATGGTCGCATATCGGTGCTGAAAGGCCGAATGTTCCCGCTTAGGGATGACAAGCTCAAGACGGAAGCTCTTGAAAAAGCAATGAAGTCTCTTGTACAAGCTGGGCTGGTTAAGTTCTATAAGGCTGAAGGGAAGCCGTACCTGCACTTGACTGGCTGGGAAAGAAACCAGCAGAGACGCGCTAAGTTCAGCAAGTTCCCTGCGCCGGAAGATGCAGACCTCGAAGAGATACCTGCAAGCGAAGGCAATGGCAATCATCTGCCATCAAATGATGGGGGCTGCGGCGAAGAACCTGCGCCTGAAATCACGCCCGTGCAAACGCCAGCGGAGCCAGCGGTGATCTCGCTTCCTCTGAACGATGGGACGCTTCATGGGGTGACGGCATCGGAGGTCAAGAAGTACAGAGAATTGTACCCGGCAGTCGATGTCATGCAGGAGCTTCGTAACATGGTCGGCTGGCTCGACGGCAACCCGTCGAAGAGAAAGACCAAAGCTGGCGTTCGCAGATTCATCAATGGTTGGTTGTCAAGAGAGCAGGACCGTGGCAGACCCGGACAGCCTCAGCAGCCGCAATCACGACCCG
>ENA-ORML01002197-ORML01002197.1-human-gut-metagenome-genome-assembly--contig:-NODE-2197-length-13616-cov-2.266131_pt1 | contig 13616 bp, 10 predicted proteins | sample MGYA00242103_ERZ508995 | MGnify/ENA primary metagenome ERZ508995 (study PRJEB26280, sample SAMEA2338702) | human gut metagenome | biome: human gut; feature: human-associated habitat; material: faeces...
TGGATGTACATTTACGATCTGACGAAGCAGTTTCCCGCCGCGGCGACGGAGGGCGACCGCCGCATTATGAAAAATTTTGGCGGTTTTGAAGATATGCTGGCGGAGTTTGACGACCTTGCCGCGCGCAGCGAGAGCTGCGCGGACGCAAAGTCGCTCGTCGAACTCGCAGCGCTTTTGTACCGCAAAATTTTCATCCGCTATTTTGCGCCTGACCACAATCAGGACATCTTACCCGAGCGCGAGACGGAAGAGTGGGAGCCCGCAGCCGAACCGGGGGACATCGAGTGGACGCAGACCGAGGAGATGGAACTCCAATACGACAAGGCGGGCGAGGCATCGGCCGATGGCCTCGTCGTCCTGCCGGACGACGCGCTCGCCGGCATTCCGGAGTATCTGATGCGCAACTTTGGCCCCAGCTTTCAGACCGAGCAGGCGATGGAGGAGATCGAAAGCGCTGTCTGCACCGGCATCCACGAGGAGCGAAAGCTCCTCTTCACCGACGGCCTGAGCGCGGACGCCTACGAGGGCAGTGAGCCGCGCGCCCAATCGCTGCGCGCCAGTCGGGACGGCAACCTCAAAATGCTCCAAGAGCACGAGAACGCCGCGCGTCAGGGCATCCGCAGCATCGAGCAGGCCTTTCGCAATGCGCTGAGCCTGCGCAGCGAGCCGGACGTTTACCGCGCCGACCACGGCGTGCTGCAAAACGATCTGCTCTGGAAGGTCGGCCGCTGCGAAAATCCGCAGCTTTTTGAAAAGATCGTCCGGCAGGAACCGTCCGCCGTCGTCGTGGAGCTTTTGATCGACGCAAGCGGCTCGCAAAGCGTGCGGCAGAGCATGGTGGCGCTGCAAAGCTACCTCTTTAGCGCGGCGCTCAGCCGCATCCGTATTCCGCACCGCGTGATGAGCTACTGTACCTACGGCAACTACACGGTGCTGCGGCGCTTCCGCGATTACGACGACAAACCGGAGGCCGACCGCCGCATTTTGGAGTACCGCGCGACGTCGAATAACCGCGACGGCCTTGCGCTGGCCGCGACGGGGCTCGACCTCAAAAAGCGGCGCGAGGAGCATAAGATCGTCATCGTCTTCAGCGACGGTTTACCGAACGACATGGTCAGCGGCCGCAAGCGCGAGGGCGCGCCGGAAACCTACGTCGGCGACGCCGCCATCCGCGACACCTGCTTTCAGGTGCGAAAGCTCCGGCGCGAGGGTGCGCACGTCATCGGCATTTTCCTCGGCGAGGACGGAGAGCTTGAAAACGAGCGCATGATCTACGGCGCGTCGTTCCTGCGCATCCGCCGGGCGGAGGACTTTGCCGGAAGCGCCGGCAAGCGCCTGAGCGAAACGCTGCTGAATCTGTAAAAAAGTGAAGAGAAAAGCCCTGCTGTGAAAACGGCGGGGCTTTTTGCACAAATTTGGGGAGGAAACGTCGGGTGTGTTTTCTTTCAAATTGCGCATGGACAATTCTGTATGATACTCTTATAATTACCGAAGATAATTAACAAAGATAATTATATGCAAGAGGTAACTATGACCGTTGAAAAGATCAAGGCGTTGCTGGACGCCTGCTATCAGGCCAAGCGCGCCCGTGAGCTGCTCCCGGCGCTGCCGAAGGGCGTCACGTCGTCCTATATCCAGTATCTCGACGCGATCGAGCGGCTCGAGCGCGAGGGCGTGCGCGTCAAGGTGTCCGACATCAGCGACGCGCTGCATCTGCCGCGCCCCGGCGTGACGCGCACAGTCGGGGAGATGGAGGACAAAGGGTATCTGCAAAAGTCCGCCTCGGCAGAGGACGGGCGCGTGACGTATCTCACCATCACCGAGCAGGGAAGAAAGCTCTCGCAGACGTTCAACGAGCAGTTTTTCGCCCAGCTCGCGCCGCTCTCCGGCGAGATTTCCGACGAGGACGCGGCGTGTACCATCCGCACCATTCAGGCGCTTTACGACGTCATGGCCGAAAGGAGGATCACCCTTGTCTACTGATCACAGCGATTTTACGCAGGGCAGCATTTTGAAAAAGCTGTCGCTCTTCATGCTGCCTGTGCTCGGTGCGCTCATTTTGCAGGCGGCCTACGGCGCGGTCGACCTGCTGGTTGTCGGCCGGTTCGGCTCGACGGCAGGCCTCTCCGCCGTTTCGACCGGCAGCCAGATCTTGAACCTCGTGACCTTTGTGGTCACGCAGCTTGCGATGGGCGTTACGGTCCTGATCGCGCGGTATCTTGGCGAAAAACGGCCGGAGCAGATCGGCGCAGTCCTCGGCGGTGCGGCGGTCGTGTTCACAATTTTATCCGTCGGGATATTTATCCTGCTCGTGGGCTTTGCCCGGCCGATCTCTGTTCTGATGCAGGCGCCTGAGGAGGCCGTCGGTCTCACGGCGAGCTATGTGCGCATCTGCGGCGGCGGATTTTTCTTCATCGTTGCGTATAACCTGCTCTCTGCCATCTTTAGAGGCCTTGGCGACAGCCGCTCGCCGCTCCTTTTTGTGCTGGTGGCCTGCATCGTCAACATCGCGGGCGACCTCGTTTTAGTTGCGCTCTTTGGCATGGACGCCGCGGGCGCGGCCATCGCGACGGTTTTGGCGCAGGCTGTCAGCGTGGTGCTCGCGGTCGCACTGCTCGTCAGAAAGAAACTGCCGTTTGCCATCACGCGCGCAGACTTTCGCCTGAATCCCCAGTGCAGAAAGTTTTTGAGCATCGGTCTGCCGCTCGCCTTGCAGGAGTTTTTGACGCAGCTGTCGTTCCTCGCGCTCTGCGCGTTCGTCAACCGGCTGGGCCTGACAGCGTCGTCGGGCTACGGCGTTGCGAGCAAGATCGTCAACTTTGCCATGCTGATCCCGAGCGCGCTGATGCAGTCAATGGCGTCCTTCGTCGCGCAGAACGTGGGCGCGGGGGATCAGAAACGCGCGAAAAAGTCAATGCTGACGGGCATCGGCGTGGGGCTGTTTTTTGGCTGCGCCGTATTCGCGCTCGTGATGCTCAAGGGCGATGCGTTGGCGGGAATCTTCTCGCCGGATGCCGAGGTCGTGCAGAAAGGCTTTGAGTATCTGAAGGGCTTCGCGCCCGAGACCATCCTGACGGCGATCCTCTTCAGCATGCTCGGCTACTTCAACGGCAACAACAAGACGCTCTGGGTCATGGCACAGGGCCTCATCCAAACGCTGCTCGTCCGCCTGCCGTTTGCGTATGTGATGAGCATCCAGCCGAACGCGAGCCTGACGAAGATCGGCCTTGCCGCGCCGGTGTCCACGCTGGTCGGCGTAATCCTGAATGTCGGCTTCTACCTCTATCTTGACCGGAAAGAAAAGCTCAGGCAGCGTGCCGATTAAGCATTCATATATGAAAGAAGTCCCGCCGGTTCGAAACCGGCGGGACTTTGTCTGATTATTTTCCACTCTCCTGCGGCGCGTCTTCGAGCAGCATCTGCCGCAGCTTTTTAGCGGCAATGCTCAACGGCTGCGTCTTGCGCCGGAAGAGGAAGACGCTGCGCGCGGGAATGGGCTCTTCGAGCATGATGGGGTAGATACCGCTTGCCTCCGGCGTGCCGTAAAGCATCTCGCGCGGCACGAAGCCGACGCCAAGGTCGCTCTGCACCACGGGCGGCACCTGTGCCGTGGTCTCGACCTCCACATCGGGGCTGAACGAAAGACCGTGGCGCAGGAAGAGCTCGGCATAAAAGTCGTGCGACGATGTCCCCTCCGTCAAGCTGATGATCGGGTAGTCGGCAAGCCTTTTGAGCGAAACGGGCTCCTCGGTGAGCTCCAAAAACGCCGGGCCGCAGATGGGGATCTCCTGAATTTCGTCGATCTTCTGCGCCGTGAGCGAATCCGGCACGGACGCGCCCTCTGCCAGAATGGCGAAGTCGGCAAGGCCGTTCTGCACGGCGGCGAGGCCGTGGGAGGCGGAGTGGTTCGTCAGGCAGATGCGCACGTGCGGGTGTGCGCGCCGGTAGCGCGCGAGCACCTGCAAAAGCCGCGTGCGCAGGGCAAGGCTGCTTGCTGCGATGTGGACGATACCGCTTTGCAAGCTCTGGTCGGAGAGGACCTCCTCTTCGCCTGCCTCGATGCTCTCAAACGCGACGGCGATGTGCGTGTAGAGCTTCTCCCCCTCGGGCGTGAGGCGCACGCCCTGCGGCGAGCGGAAAAACAGCGCGCAGCCGAGCTCGGATTCAAGCTTTCGGATCATGCGTGTCACGTTGGGCTGGTTGCTGTAGAGCGCCGCGGCGGCCTGCGAAAAGCTGCGGTATTTGGCGGCGTAATAAAAGACGCGATAGCTGTCGTAGCTGATGTTCATGGGCAAGCTCCTCTGAAAAAGAAATGATTGGGGTTCTGCGCGGCGGCGAGGAACCTGACTGCGTAAAATTTGACGGAAGAGAAAAGCATTCGTCCGCACCTTGCGGACGGCAAGACTGATTGTAACAGAAGCGAAGCGGCGGCGCAAGCGTATTCGGGAAAAAAGAACAGAACCTTGACGAAAAGTAAACACCGTCGAAAAGCCGCATGAAATCAGGAAAATTCGGGCGGCATAGAAAAATGACATATCCTCCATGTCAAGATAACATTTCGCTTCCGCGTAAGAGACCGATATAATGGCTCGCGCTGGGAATTCCACAGCACAGGGAGGAATAACATGTTTGCTCAGATCATTGCCATCTGCATTTTTGTCACTATGTTCCTGCTTATTATCCTCGATAAGTTTGAACGGCATTACATTACGCTCGGGAGCGGCGCGCTCGTGCTCGTGCTGGTGTTCGGCGTCTGCATGCGCTCGATGAGCGCCATTTGGGAGACGCTCAACCTCGGTGCGTTTTTCCAGAGCACATTCTGGTACGGCGCAAGTGAGGAGAGCACCGCTGGCATCAACTGGTCGACGATCCTGTTTATCGCCGGCATGATGATCATGGTCGAGGGCCTCGGCAAGGCGGGCTTTTTCCGCTGGCTGTGCCTGACGCTTGCCAAGCTCGTACACTACCGCACGGTGCCGCTGCTCATCTGCTTCATGTGCCTTTCGGCGGTGCTTTCGATGTTCATCGACAGCATCACGGTCGTGCTGTTTCTCGCCACCGTTACGCTCGAGCTGGCGCAGACGATGAAATTCGACCCCGTGCCGATGATCCTGTCTGAAATTTTCTGCGCGAACCTCGGCGGCGCGGCCACGATGTGCGGCGACCCGCCGAACATCATCATCGGCACCTCGCTCGGCTACACATTCTTCGACTTCATCGAAAATACCGGCGCGGTCGTGGCGATCTGCTTTGTGTTCATGCTCATTTACTTCACGCTCTGCTTCCGCAAGGAACTTGAGCGCGCCGAGCATGCCAACGGCGGCCCCGTCACCTGTCCCGAGCCTTCGACGGCCATCACGAACAAGAAGGCATTTCTTGCGAGCGCAGGCGTTTTCCTGCTGGCGGTCGTGCTGCTCATCACGCACGCGCAGACGGAGCTTTCCGTCGCGTGCATCGGCGTGATCGTCGCGATTTTGACGCTGATCGTTTTGGGCTTGACCAGCGGCAAAAAATCTGTTATAGAAATCATTAAGGGCGTGGACTATAAGACGCTGCTCTTTTTCATCGGCTTGTTCGTTTCCGTGGCGGGCCTTGAAAAGACAGGCGTGCTCAACATGATCGCGAACTTCATCACCTCGGTCAGTGAGGGCAATATCGCGGTTATTGTGATCGTCATTCTGTGGCTCTCGGCCATCACGAGCGCCTTTGTCGACAATATCCCCTTTGCCGCGACCATGATCCCTGTCATCCGCGCCATCGCCGCGACAGAGGGCATGGATATCGGCGTGCTTGCCTGGGCGCTTTCGCTCGGCACGGACCTCGGCGGCAACGCGACGCCCATCGGCGCGAGCGCCAACGTCGTCGGCACTTCGGCTTCGGCCAAGGGCGGCTATCCCATTGGCTGGGGCCGCTACTGCAAGTACTGCGTGCCCGCGACGATCATTGTCATGGCGGTGTCCACGGCCTACTTATTCCTGCGCTATCTGTAAACGGAAAAAGGAAAGGAGTGCGATCCCATGAAAAACCAGATCATCATCACCCTTGGCCGCGAGCACGGCAGCGGCGGGCATTACATTGCCGACATGATCGCGCAAGAGCTTGGTATCAAGCTCTATGACAAGGACTCCATCGAAAAGGAGATCGTTTCCGAAGGCTACAGCGGGGAAATGATCCGCAAGATGGACGAAAAGCCCGTCAACTTCTTTGCCTCGCGCCGCATCGGCAAGTATTCGAATTCTCTTGAGGTCAACGTGGCGGAAAAGACGTTCGCCATGCTGCGTGACAAGGCAGCAAACGGCGAGAGCTTCCTCATCATCGGCCGCTGCGGCGACCAGGTGCTCAAGGGCAACCCCAATATGCTGAGCATTTTCATCTGCGGCAACCAGCAAGCCAAAGTCGGCCGTGTGATGGAGAAGAAGGGCCTGTCTGCCGAGGACGCGATCGAGGAGATTAAAGAGATCGACCGCTCCAGAAAGACCTACCACAACTACTACTGCGAGACGAAGTGGGGCGACGCCCGCGGCTACGACATGACTGTCAAGAGCGATGTGCTCGGCTTCGAGGGCACGGCGAAGATGCTGATCGCCTATATCCGCAGCTTCATGGAGCAGGACTAAATAAAAATTTGCGGCCCGTGCCGCAAAAAACATTTGAAATGCTCGAAACAATTTGATAGAATCAATTCACAGCGTGTGGCGTTTCTGCGTAAATCCGGTTGCAGAAACGCCGCACGTTTTTTGCGGAAAAAGGAGGGAGAAGACAACTTCATAGTCAAATCGTGCAGCAGAGATGCGTAAGTCTGGATTGATCCGGCGGAACGCATCTCTTATTTTTATGTGCAGGAGGAAGACCACCATGGAAAACACAAACCAGTTTTTGGGGACGGAGCGCGTGGGAAAGCTCATGCGGCGCTACGCCGTCCCGTGCATCATCTCGCTGCTCGTCGGCGCGCTCTATAACATCGTCGACCAGATCTTCATCGCCAACGCAAGCTACCTCGGTTCCTACGGCAACGCGGCCAATACCGTCGTCTTTCCGCTCACGGTCGTGGCGCTCGCCATCGCCGTGATGATCGGCGACGGCTGCTGCGCGTTCGTCAGCATTTCGCTCGGCAAGGGCGAAGTGGGAGAGGCGAAAAAGAGCGTCGGCAGCGCGGTCGTATTGTCGGTCGCGAGCAGCCTTGTGCTTACGGCGCTGTACCTCATCTTCGCCGACGCTATCATCTCGATGTTCGGCGGCACGATGAACGAGGAGACCTTTCATTACGCGCAGGAGTATTTCTTCTATATCTCGCTCGGCATCCCGTTTTATATGTTCGGTCAGGCGATGAACCCTGTCATCCGTGCCGACGGCGACCCGCGGTTTGCCATGATCTCCACGCTCGCGGGCGCGGTGCTCAACATCATTTTAGATCCCATCTTCATCTTTGAATGTAAGTGGGGCATGATGGGCGCGGCGGTCGCCACCGTGTTGGGCCAGATCGTCGCGGCGGCGCTTGCGGTGTGGGATCTCTGCCGCATGAAGACCGTCAAGCCGGGGAAGGGAGACTTCCGCCTGCACGCAAGCCTCTGTACCCGGATGCTGACGCTCGGCATTACGAGCTTTCTCTCGCAGATCAGCCTCGTCGCGGCGATGGCGGCCATCAACAACATGCTGCGCAAGTACGGCGCGCTGGATGAGATATTCTCGCAGGAGCAGTACGCGCAGATCCCGATGGCCGTCGTCGGCATTGTGATGAAGTTCTTCCAGATCGTCATTTCCATCGTCGTCGGCATGGCGGCGGGCTGCATTCCCGTCGTAGGTTACAACATGGGCGCGGGGAAAAAGACGCGCGTGCATGTGCTCTTTACAAAGCTCCTGCTCTGCGAGGCGATCGTCGGCGCTGTCGCGCCCGTTCTGGCCGAGGGCTTCCCGCGTCAGCTCATCGCCGTCTTCGGCGCGGCGAACGAGAGCAGCTACTACACGGACTTTGCGATCAAGGCATTCCGCACCTACCTCTGTATGATGGTGCTCGCCTGCGTCAATAAGGCTTGCTTCATCTTTTTGCAGGCTGTGGGCAAGGCGTTCTCGTCCACGATGCTCTCCATGGTGCGCGAGGTCGTGTTCGGCGTGGGCTTTGCACTGCTGCTGCCGCGCTTTTTCGGCCTTGACGGCGTGCTGTACTCCATGCCGGTGTCGGATGTGTTGACATTCGTTATCGCGGCGGGTATGATTGTAAAAACGTATCGGGAACTCAATACGGAAGGAGCAACTGTATTATGAATCATATTATCACCATCAGCCGTGAATTCGGCAGCGGCGGCCGCACGGTCGGCAAAAAGGTTGCAGAGCAGCTCGGTATCCCCTGCTATGACTCAGAGCTCATCCAGAAGATCGCCGAGGAGAGCGGCTTTGCAGAAAATTATGTCAAGGAGGCGGGCGAGTACACACCCGGCGGCTTCCTGGCCTCAGCGCTCTCGAACCGCGCGTTCGGCCCGACGAACGAGGACATCCTATGGGAAATTCAGTGCCACGTCATCAGCGAGCTTGCCGAAAAGGCCCCCTGCGTCATCGTCGGCCGCTGCGCGGACTACATTTTGCAGGACAAGGCCAAGTGCCTCAAGGTCTTTATCCACGCAGATATGGCGTTCCGCGCCAAGCGCATCGTCGAGGTCTACGGCGAGCGCGAGCAGTCGCCCGAGCAGCGCCTGCACGACAAGGATAAGCGCCGCGCGGCCTATCACCGCTTCTACACGAACATGAAGTGGGGCTATGCGCAGAATTACCACATCACGCTCGACAGCGGCGAGCTCGGCATCGACAAGTGCGCCGATATCATCGCTGACCTCTACAAGAGCAGGGCGTAAATGGTCAAAAAGAGAAGGAGAGAAGCTGCGGCCTCTCTCCTTTTTTTTATTCATCTTTCGCAAGACCGGGAATGTTGACGCCGATGCCGTTGACCTCCACGCCGTCGTCGGCGGGGATGAGGAGGTATTTGCGGCCATTGATGACGCGCGCTTCGATCATATAGCTGTTCTCCGGTGCAATGGAAATTTTGACCTCGGGGGTCGTGATCTCAAACTTCTTGCTCTCGATGATGTTGTTCGGGTTCAGCGCGGCGTTCTCGCCGTACTGCTCATCGCACTCGCGCTGGAACGCTGCGATCTGCTCGTCGTTCACGCCGCTGTTGGCGAGGATGCCGCCGACGTCGCCCGCCGTCATTTCAAGCGGCTCGGGGTCTTTGCTCTCCTTGTGATCTTCGATGCGCGCTCTGATCTGCTCGTGCACGGACTGGACGACATCGTAGCTGCAATCCTTGTCGAGCGCGTCGGCAAGCGCCGAGCCAAAGGCGTTTTTCTGCTCCTCGGCAGACATCGGCGGGTCGACGTGGAACAGCGCGTCGATGACCTCCTGATGGATCTCCGCGGCGTTTTTCGAGTAGAACAGCACATTGTAAATGTTCGCCGTGCGGTTGTCGAACGCGGGGTAGAGGAAGCCGAGCTCGGGCGAGGTCGCGATGTAGCCGGTGGAGCTTGAGTGAAACTCGCTCTGGTCAAGGTCGTAGCGCAGTTCGAGCGTCGGGGCCTTGACGGGGCAGATGGAGCAGACAAAGTACTTGAAGACCTCACTCGACGCGTCGGCCTGAATCTCGTCATCCTTGCTGCGGTGCGGCACGTCGTAGGCGTCGGCGGCGAGGAGGATGAGATAGTTTGTCTCGCCCATGTCGATGCAGTCGATGATTTGGCGGCAGAGCGTTTCGCGCGAGGCGGGGTCCTTGAGCTCCGTCTGGCGAAGAGTCTGCAAGAGGCGGTGCTCATCGCTGTCGGCGACCTGCTGCGTGGAGAACACCACGTCGATGAGGTTCTTGCCAAGCGTGCCGGAGAGGGACTTTTTGAGAAGGCCCAGGTACATCTCCTGCTCCTCCTGCCGCATGAGGCCCATCGAGGTATCGACCCACGCAATGATCTCACGGTTGGAGTTCACATAGCAGCCGTACACGCGGCTGAAATTATTCTTATCGAGCCGGAAGCGCCGGCGCAGTTCATTGAGTTCTTTCTGATTCATGGCTCGTCCTTTCCTTTGTTCATGTCACAAGGCCGATTTTACCACGCCCGCGCCGCCGCGGCAAGGGGAGAAACGGCGCATTGTGCGACGAAAATGCGCAAAATGCAGGAAAAGATGCAAAACGGGCGTGAGCGACAAAAAGTGCGCGATATGTGGACAATATAGACGATATCCCTGTAAATCATAGAGAAATTCAATGAATCTGTCCATATTTCACGGCTTCTTAACGCCGCATTTGACGCTGCTTTTTGTGAAAACGGCTATGGAAACGGAATCAAAGCAAACATTTCACGTTAAAAATGAAAGATATATTGCATTTTGCCTGAGCTGTGCAGGAATTCTTCCGTTTCCTTGGTGATTCTGACTGTTGAAAAAAGAAAAAAAGAAGTTAGAATAGAGCCTCGCGAAATGAAACGGAAGAATTTGGATAGAAATCAGAGAGTTTGGGAGGAAATCAATATGTCGTATCACTTTTTGCTGGATCTTGCGCTGATTCTGCTGAGCACGAAGATTCTGGGCCTCATTGCGCAGAAGTTTCAGATGCCGCAGGTCGTGGGCGCGCTGATCGCGGGCCTGATCCTCAGCCCCGCAGGCCTTGGCCTGCTTTCGGAAACGGAATTCACCGCGCAGCTCAGCGAGCTTGGCGTCATCGTGCTGATGTTCTCCGCCGGTATGGGCACGGACATCAACGAGCTCAAGCACAGCGGCAAGGCGGGCTTCATGGTCGCGGTTCTCGGCGTGGTCGTGCCGTTTCTCATGGGCACGGCGCTTGCCTGGGGTGCGGATGAGCTGGGACTCATTGAGAGCACCGGCTTTATCGAAAACATCTTCATCGGCACCATCCTGACGGCCACGTCCGTGAGCATTACGGTCGAAACGCTCAAGGAGATGAAAAAGCTCGAGACCAAGGTCGGCAACACGATCCTGGCCGCCGCGCTCATCGACGATGTGCTCGGCCTGATCGCCCTGACGCTCGTTTGCAGCCTTGCCGGCGGTGACGAGAGCATCGGCATGGTGCTCCTCAAGATCGTGGGCTTTTTCGTCTTTGCCTTCGTGGTCGGCTTTGGCGCGAACCGCATCTTCTGCTAGATGCTCAAGCGTCAGCACGGTTGGGCCAGCCACAGAAACTCCGTGTTCGCCTTCGTCCTGTGCCTTGTGATGGCCTACTGCGCCGAGGAGTTTTTCGGCGTGGCTGATATCACGGGCGCTTACGCCGCGGGCCTTGCCGTCGCGTGCACGCCCAAGGGCACCTACATCCAGACGAAGTACAACCCCCTTGGGTATCTTCTGCTCACGCCGGTGTTCTTCGCGAGCATCGGTATCAATGTGCAGATCACGGGTCTGACGGGCGGCATAGTCGTCTTCTCGATTTTGCTGCTGCTTGTTTCGATCATCTCGAAGCTCCTCGGCTGCGGCCTTGGCGCCAAGGCGTGCCAGTTCACCACGCGCGAGAGCATCCAGGTCGGCGTGGGCATGGCCTGCCGCGGCGAAGTCGCGCTGATCGTCGCCAACCGCGGCCTTTCGATGGGTGTGCTGTCGAGCGCGATGATGACGCCGGTCGTCATCACGGTCGTATGCGGCACGATCCTGACGCCGATTCTGCTTAAGCTGTCCTTCCGCGGCCATCAGGAGACGGAGCTGGTGCAGAACAACATCGCCGACCGCATGGCCAAGCACCGGCAGCTCGATATCATCACGCAGCAGCTTTTGCAGCAGGATGAACAGCTGATGAAAAAGAACTGAGCGCAGCGCAATGAAATAAAAAGAGCTTTCTCCTGAAAATCGGAGAAAGCTCTTTTCTGATTTTAGGACGCTACCTTTTCCTGCGCGGTGCACTCGCGCAGGATGCGACAGAGCGCGTTCACATCCTCTTCCCGCGTCGCCCAGCTTGTGGCAAAGCGGATGATGCTGTGCGTCTCGTCATATTGCTCCCAGACGGAGAAGTCCACGCGCTCGGCGAGCTCTTTGCGCTGCTGCTCACTGACGATGCAGAAGCTCTGGTTCGTCGGGGAGGGGAAACAGGGCAAATAGCCGTTTTCCGCCATCGCGCGCCGGATAGCGTCGGCGTAGCGAACGGCGTCTGCGCCGATGCGCTCGTAGAGCCCTCCACCTGGGGCTTGTAGGTGAACTTGCCGTCGATGCCGATGCGCTCGCAAAGACCCTTGGCGAGCAGCGCGCCGTGCTGCTTGATGATGGTGAAAAAGTGTGGAATGAGCCCTGGCTGGGGAATGACGATCGCCTCGCCGAGCAGCGCGCCGCATTTTGTGCCGCCGATGTAGAAAATGTCGCACAGCGCGGCAAGGTCGCGCAGTGTCACGTCGTTTTCAGAGCACGCGAGCGCGTAGGCAAGGCGCGCGCCGTCGATATAGAGCGGCAGGCGCTTTTCGCGGCAGAGCGCGCTGATGGCCGCAAGCTCCTTTTTGGAATAGAGCGTGCCGTACTCCGTCGGCTGGGAGAGGTAGACCATCCCAGGCATGACCGTGTGGTCGCGGTTCGCGTCGTCCTCGTACTGATCAAGCAGTGCGCGGATTTGGGATGCGGTGATCTTGCCGTTCTCCTGCGGCAGCGTGAGCACCTTGTGCCCGCCGAACTCGATGGCGCCGGCCTCGTGCACGCTGATGTGCCCCGTGTCCGCGGCGATCACACCCTCGTAAGAGCGCAGCAGCGCGTCGATGACGGTCGCGTTCGTCTGTGTGCCGCCGACAAGGAAGTGAATCTCTGCGTTCGGCGCGCCGCAGGCGGCGCGGATCTTCTCGCGCGCGGATTCACAGTATTCATCCGTGCCGTAACCGGCGGTCTGCGCAAAATTCGTTTCGCACAGGCGCTGCAGGATGGCGGGATGCGCGCCCTCAAGATAGTCGCAGGAAAAAGAAAGACGATGCTCCATGAAAAAAGACCTCGTTTCAAAAACAGAATTGACGGTTTCTGACTGCTATTGTAGAATAAGAGAAAACATGACGCAAACGGTTATTTGAAATGAAAAACATGATATAAAATCATGGATAGGAGGGCGTATGGAAGCGGTCAAATGCGAGGCGTTCCTTGCCGCGGCAGAGCTCGGCAGCCTGACGGCCACGGCGGAGCTTTTGGGCTACACGCAGTCAGGCGTGACGCGCATGATCGGCACGCTGGAAGAAGAGCTCGGCTTTCCACTGTTTCTTCGCAGCAAAAAGGGCGTGCAGCTCACGGAAAACGGAAAGCTCATGCTGCCGCTGCTGCGCGAGGTCGTGCGCGCGCACCACAACGCCGAGCAGCTCAGCGCGGAGATCGGCGGCGTGTCAAAGGGCTCGCTGACGATCGGCTGCTATTACAGCATTTCGGCCCTGTGGATGCCAGAGATCCTGACGGCGTTCCGCGCCCGCTATCCGGGCGTGACCGTGCGGATGCAGGAGGGTGGCAACCTCGAGATGGCGCGCTGGCTGAACGAGCGCTCGGTCGACTGCTGCTTCGGCGCGCAGATGCACGGCGATAAGTATGACTGGCTGCCGGTCTTTCGCGACGAATTGGTCGCGTGGCTGCCGCGCGGACACGAGCTGGCAGAGGCGGATGCCTTTCCGCTTATGCGCTTGCAG
>ENA-ORML01002219-ORML01002219.1-human-gut-metagenome-genome-assembly--contig:-NODE-2219-length-13462-cov-2.637950_pt1 | contig 13462 bp, 10 predicted proteins | sample MGYA00242103_ERZ508995 | MGnify/ENA primary metagenome ERZ508995 (study PRJEB26280, sample SAMEA2338702) | human gut metagenome | biome: human gut; feature: human-associated habitat; material: faeces...
AATTCCTCCGCCATAGCTGCCGTCTGGTAATCGATCGGTATCCGGTCTTCATATATACGGCAGCCCACATGACTCTGCGAACAGATGTGCAATAATTCGGAGGAGAGCCCATCAGAAATATCCATCATGGCTGTCGGAACGATCCCGGCTTTATCTAACTCGGCAACAATATCCTTACGGGCTTCTGGTTTCAATTGGCGTTCGAGCAGGTATTCATGCCCTTCGAACGCAGGCTTGAATTCGGTTTCTCCGGCAAACACCCGCTTCTCCCGTTCCAATAGTTGCAATCCCATATAGGCTGCTCCTAAATCGCCGCTGACACAAATCAAATCGTTTTCTTTCGCTCCGTTACGATAGACGACCTTCCCGGGTTCTCCTTCTCCGATACAGGTAATGCTGATAGTCAGCCCCGTCATCGAAGCCGATGTATCTCCCCCGACCAAATCCACCCCGTAGATATCGCAAGCGAGCTGTATGCCGGCATAAAGTTCTTCGAGATTTTCTACCGAAAAACGTTTGGAGACACCCAATGAAACAGTTATCTGACGCGGTGTCCCATTCATGGCATATATGTCGGAAAAATTAACCACCGCCGATTTATACCCCAAATGTTTCAACGGGACATAGGTAAGGTCGAAATGAACACCTTCGAGCAATAAATCGGTTGTAACCAACGTCTGTTTTCCTTGATAGTCGAGCACGGCCGAATCATCTCCCACCCCTTTTAGAGTAGAAGTGTTCTTCAACTGTATATGCCCGGTCAAACGCTCTATCAAACCAAATTCGCCTAACGAGGCAATTTCTGTACGTTTTATTTCTTCCATAAATTATAACAAAGTCCACAAGCTCATGGCTCATGGACTTCTTCTATTTCATATTAAAATTGTTCTACCAGTTCTTTCATAATAAAGCTCATTCTGGGCTGAGCTTCTGCCGCGGCCTTTTGTACCTCTTCGTGAGAACATTTCTCCACAATGCCTTCTACCCCCAAATCGGTAATCACCGAAACGGCAAAGACTTCGATACCGGCATGACGCGCGACAATGACTTCGGGAACCGTACTCATGCCCACGGCATCACCGCCTATGATATGAAAGTAACGATACTCGGCCGGGGTTTCGAAAGTAGGTCCCTGTGTACCCACATACACGCCTTGCTGTACTTTTATATGATTTTTTTCAGCTATTTCAAGAGCCTTTGCAATCAAACGGCGAGAATACGCCTCGCTCATATCGGGGAATCGTACACCCAATTCCTTATAATTGCGTCCATGCAACGGATGTTCGGGAAAGAGATTGATGTGGTCACGGATAATCATAATATCGCCGATGGCAAAATCGGGATTCATACCTCCGGCTGCATTCGAAACGAAGAGATGCTCTATTCCTAGTTCTTTCATGACACGCACCGGGAAGGTAACTTGTTTCATATCGTATCCCTCGTAATAGTGAAAACGCCCCTGCATAGCCATGACATCTTTCTTTCCCAATTTTCCGAATATCAACTTCCCCTGATGCCCTTCTACTGTCGACACCGGGAAATTGGGAATCTCGGTATAAGGAATTTCAGTCTTGTCTGTAATGTGGTCTACCAACTCGCCCAACCCAGTTCCCAATATAATGGCGGTCTTAGGCATCACCTGAACTTTTGCTGCGATATAGGCGGCTGTTTCTTTAATCTTTTCAATCATCACGTAATTATTTTGGTGAATAATATTCTACAAAAATAGAGTAACCCGAAAGCAAATACAATATCCCTATCGATTCTAATGAGCTACAATCTATTTCCGTTCGTTTTACAAATATAGCACAACCTCCGGTATTTCGGCTCTCCTCCAAAACATTTTTCTTAAATTTTCAGTAAATAATTCTTTCCAATATCTACTTTTTCTCTACCTTTGAATAATAATACCTGAAAAATGAAACAGTTTTTATTTTGTCTAACTATCTCTCTATATGGCAGCATATTGGCTGGGGGACAAACCACCGGGACACTAACCTCTCATAAATTTCAATCAGGAGGAATCGAGCGTAGTTATAAATACTATCAGCCGGCCAATCTCTCATCTGGGGCTCCTCTTGTCTTTGTACTTCATGGCTATGGTGGCACAGCCGATCCAAAAAGATTCGGTATGAATCCTATCGCCGATAAATACGGATTCGCCGTGTGTTATCCGCAAGGCGAACAAGATAAAAAAGGGAAAAACTGCTGGAATGTCGGCTATCCATTTCAGGCCGATATGACTATCGACGATATAAACTTTTTATGCGATCTTGCCTTATACCTTCAAAAGAATTACCGACTAAGCCCGCACAATACATTTTGCACGGGTTACTCCAATGGGGGAGAAATGTGCTATCTTTTAGCGTACAAACGTCCCGATATATTTACAGCAGTAGCTCCTGTTGCCGGGCTTACGCTAGAATGGATGTATCGGGAATTAGAAACAAACCGCCCTATCCCTCTATTCGAAATACACGGAACCGAAGACAAAACCTCTATGTGGAACGGAGACCCGAATAATGAAGGAGGCTGGGGGAAATATATAGCAGTACCTATCGCTGTAAACTATTGGGCTATTCAAAACAGATGCACTCATGAAATTACCGATACGATTGCCTCTATTGATTCTTTATCCAATCATACTATTATCAGCCATAAATACGTCAATGGTATAAACAGAAACGAAGTTTGGTTATACGAAATAAAAGGGGGTAAACATTCATGGGGAGAAAAAGACTTGAATACAAGCGAGCATATTTGGCTATTTTTCAGCAAATTCGTCCGTTAGGATACACAAAAACAATATAATAATTACATCAAAACAAATTCATCATGTTCACACAAATCAAAAATTTTTTAGTGCTTCTAATGGTTATTACCATTGCGTTCCCTTCGGCATGTAAAACAAAGTATCCTCCACTCCGAATTGGGAACTCCATCGGTATCAAAGACATGAACTACGAACGTCTCAAAGCGATGAAAGATGCCGGTATCGACTGCATAGAAATTACAACAGGTGGATTCATATCCACAAAGAAACCCAAAACAGATGCCGAAATTACGGAGTTGTTGACTCGTACCAAATTAGCAGCCGACTCTGCCGGTATTGAAATTTGGTCTATACACATGCCTTTCGGAAAAGACATCGATATTTCGCAAACCGACGAAAAAATACGGAAAAACAGCGTCGCTCTACACATGAAAGTACTCGAATTTTGTAAAATCATACAACCTAAAATCATTCTTTTCCACCCAAGCTGGTATCTGGGCCACAACGAGCGGAATGAACGTATCGCTCAGTTAGTACGCTCGGTAAATGAGCTCAATCCCAAAGTTAAAGAACTGGGAGCCAAAATGGTTATAGAAAATATGTTAGGATACGAACTCGTGAGAAACGAACAACATGAACGTCCCTTAGGTCGTACAGTAGAAGAAGTCAAACTCATCATGAAACAACTTCCTAAAAATGTATATTCTGCCATCGACATGAATCACATCGATAACCCAGAACTGCTCATACAGGCTATGGGCAAACGATTAAAATCTGTTCACATCGCCGACGGTGACGGACGACACGAGTGTCATTACATGCCTAACCCTTGTAGCGGAAAAGGAGACAACGATTGGATAAAAATACTGAAAGAGCTCTACAAAGCCGGATATACAGGGCCTTTTATGTATGAAGTAAAAACATCGGAATACAAAGAGTTCAAAGACCTCTATAACTGTTATCAAAACCTCTATCAAAATTTTATCGACTCAAACAAATAAAAACACATATACTATTATGAAAGATTTGAAAGACATATTATCGCATTTTTCTCTTGCCGGAGAAATTCTCGAAATTAAGCCATTAGGAGCAGGACTCATCAACGATTCTTATAAAGTAACCACCGTCGCCCCCGATACCCCCGACTATGTTTTACAGAGAATCAATCACTCGATCTTCAAAGATGTGGATATGCTGCAAAATAATTTTTACCAAGTCACGACTCATATCCGCCACAAATTAGAGACCAAAGGAGAAACCGACATAGACCGCAAGGTTCTAACCTTAATACCGACAACCGATGGCAAATTATACTATTTCGATGGAGAAAGTTATTGGAGAGTACTCATCTTCATTCCAAACGCAAAAAGCTACGAAGCCGTAACCCCGGAATTCTCATATTATGCCGGACAAGCATTCGGTAATTTCCAAGCTATGCTGTCGGATATTCCGGTGGAACTGGGTGAAACGATTCCAGATTTTCACAATATGGAATTCCGATTAAAACAACTGCAAGAAGCCATAACAGCCGATCCTGTCGGTCGTGTGGCCTCCGTCAAACCCATCATCGACGAGCTCGACAAACGGGCCGACGCCATGTGTTTGGCCGAAAGATTGCATCGAGAAGGGAAATTGCCCAAACGCATTTGCCACTGCGACACCAAAGTGAATAACATGATGTTCGACGAAAACGGTCATGTATTATGCGTGATCGATCTCGATACAGTCATGCCCAGCTACATATTTTCCGACTTCGGCGATTTCATGCGAACGGCAGCCAATACCGGAGAAGAGGACGACAAGAATTTGGACAACGTCAATTTCAATATGGAAATCTTTAAAGCATTTACCAAAGGATACTTAGAAACTGCTAAATCGTTTCTCACCGACATCGAAATCGACAATCTGCCCTATGCTGTCACCTTGTTTCCTTATATGCAAACCGTACGTTTCCTGACAGACTATATCAACGGCGACACCTATTACAAGATAAAATACCCCGAACACAATTTAGTTCGTACAAAGGCTCAATTCAAACTTCTACAAAGTGCCGAAGCCGCTATCCCCAAAATGAAGGTTTACATCAAAGAATGTTTGGGTAAATAAATCCATACTGCCCAATGAAAGAAAAAAGAGCTCCCGAATAATTCGGGAGCTCTTTTTTCTTTCATTGAAAACTCCTTAAAAAAATTCAAAACCCACTCTTTCTCCTCTTGGTTTTGGTTACCTTTGCACACTCAAATTCGAAACCAAGAATCATGAACTCCCCCAAAGGACTCTTCTACGCTATCATTTCTTCATCGACATTCGGGCTTGTACCCCTATTTGCCATACCTGCTTTACAAGCCGGTATCCCCCTCAACTCAGTAGTATTTTATCGATTCCTGTTTTCCTCGATCTTGCTCGGCATTATACTCTGTATACGAAAAACGAACTTCAAAATCTCAGGGAAACAAGCCCTCATCATTTTCGGGTTGGCGTTTTTATATGCGGCCACTTCCCTTCTTCTGACAAAATCATATCTGTACATTCCTAGCGGATTGGCTACTACCCTACACTTCCTTTATCCTGTACTCGTAACCTTACTGATGGTTACTTTTTTCAAAGACAAAGTTTCCGTCTCCATCATCATTGCAACAATAATGGCTATCGGCGGTGTCTATTTATTAAGCGGAAGCGAAGGCGGTACACTTAATTCCACAGGATTGGCATTAGCTCTCACAACCGTATTGACCTATGCCTCTTATATCGTCGGAATAAACAAATCGAGCGTAAGCGATATGGACGGTTTAAAACTCACGTTCTACGTTTTACTATCGGGTGCATTCATTTTCTTGTTGAACTTAATCGTAAATCGGGAAATGCTTACTCCCATACCCTCTTGGGAAATCGGCGTTGATCTTATTCTTCTAGCCTTAGTGCCTACACTTATATCTGATCTAGCCCTTATTCTTGCCGTCCAGCATGTCGGTTCGACGACAACGGCAGTATTGGGTTGCATGGAACCTCTAACAGCAGTCATTATGGGTGTATTATTTCTGGGTGAAAGTTGTAACTTCATACAAAGTATCGGTATTTGTATCATACTCATCGCTGTAACCACTGTTATCATAGCTCGTAATCCCCACGAAATAAAAAAGGGTCTGCAACTTATCCCCAAACTACTGCATAAATCAAGAGTCAAGTGATAGATGGCGAATGGGGCCGTTTTCTCTCACGACCGTTATTTTCAGCTATCTCTACCCAATAAACACCCACACAAATAAGAAGCATAGCACCCAACTGTTCCCAAGAGAATCTATCCTGTCCTACCAGAAATGAAACAATCGAAGCGACGACCAAAATTAAATACCCATATATAGCCACGACTGTCGTACTCAGATATTTGAGACCTGTCGGTATTAGTAAATAACTGATAACAGTTGGAAATATCAACACAAACAGCAATAAGGCAATAGGCCAAAAATGTAACGGAGGTGTAGTTAAAGGCGCCTCATATCCAGCAAAAGCCATAACGATAAGACTCGATACAGCCGCTCCTGAAAACGTATAACGCATAAGTGTATAAGGGCCCGTTCGTTTCAAAAACCGATTACTCAATATCAGATATACGGCATAAATCACAGAACTCACCAAACAAAAAAAATTACCGGAAAAAGCATCCGAAGCCAAATCATCGCTCTTTTGTGTTGAAATACAGAGTAGAGCCCCACCTAATCCTACTAAAATGCCGACAATTTTCATCACAGTCGCTTTCTCATTAAAAAAGAAAACCGACAAAACAAAAACCCAAATGGGCTGCATAGAAGTAAAAATAGCTGCCGATACCGGAGTCGTCTTACTAAGTCCCATTAAATAGGAAAACATATAACCATAAATGCCGACGGCCCCCAACAAAAACAGATAAATTTTATCTTTTACCGAAGCCGTCTCCGGTTTTGTCCAATACCCTATGATCCAAAAAGCCACGGCTGCAAAAACACAACGAAAAGTCACACCGGTTAGCGGGGCGATCCACAAAGGCAACAAATATCGTAAAGCATTTACGTTTAATCCGCTAAACGTTTTTGAAACGACCATAGCCCAATTGGCTTCCTGAATTTTATTTGTCATAACTTTTCCAGAGATTTATCATTATCACAACTATCATTAAACAAAAACGTATGGCGACGATAATATGCCCCCAAAACGACAAGTAGTGTTATAACCAAATTAAATATAAATGCAAACTGCTGAGTATGAATATGGAATAGAGATTGTAATGTATCGATAATCGTAGGACAAAGTAAGATAGCCAAATAATTCATAGACATGACAAATGCGAGGGCCAAAGTCACTTTATCGGGTGTAGCTACTCTCGTTGTCTGATCATAAATAACAGGTTGCATCACCCCATACCCGAACCCGATAAATATGGCTCCAAGTCCCAATATCCATTCATTGCCCGACAACAATATCAAAACCATACCTCCTGCCATACACAATAGACTCACACATTTTGTAAACGACCCAAAAATCGATAACACTCGATTCAATATGAAACCGGGAGCCATAATAGCTAAATAAAACAAAGAAATAATAATTCCCGAGGCTCCCGTGTCGAAATGATATTCCTTCATCAAAAATGGTAAATTGAAACTAACGATAACAGCTAAATAAGTTACCAGGCCATAAAACAACATAAGAGAAACCAACCTCTTCACTTCTATTTTACCCGATACAGTCACCTTTACTGGGGCTACCGATATAGTATCTCGTTTCAAATAAAAAGACAAAAAGAACGATACCACAGGGAAAAAATAAACAATAAAAGGCAAGTGCCAATTAATCTCTGCCAAATATCCAGTCAATACAGTCGCCGTCACTAACGTTATATTTGTAATCGCAGAACTCAAACCAAACTGTCGAGTACGATATCGACCTATAAAATGGCGAGAAATCAAACCCGTTGACAACGGAACTATCATACCCGAGCCAATACCCAACAACGCACTCACCGCTATTAACTGCCACATTCGGGAAGAAAGCATATATAGCAAACCACTTAATGCAAAAATAATTAATCCAACTTGTAACAAGACGATGTTATTAATACGTTCGGTCAACTTCCCGGATAACAAGATGAAAGGTATAGTCAATAGCGAAGGTAGTGAAGATAACAGTTGTATGTCGAACTCCGAAGAATGCGGAAATATTGTAGACATCTGTCCCAAAATAGGGGAAACAGCTAGACCCGGTAATGCATTTAAAGCTGAAATAGACCATATTCCCAAAAGCGTAATCAAAGGTATAGTCCCTTGTCCAGTTTCTATTTTCATAATCACATCTTTTTTATGCTTGCATTTTCAAAAACAATAATCACCTTCGAATGTTTACCGGTACTATTCTAATATTTTAATAAGTGCCAAATTGTGTATGAATAGACAAATCGGTCAAACTTTCACCTTACAAGGCTGTTGTTTCATCGAAGAGCCGTACAAAATAATCCGGCTTTATAGTTCTAACTCATAAAATTTTATACAATGAAAGATTTGAATTTCAGAGAAGGAGATGCCAAGACAAGTATCTTCGGGTCCAACGAAATGTTGAAACCATCACCGGTAGATCGTATTCCCGATGCACCTACAACACCAGAGATTGCATACCAAATGGTTAAAGATGAAACATTCGCTCAAACACAACCTCGATTAAATTTAGCTACGTTCGTAACCACCTACATGGACGACTACGCAACCAAATTGATGAATGAAGCGATCAACATCAACTATATCGATGAAACAGAATATCCGCGTATCGCCGTCATGAATGCCAAATGTATAAATATCATGGCTAACCTTTGGAACTCTCCCGAAGAGGAAAAATGGAAAAGCGGAGCTTTGGCCATAGGTTCTTCCGAAGCCTGTATGCTCGGCGGTGTCGCAGCATGGCTACGTTGGCGTAAAAAACGTCAGGCAGAAGGGAAGCCTACCGATAAACCCAATTTTGTTATCTCTTCGGGATTTCAAGTCGTTTGGGAAAAATTTGCACAACTTTGGCAAATCGAGATGCGAGAAGTTCCCCTAACTCTCGAAAAAACGACCCTCGACCCGGTAGAAGCTTTAAAGATGTGCGATGAGAATACAATTTGCATCGTTCCTATCGAGGGCGTAACTTGGACCGGATTGAACGATGACGTCGAAGCTCTCGACAAAGCCCTCGACGAATTCAACAAAAAAACAGGATATGACATTCCTATCCACGTAGATGCAGCTTCCGGTGGATTTATATTACCTTTCCTCGATCCACACAAAAAATGGGATTTCAGATTAAAATGGGTTCTATCAATCAGTACATCGGGGCACAAATTCGGATTGGTATACCCCGGTCTGGGCTGGGTCGTTTGGAAAGACAAAAAATACCTCCCAGACGAAATGTCATTCAGTGTAAACTATTTAGGAGCGAATATCACACAAGTAGGGCTCAATTTCTCACGCCCGGCAGCTCAAATATTGGGACAATATTACCAATTTATCCGATTGGGATTTCAAGGATACAAAGCCGTCCAATACAATAGTATGCAAATAACCCAATACCTCCACGACGAAATCGGTAAAATGGCTCCATTTGTCAATTACAGCGATCATGTTGAAAACCCATTGTTCATCTGGTATATGAAGCCCGATTACGCAAAAACGGCAAAATGGACTCTATATGACTTGCAAGACAAATTGAAACAAGGCGGCTGGATGGTTCCGGCATATACTCTACCCGAAAATATTCAAAACTATGTAGTCATGCGTATCGTCGTACGTCAAGGGTTCAGCAGGGATATGGCCGACATGTTGCTGAACGATATTCGCGATGCCGTCGCATCTCTCGAAAAATTGGAATACCCGACCAATACTCGTATCGCACAAGACAAAAATATTGAAGTGAAAGGTTCAGTATTTACCCATACGGGGAACCGCCATAAAACAAAAAAAATAGGAATATGAAAAAAACTATTTCGGTTTCCCAAATCAAACAAGCGGTCAACGAAGCGTACGATCTCTATAAAAATAACCAAGACGGTAAGAATGCCGACTATATTCCCTATCTTGCCAACATCGACAAAAACTTGTTCGGTATCAGCGTATGTCTACTGGACGGACAAATTATCGAAGTAGGAGATACTCAATATAAATTCGGTATAGAATCGGTTTCTAAGGTGCACACCGCCATATTGGTATTACGCCAATATGGCGCAGAACAGCTCCTTTCCATGATTGGAGCCGATGCGACAGGATTACCGTTCAATTCGATAATCGCTATTTTGTTGGAAAACGATCACCCCTCGACCCCATTGGTTAATGCCGGAGCTATCACCGCATGCAGTATGGTTCAACCAGTTGGTAATCCAAAAGAAAAATGGGCTGCGATAGTGAAAAATATCACTGAACTTTCGGGAAGTGCTCCCGAATTGATAGATGAATTGTATCGCTCCGAATCGGCTACAAATTTCAACAACCGCTCAATTACATGGTTATTGAAAAACTACAACCGTATTTATGACGATCCCGATCTGTCGCTCGACCTCTATACTCGTCAATGCTCTTTGGGAATCACGGCAGAACAGCTTTCTGTATGCGGTGCGACCATAGCCAATAAAGGAGTCAATCCAAAAAACGGAGCAAGAGTATTCGATGCCTCGCTGTCTCCTCAAATTACATCGCTGATAGCGACAGTAGGATTTTACGAACACACCGGAGACTGGCTCTTCACTTCAGGAATCCCTGCAAAAACCGGAGTAGGCGGAGGTGTCATGGGAGTTCTTCCCGGAATCATGGGTATTGCAGCCTTTGCACCCCCTATCGATGCAGCAGGCAACTCGGTTAAGGCTCAACTGGCAATCAAACATATTATGAATAAACTCGACCTGTCGGTATTCAGTGGCGATCAGGTTAATGTCCAGTAAAAACATCTTTCATAGCAAAAAGAAACCCAGATAGAGTAAACTATTTGGGTTTCTTTTTGCTATCTTTGTTCAATATTTTTTCCATATTATCCATATCTTTACCGAAAATTCACATAACATGAAAAACAAAATGATCCAAAAAATAGGTTTAGCCATTACTACCTCTCTTTTATCTTGGAATATTTCATTCGCACAGACAATCGACAGTTATATACCATCGCAAAAGAATATCGAAGCTCGAAAAGAATTTCAAAACAACAAATTCGGAATCTTCATACACTGGGGCATTTACAGCATGTTGGCACAAGGAGAATGGTACATGACCAATCACAACATCGACTGGCGAGAATATGAAAAATTAGCATCAGGATTTTATCCGTCACGGTTTAACGCAGCCGAATGGGTATCGGCAATCAAGGCATCAGGGGCAAAATACATTTGTATTACCAGCCGACACCATGATGGATTTTCTATGTTTCACACCCAACAGTCCGACTTTAATATCGTAGATGCGACACCTTTTAAACGCGATATTTTAAAAGAATTGGCCGACGAATGCCATAAACAAGACATTAAGCTCCATTTGTATTATTCTCATATAGACTGGCGTAGAGAAGATTACCCGGCCGGAGGCAATACCGGAAAAGGAACCGGTCGTCCCAATGGACACGGAGATTGGCCCAGTTATTATCGGTTCATGAATAACCAGCTGACAGAGCTACTAACCAATTACGGGCCGATCGGAGCTATATGGTTCGACGGAGTATGGGACCGTCCCTCCGATTTCGATTGGCAACTAAAAGAGCAATATGATTTGATACACAAGCTACAACCGGCATGCCTCATTGGGAATAATCACCACCGAGACGTATATGCAGGAGAAGATATACAAATCTTCGAAAGAGACGTCCCCGGTGAAAACACAGCAGGCTATTCTACTCAGGCAATAAGCGCCCTCCCATTAGAGACCTGTCAAACTATGAATGGTATGTGGGGGTATAAAATCACCGACCAAAATTACAAATCTACTAAGGCTCTGATCCATTATCTCGTTCGCACGGCCGGACGAAACGCTAACTTGTTATTAAATATAGGTCCGCAGCCCAATGGAGAGCTCCCGGCTTTGGCGATAGACCGTTTAAATGGTATGGGTAAGTGGCTATCGAAATACGGCGAAACCATTTACGACAGCAGAGGTGGCGATATTCCCCCACATAGCTGGGGAGTATCCACCCGAAAAGGGAATCGCCTCTTTATCCATATTTTGGACTTGAAAGAAAATGGACTCTATATACCACTGAAAGTCCCAATAAAAAAGGCAATGAAATTTTCCAATCAAGCTCCCATCGAATTCAAACAAGATAAAGACGGTACATTATTGAAATTTCCCCAAATACCGGACGAAATCGACTACATCGTAGAGCTCGTACTAAAATAGTACAAAATCAACGAAAAGGACGATGCTAAAACCGATACCTGCCGGCCTACGGTTTTTGTGTCTCCTTATCTTGTGCATTGAATTTTTGCAATAGGCTCGTCACATAGACCGTAAAAATAGGGAACATCATCATACCCAATGCAGCCAAAACGACCGAAAGAATCTTTCCGGTAGCGGTAACGGCATAGATGTTCGAACCTACTGTCGTCACGTCCATAAAAGCCCACCACAAAGCATCGGTATACCGAGTAACCATTGGATTAACGGCATGTTCTAAAACAAAAAATATAAGACTCGAAAAGTAAACTGTCGCCATAAGCATGGTAACATACGAAATAAACAAGCTCGATATTTTATTATAGGATAACCACCCTACCACGATAGCCAAAGCATATCCGCTTCTCACTAACGGAATAAACCGAAGAAAATAATAAGTCTCGGAAGAAAAATTTAAATTCAAATAGGAAAATATATTCAAATAAGGTATCGATACGAGAAAAAAGATAAATCGATTTCTAAGATATTTCCATTTATGATCAGATAAAACAAATTCCAACCAAAAATCGAACATAAAGAAACTGCATATCCATAATTGTATTTCCATATAATTCCCTTGATTCAAGAAAGATATGTTACGAAATGTATCTATCGATATGGTTATAATCAGAAAAACCGATAACAATAAAATAAATATGTGCAATATGCCATAAATTCTCGACTCATAATTTCTCCACCCCCCGATTATCTTTTTTCCCATTTTTCTTTCCTCATAAATTATGCGACGATAAAACAACAAGCGACCGACGTTTGTTTATCTACACGAATGTAGATGCTCCTATTAGTAAACTTAATATCAACAAATATGGCAAACATCGGAAAATCAGTAAAATTAGGCGTATTTACGCTTGCAATTATGAATGTAACGGCTGTCGTATCCCTCCGGGGACTGCCTGCCGAAGCTGAATATGGAGTCAGTTCAGCTTTCTATTATCTATTCGCAGCCTTAGTATTCCTCATTCCTACGGCGTTAGTCGCAGCCGAACTGGCTGCCATGTTTCAAGACAAGCAAGGCGGGGTCTTTCGTTGGGTAGGAGAAGCATTCGGTAAAAAAGCCGGATTCCTTGCCATTTGGTTACAATGGATAGAAAGTACCATTTGGTATCCTACCGTACTAACCTTTGGAGCTGTCGCCATTGCATTTATAGGCATGGATCATACAGGGGACATGTTATTGGCCTCCAACCGTTTCTACACATTAGCGGTCGTACTATTCATTTATTGGCTAGCGACATTCATCTCATTGAAAGGTTTAGGCTGG
>ENA-ORML01002221-ORML01002221.1-human-gut-metagenome-genome-assembly--contig:-NODE-2221-length-13457-cov-12.157141_pt1 | contig 13457 bp, 14 predicted proteins | sample MGYA00242103_ERZ508995 | MGnify/ENA primary metagenome ERZ508995 (study PRJEB26280, sample SAMEA2338702) | human gut metagenome | biome: human gut; feature: human-associated habitat; material: faeces...
ACAGCGGCCCAACAAGGATTCCAGTAAGGGCCGTATAAATACGCCGGTCCTTACGCTGCGTATTTTGCAGCGTTAGTACCGCTGCGTAGTTATCCGAGCGAGAGCAAAAACGACTAAAAGTCGTTTGCCCGAACAGGAACCTTGTTGGGCCGCTGTCTCTGCGGAAAGGCCGGAGCCGAAAGCCGGAGCCGAAAGCCGGACGAAGGTCAATGCCCCAGGCCGCTCGGTTGGTTCTTGGGGGACTGAAACTATGAATGATCGGAAGGTCGGGGAGAGATTTCTTTTCCTGCGAGGTAGTCTATGGTGCAGCCGAAGGCGAGGGATATTTTGAGGATGCTTTTCAGGGATGGGTTTGAGATTTTGCCGTTGGCTATTTTTTTGATCGTTTCATAGGGGACGCCGGAATTGTCGGACAGAATTTTAAGGGACCAGTTGTGGGTGGAGAGTTGGCTGGATATTCGGGACATTATGATTTCAGCGAGATCTGGACTGTCGTTTTCCGTATCGTAGTAATCCATATAATTTCCTCCATGAATGTGCGGGTATTTGTGAAGAACAGGCTTTGAGAGAATGATAAGTCTGTATGTTATCGTTATTGCATTCTTCCTTTTTATTCCTTTATGTGCCATGAAAGGCACAAAAAACATAAAATTTTTCTTAAATTGTGCCATAAATTACCTTTACAAATAAAAATAATCTGATAAAATATAGTAGTAACATTTAATTGTTAATACAATTTTGTGGGGAATGATACGAGAGGAGAAAACATTATGAGTTGTATGTGGGTATCGGTGGCTGATTGCAATCAGTCACACATTTTTCAACTTACCCAATTACTAAGACAGGACAAGGAACTTCAGATCATTTTATCTTACGGAGCTCCATACGCGGACAATAGGGGGAATTGTTCATCACAAAGTCGTATTGAACGTTTGCTTTCCAGAATTGGAATGCCATCACATCTGAAAGGATATCAGTATCTGAAGACTGCGCTTGCTATTTGTCTGGAGGATATGGAAGAGCTGGACGGAATTACCAAGAAGCTTTATCCTGCGGTTGCCAGGAAGCATAAGACAACGGCGGAGAAAGTGGAGCACGCCATCAGACATGCAATTGAGTCGGCCTGGAAAAGAGGCGATGAAAAGGTACATAAGAGTCTTTTCGGTTATTGTCAGACAGAAGGAAAACGTCCTACTAATTCGGAATTTATTGCGAGAATGGCTGACTATCTTCTGCATGATACAACATCTCTCCTTTCCTGAGCCAGGAAAGACAGGAGGAGCAATGGGTGTAAAATGGGAGATAATTTGGGATATGGAAAAAGAGCTAAAAGGCGTCAGGAATCGGCATCCAGACGCTTTTTTTATTGCCAAGGAATAGCAAAATGAACATTGTTTATTTGTGAGTTATGTATATTGTGGATTGGTTTTTCGAGTGGTATACTTAATTAGCATTGGCAATATGACAGACAAAAATTAAATGATAGGGGCATATTGCTGATAGGAAGGCAGGAGGTAGTATATGGAAAAAGCCGTAGATGAAGTGATCAGCAGGCTGGCGGAGATTGAAGATACAGCCAACCGGATGAATGACGCGGTGGAAGTGAGGAAAAAAGAGATTTCTGCCGAAATGGAAGCCAGGACGAAGGATTTTGACGAGGCCCTGTCCGCTGATACGAACAAAAAACTGGAAGAGCTGCAGAACAGGCTTATGAAGGAAAAAGAAGAAGCGCTGGCAGGACTTGAGGAAGAGACAGGTCAGCTTCTGGAGAAGCTGCAGCAGAAGTATGATAAAGAGCATGGCAAGCTGAGCGACCGGCTCCTTAATGAAATGGTTCGCAGCTGAAAGGACGAAGTGTTATGAGTTTATTCCGTTACAGCGGACTCTCCACGAAGGTAAAGGCCATGAGGGGCCGGCTGCTTTCCCAGGAGCAGTTCCGGGAAATGAGTGATCTGCACAGCGTGCCTGAGGTTCTTTCCTATCTGAAAAAGATTCCTTCCTACGAGAAGGCATTGGGGGACAGGGATGAAACGCATCTGCACAGAGGTGCGGCAGAAGCGCTGGTTAAGCAGTCTCTTTATTATGATTTCGGCAAGCTATATCGCTTTGCTGATTTGGAACAAAGAGTATTTCTGGATGATTACTTTATGAGGTATGAAGTGATTTTTCTGAAAAATGTGCTGCGGTACCTGTTAGACAGCCAGGAGGATTTGGAGGAGATTGATCTGTCGGCTTACCGGGCTGTTTTTGAACGCCATTCGTTAATGGATCCCCATGTGTTAATGGGGGCGGAAAGTGTGGAGGGCCTCATCGGCCTGCTGCAGGATACGCCTTACGGAAAGGCGCTGGCTATGGTGAATAAAGCAGGCGGCGCCAATCTGTTTGATTATGAAGCCGCTTTGGATATGCTTTTTTTCAAACAGCTCTGGCAGGATGTGAAAAAGCATCTGAAAAAACAGGATCTGATGGTTATACAGCGTTCTGCAGGATTGGAAGCGGATACCCTGAATATGCAGTGGATAAACCGGGCCAAGAAATATTACCATATGGCTCCTGCGGATATTTATGCATTTCTGATTCCCATCCACTACCGGCTTTCCACCGGTCAGGTCAAGCAGCTGGTGGAGGCGGAAAGTATCAAGGAATTTATGGACATCCTGGAGGATACCGGTTATGGCAGGTTCCTTGAGGAAGCGGATAATTCCCAGCTGGAAAAAATATGCGGGAGGCTGATGGATAAGGTGCATCAGTTGAATATGCGGACGGCAGCTTATTCCGTTGCCTGCCTGGATACCTATTTATATGAGAAGGAACAAGAGGTAAATAAGGTAATCAAGGTAATCGAATGCGTCCGGTATGGTCTGCCCGCAGACCGAATAAAAGAATATCTGGCGTCCTGACCCGTTCGGCGGGTGGTGATGCCTGATTAGGAGGTGTGAGCAGTGATAGAAAAAATGAAATTTATCAGTATTATCGGACCAAAGGCAGAAATAGACAGAGTGGCCTCCGAATATCTTTGCCGGTACGAAATCCAGCTGGAGAACACGTTATCAGAGCTGAAAGAGCTGAAAAATATCACGCCCTGTGCGGAAAGCAATCCTTATCGGGATGTAAAGGTCAGGGCAGATGAGCTTGCGGCCCGTTTGACGGATGGAACGCAGCGTTCGCAGACATATGACAGGATGGACGCCGGGCAGGCGGTATCCCTGATTGAAGAGCTCTGGAAGGAGCTGGATGTATGCAAAAAGGCAAAAGGCAGCCTGGAAGAAGAAAGGAAGAAGGTAATAGACCTTCTGACGAATATCAAGCCCTTCCAGAACCTGCATTATGATGTCGCTTCTATTCTCCATTTCAAACATATCAAGTTCCGGTTCGGCAAGATTCCTGTGGAATCCTATTCCAAGCTGCAGGAGTATCTCATGGACGATATCTGTTCCATATTCGATGAGTGCGGAAGAGATGAGAATTATATCTGGGGTGTCTATTTTGTACCGGCAGCCGAAGAAGAGAAGGTTGACGCCGTATATGCTTCTCTCCACTTTGAAAGGACCTTCATCGATGATGATTATGAGGGTACCGTAGAGGAGGCTTATGATAAACTGACCGCCAGAAAAAGAGAGCTTGACGGTAAGCTCCGGGAACTGGAGGATACCTTCCAGGATAAGCTGGAGTCGCAGAAATCCAAAGTACTGTCTGCTGCACAGACGATTACGGAGAGCTCCGAATATTTCGATGTACGCCGTCTGGCGGCATTTACCAAGGCGAAGGATACGGTTTTCTTTATCCTCTGCGGATGGATGACGCAGGAGGATGCGAAGAAATTCGAGAAAGAAATCGAAGGGGATGCGGATATTTTCTGTATGATCGAGGACGGTAAGGACGAAAGCCTGGAGAACCGGTTCCGCAAGCCGCCGACCAAGCTGAAAAACCCGAAGATTTTCAAACCCTTTGAAATGTTTATCCGGATGTATGGGCTTCCCAACTATCAGGAATTTGATCCCACGATTTTTGTAGCCATAACCTATTCCATTATTTTCGGAGCTATGTTCGGGGATGTGGGGCAGGGGCTGTGCCTGTTTGTGGGCGGCATGCTTCTGTATAAGTTTAAAAAACTCAACCTTGCGGCCATCGTAGGCAGCTGCGGTATCTTTTCCACCATTTTCGGTTTCTGCTTCGGCAGTGTGTTCGGCTTTGAAGACGTGATAGAACCTCTCTGGCTGCGTCCCACCGAAGCAATGACCACACTTCCTTTCATAGGAAATCTGAATACGGTATTCGTGGTGGCGGTTGCCCTCGGCATGGGCCTTGTTCTCCTGATGATGGTGTTCCATATCATCAACAGCCTGCGGGCAAAGGAGCTGGGCGAAGCGCTCTTTGATACCAACGGCGTGGCAGGACTTGTATTTTACGGAGCCGTGGCCGCGGTGGTGGTGCTTTTTATGACGGGGCATTCCCTTCCGGCAGGAATCGTGCTTGTGGTGATGTTTGCGGTGCCTCTGCTGGTGATAGCCTGCAAGGAGCCGCTGACCAATAAGCTGAATAAAAAGAAGGAACTGATCGAGGGAGGAAAAGGGATGTTTGTGGTGCAGGCCTTTTTTGAGATGTTTGAAGTCCTCCTCAGCTACTTTTCCAATACCCTTTCCTTTGTGCGTATCGGCGCCTTTGCCGTGAGCCATGCGGCCATGATGCAGGTGGTTCTGATGCTGGCCGGGGCGGAAAACGGAGGAACCCCCAATATAATTGTCATTATTGTGGGCAACCTGGTTGTCTGCGGAATGGAAGGCCTGATTGTGGGGATACAGGGACTGCGTCTTCAGTATTATGAATTTTTCAGCCGTTTCTATAAGGGTGACGGCAGGGAATTCACACCTTATGCCAAAACAGCAAAGAGTAATTAATCATATAAAAAATAATAAAGGATTAACAGGAGGTCATTTATCATGGCAAAAGTATTACTTTTCACAGCATTAATTTTAAGTATTGTGGTACCCTTCCGCTTGTATTTTAAAGGAGAAAGAACGAAGAAGAGATATAAAGTATCCCTGGCAGTGAATGCCATTGCTTTTTTTGGCCTGATGCTGGGAACGGGCCTTGTGATGTTCGGAGGCCAGGCATCCGCAGCGGACGCGGCTAATACCGCAGCGGCAGGCGGCATGGCTACCGGTCTGGGCTATCTGGCGGCAGGCCTTTCCATCGGCCTTTCCTGCGTGGGCGGCGGTATTGCCGTAGCCAGTGCGGCCAGCGCAGCGCTCGGCGCCATCAGTGAAGATTCCTCCATCCTTGGTAAGTCCCTCATCTTTGTAGGTCTTGCCGAAGGTGTCTGCCTTTATGGTCTGATCATCGCCTTCATGATCCTTGGTAAACTGTAATGAAAATGTATCTTATCAGCGATAACATTGATACCTATACCGGCATGAGGCTGGCTGGGGTGGAAGGTGCGGTAGTCCATGAAAAGCAGGAGCTGAAGGCAGAAATCGACAAGGTGCTTGCCGATAAGGAAATCGGAATCCTGCTGCTCACGGAAAAATTCGGGAGGGATTTCCCGGATGTCGTCAACAATGTGAAGCTGAATTATAAAGTGCCGCTGGTGGTGGAGATACCTGACAGACATGGTACCGGCCGGAGATCGGATTTCATTACGGCATATGTGAACGAAGCAATCGGTATCAAGTTATAATAGGGAGGTTCTTTATGACAACTGAGGAAAAGTTAAAACATTTCCTGGATGTGACGACAGAGAGCACCAACGCTAAAAATGCGAAGGTTCTTGAGGATTATACCAATGCGCTGGAAAAAGCTTTTGAAGAGCATAAGGAAGAGAGCACGAGGAAGGCGGCGCTGCAGCTGAAGCTTTCCGAGGACAGCTTTAAAAAGAAACAGAACGCGGAAATTGCCAGGGCACAGCTGCAGATCCGGGAAAGAGTGAGCGGGCTTTCGGAAGAACTGAAGGCGAAGCTTTTTACGGAGGTAAGGGATAAACTGGAGCGCTACATGGACACCAGGGAATATCAGGATTATCTGGTGGCGGAAATCCGGAAGGCGAAGGAATTTGCCGGAGAGGATGAAGTGCTTATTTATATTGACCCTGCTGATTCCGGCAAGCTGAATTCCCTTGCAGCCATGACCAATACGACGGTTGAGGTAAGCAAATACGGGTTCGGCGGCGGTATCCGCGCATTGATCCGTTCCAGGAATATTCTGATTGATCAGTCCTTTGAAACGAAGCTGAAAGAAGCGGAAGAAACGTTCGTATTTCAGATATAGGGCTTGACAGGCCGTATCTTAAGACAGAAAGAGAGATCTTGTGATGGAAAAAACAGGAAAGATATATGGAATTAACGGGCCTGTAATTACGGTAAAGGGTGATGTTGGTTTTTCCATGGGAGAAATGGTTTATGCCGGTGAAGAGAAGCTGATCGGAGAGGTCATTTCCCTGACGAAGGAATTTACAACCATTCAGGTTTACGAAGAAACCTCCGGAATGAAGCCCGGGGAAATGATTACGGGAACCGGAGCCACCTTATCCGTAACACTGGCGCCCGGTATCCTTAACAATATATTTGACGGTATTGAAAGGCCTCTGGAGGAAGTAGCCCGGATTTCGGGTGATTATATCAGCAGAGGCTTTGCCGTGGATTCTCTGGATATCCACAAAGAATGGGATACCAAAGTAGCGGTAAAAAAAGGGGATAAGGTCAGCGGAGGCACTATTATAGCCGAAGTGCCTGAAACACCTGCCATTGTGCATAAGGTTATGGTGCCTCCAGGAATGGAAGGCTATATCATAAGCGCCGCGGAGGATGGAAAGTATACCATTCAGGATACCCTTGCCGTGCTCCAGAAGGCGGACGGCACGGAAATCAATCTGACTATGGTCCAGAAATGGCCCATCAGGCGTCCCCGCCCTTCTGCAAAAAGATTCCCCGTGTCCCAGCCCCTGGTAACAGGCCAGAGGATTCTGGATACCCTGTTCCCCATTGCCAAAGGAGGAACCGCGGCGATTCCGGGAGGGTTCGGCACAGGTAAAACCATGACCCAGCATTCCATCGCCAAATGGTCCGATGCGGATATCATTATTTATATCGGCTGCGGGGAGCGCGGCAATGAGATGACAGAGGTTCTGGAGGACTTTTCCAAACTGATCGATCCTAAATCCGGAAATCCTCTGATGGACAGGACGGTGCTGATCGCCAACACTTCCAACATGCCTGTGGCGGCCCGTGAGGCAAGCGTATATACGGGTGTGACGCTGGCGGAATATTACAGAGACATGGGCTACCACGTGGCTATTATGGCGGATTCCACCTCCCGCTGGGCGGAGGCTCTTCGTGAGCTTTCCGGACGTCTGGAGGAAATGCCTGCCGAGGAAGGCTTTCCCGCATATCTGGCAAGCCGCCTGTCAGCTTTTTACGAACGGGCCGGCATGGTGCAGAACTTAAACGGCACGGAAGGAAGCGTATCCATCATCGGTGCGGTATCCCCGCAGGGCGGTGATTTTTCCGAGCCGGTTACGCAGAATACCAAACGTTTTGTCCGCTGCTTCTGGGGACTGGATAAGGGGCTCGCCCATGAAAGACATTTCCCCGCCATCAGCTGGCTGTCCAGCTACAGCGAATACCTGCCGGATCTGGCGGGCTGGTATGCGGATCATGTGGGAAGTGATTTTATCGACAACAGAAACCAGCTGGTATCCATTTTGACCCAGGAAAGCAGCCTGATGGAAATCGTCAAGCTTATCGGCGGGGATGTCCTTCCCGATGATCAGAAGCTGACGCTGGAAATTGCCAGGGTCATCCGCCTGGGCTTTTTGCAGCAGAATGCATTCCATCCCGAGGATACCTGTGTGCCTCTGGCAAAGCAGAAGCTGATGATGGAAACCATTCTTTATCTGTACCAGAAATCCAAAGTACTGGTATCCATGGGAATGCCCATGTCGGTGCTGCGGGAGGATTCCATATTTGACAAGGTGATCTCCATTAAGTACGATGTGGAAAACAACCGTCTGGATAAATTTGATGATTATAAAAAGGCAATTGATAAGTTTTATGATGATGTCATTGCCAGAAATGCATAAAGGAGGCGCATTATGGCAATTGAATATTTGGGCTTAAGCAGCGTGAACGGCCCTTTTGTAGTATTGGAAGGCGTACAGGGCGCTTCTTTTGATGAGGTTGTGGAAATCACCGTGGACAACGGCGGCCTGCCGGAGCGCAAGCTGGGCCGCGTGGTGGAAATCAATGAGGATAAAGCGGTGGTGCAGGTGTTTGAAAAGACCGAAAACCTGTCTCTTCAGAACACCCATACCCGTTTCACCGGTCATCCCATGGAAATCGGGCTTTCCGAAAGCCTTCTGGGAAGAACCTTTAACGGGATCGGAGAACCTATTGATAATCTGGGAGAAATCGTGGCTGAGAAAAGAGCGGATGTGAACGGCAAGCCCTTGAACCCGGTAAGGAGGGAATATCCCCGTAACTATATCCGTACAGGCGTTTCTGCTATCGACGGGCTGACCACACTGATCAGAGGGCAGAAGCTGCCTATTTTTTCCGGAAACGGTCTTCCCCATGACCAGCTGGCGGCACAGATTGTGCGTCAGGCCTCTCTGGGAGACAGTTCCGACGAAAAATTTGCTATTGTTTTTGCCGCCATGGGTGTAAAATATGATGTGGCGGAATATTTTAAAAGCACCTTTGAGGAAAGCGGTGTGTCCGACCATGTGGTTATGTTCCTGAACCTGGCGAACGATCCTGTGGTGGAAAGGCTGATTACCCCCAAGGTGGCCCTTACCGTGGCGGAGTATCTGGCATTTGAAAAGAATATGCATATCTTGGTTATTCTGACGGATATGACTTCCTTTGCAGAGGCGATGCGTGAAGTTTCCTCCAGCAAGGGGGAAATCCCTTCCAGAAAAGGATACCCCGGTTATCTTTACAGTGAGCTGGCGACTATTTACGAACGCGCGGGTATCGTGGACGGCGTGGACGGTTCTGTTACACAGATCCCCATTCTTACCATGCCAAACGATGATATTACCCACCCTATCCCGGATCTTACCGGATACATTACGGAAGGGCAGATCGTTCTGGATCGTGAGCTGAACGGCAAATCCGTATATCCTCCCATCAATGTGCTTCCTTCCCTGTCCCGTCTTATGAAGGACGGTATCGGAGAAGGTTATACGAGGGCGGACCACCAGGATGTGGCTAACCAGCTTTTTGCCTCATATGCAAAGGTGGGGGATGCCAGGGCGCTGGCAAGCGTTATCGGGGAAGATGAATTGTCCCCTTTGGATAAAAGGTATCTGGAATTCGGAAAGGCTTTTGAGTCCCGTTTTGTGGGCCAGGGCCAGGATGAGAACCGCTCCATTCAGGAAACCCTGGATATCGGCTGGGAGCTGCTGCATATGCTTCCCAGGGAAGAACTGGATCGTGTCAACACAAAAGTTCTGGAGCAATATTATCCCGCAGAGGAGAAGGCGTAAAGGAAAGGGTGTGAGCGCATGGCAGAGAGTAATATATTTCCTACCAAAGGCAATCTGATCATGGTGAAAAATTCCCTGGAGCTGGCAAAACAGGGCTATGAGCTGATGGATAAAAAAAGAAATATCCTCATTCGGGAGCTTATGAACCTGAACGAGGAGGCAAAGGCTATCCAGTCGGAAATCAACGATACCTTTACCAATGCCTATGAAGCCCTTCAGCAGGCCAACATCGAGGTAGGAATCCATTATGTGCAGGAAATATCCCATGCGGTGCCGATAGAAAGCTCCATCCGGATCAAAACCAGGAGCATCATGGGAACGGAAATCCCCAAGGTGGAATATACGCCGGATGAGGCCGGGCCCAGTTATGGCTTTTACAGCACAAGGGAGTCTGTGGACAGGGCAAGGGAGGGGTTCCTGAAGGTAAAGGAGCTGACGATCAAGCTGTCCATGGTGGAAAATGCGGCGTACCGTCTGGCAATGAACATCCGTAAAACCCAGAAACGTGCCAACGCGCTGAAGAATATAACAATTCCCACCTATACGGCGCTTGTCAAGGATATCAGCAATGCCCTGGAGGAAAAGGAAAGAGAAGAATTTACCAGACTGAAGGTTATTAAGCGGAACATGAACAAGAAAAAGGAACAGGAGGCCGGATGAAAGAGATCACAAGAATCCCGTTGGAGGGACTGCATAACACCAGAGATTTAGGCGGATTTGAGACAGCGGACGGAAGGAAAATCCGTCCCCGCAGGCTGATACGCAGCGGACAGCTGTCAGGCATGACAGAAAAAGATAAGCAGGTTCTCACAGAGGATTACGGACTGCGTACGGATGTGGATTTCCGCACCGGACAGGAACGCACGGAGGCGCCGGATCCACGGCTTCCCGGTGTAGCCTATGTGGAGAATCCCATTCTCAGCGACCAGGCTATCGGAATCACCCGGGAGAAGGATTCAGAAGAGGATATGATGAAGCTGCTGGTACAGCAGATGAGTACCAGTGAAAAGGCGGCGGAGGAATACATGGCAGGACTGTACCGCAATCTTGTCATGGATCCTTTTTCCAGGCAGCAGTACCGGAAGTTTTTCGGGATTCTTCTCGATCAGAAGGAAGGCGCCGTCCTCTGGCACTGCAGCGCCGGCAAGGACCGGGTCGGCGTAGGGACAGCATTGCTCCTTTCCGCGCTGGGAATACCCCGTGAAACCATTCTGGCGGATTATATGATGGTGAATACCTTTACCGCAGAGGTGGTGGAGAGCCGTCTGGAAGAACTGAATGAACGCCTGCAGAACCCGCAGCTGATTGACTGCCTCAGGGAACTGATGCAGGTACGTGAAAGCTATCTTATCAGCGTATTTCAGGCGATTGAGGATGGCTATGGCACAATGGATGCATTTCTGGAAAAAGAAATGGGGTTGTGCACAGAGAAAAGAGAGCAGCTTCGGGAGATGTATCTGGAGGACTGAGAATAATGGGAGAAGGGCTGGTATCCGCGTGGTGATGCGGGATACCGGCCCTTTTTCAGACCCGATATTGACTTTCCTGCTTAAATACAATAGTGTTGTAAGTATAAAAGGCAAAAGGAGGGGGCGGTAAGGATATGGACAACATAATCAAAGTAACAGGGCAGCAGCAAGAGAGGATTAAGCTGCCGATGTGTGGAAAAGACAGGGAAGGGAACCTGTATGAGGTGGATAACCTGAGCCTTTTGAAAAACGGGAAGCGTTTTCTCCCTGTCATGGGGGAATTTCACTATTCCCGCTATGAGCCTGCGGATTGGGAAGAAGAGATCCTGAAAATGAAGGCAGGGGGTATCCGCATTGTCGCTGCATATGTTTTCTGGATCCATCATGAGGAACGCAAAGGCGAGTGGGATTTTACCGGCGGCAGGGATCTGCGGGGATTTCTGGATGTATGCGGAAAAACCGGTATGCAGGTGTGGCTGCGTATCGGCCCCTGGGCTCACGGAGAATGCAGGAACGGCGGTTTTCCCGACTGGCTGGTAAAGGAATGCACAGACAGGCTTCGCAGCAACGACCCGGTATATCTGCAGGAGGTCAGGCGGTTCTATCAGAAAATAGGGGAACAGGCGGCAGGCCGTATGGCAAAAGACGGCGGCCCCATAATAGGCATTCAGCTGGAAAATGAGTACGGTCACTGCGGCGGAGGCCCTTCTTCCGTGGCAGAATGCATGGCACATATGCGCACCCTGAAGAAAATGGCATTGGATGCGTCCCTGGAAACCCCTTATTATACCTCTACCGGCTGGGGAGGAGGAATTGTGGTGGACGGGGAAACGCTTCCCGTGCTGGGAGGCTATGTGGATGCACCCTGGGCGGAACATGTGGAGGAAATGCCTGCCAGTACCAATTTCATCTTTTCTTCCTACAAGCAGGATGAAAATATCGGTTCGGACCTGAAGAGTCAGGAAAGCATGCAGATGAGGCTACAGCAGGAACTGCAGAGTTTTACCTTTTCCATTCATAAAAATCCCTATCTTACGGCGGAGCTGGGAGCCGGCCTGCAGGTAACCTCCCACAGAAGGACCTGTCCCTATCCGGAGGATATTGAGGCCCAGGCTCTCTGTATGCTGGGAAGCGGGGCTAATCTGCTGGGATATTATATGTATCACGGCGGCATCAATCCGGAAGGAAAGGATACCACCCTCCAGGAATCCAGGGCCACAGGCTATAACAATGATCTTCCAGTGAAAAGCTATGACTTCCAGACCTGCATCCGGGAATCAGGAGAGGTGAAGGAAAGCTATGGCAGGCTTCGCAGGCTGCACTTGTTTTTGGAGGACTTCGGGGAAGTGCTGGCGGGAAGCGACACCTTTTTTCCGGAAAAGCAGCCGGAATCGCCGGAGGATATGCATACCCTGCGGACGACGGCCCGGATAAATCAGGAAACGGGAACAGGATTTCTTTTTATTAATAACCATCAGAGAAAGCGTGTTATGGAAGAGCATGTCAACGCAGCGGTAAAGCTGGAGCTGCCGGAAGGAGAACTGCTGCTGGATTCTCTGTATATAAAATCCGGCGCCTGCGGTATTATTCCCTTTGCGCTTCCCTGCGGGAACGGCTTTCTGGAAAAAACAAATGCTTTTCTGCTGTGCCGTCTGGGCAGCCGTTATTTCTTCTATACGGATGGAGAGCCGGTTTATCAGTGGAGAGGACAGGAAGGGGAAGTGGTGACGCTCACTTCCGATCAGGCCTGCCGGGCCTGCAGGCTGGGGGACACCCTTTATATTTTGGAGCATGCGGACAGCTGTCTCATTGAGAAGGAGGGCAGGGTCTGCCTGTTAACTGTCCATGAAGAAGAGAAGGTGCTTTGCTATAAAAGTACGGGAGAGCCGGAAAGGAAAATCTTACGTGTCAACCCGGTGAAGGTACCTGTGGAGATGAAAGCCCTGGAAGGCTCCGGATGGGAAGGGGAGCAGAGGGAATATTGTGAATATCTGATACAGCTGGGAGCGGTGCCTGTGGATAACATTCACCAGTTGTATCTGGAAGCGGATTATGCGGGGGACAGGGCAGAGGTTTACCTGGACGGGAAGCTGGCGGATGACTGGTTTACCACCGGTGAAAAATGGCATATTGCGATGAAACGGTTTGGGTATCCAAGTGAGCTGGTTATCAGGGTTTATTCCAGCGACTGCCCGATTCCTAATCCTTATGGAAATCAGGTCTATTATGATCTTCCGGTGGAGAAGGGATGTGTGCTTAAGGGAGTGAAGGCGGTGCCGGAGTATAGTTTTAGAGTTCTTTAATATCGGGTTCTAAGAATGATAAACAGTATGAAAAATGGGGGCATATCCCGTAAGGGATATGTCTTCTCAGCCAATAAATATATTCAAAAAAATACATTCAAAAGTAAATTTATAGTTGCAGTATGGGTAATAATATGCTAAAGTAAATACAAGCATAATTTTCTATGAATCCGGGCTTATACGCCATCTACTTTCTATATTCTA
>ENA-ORML01002223-ORML01002223.1-human-gut-metagenome-genome-assembly--contig:-NODE-2223-length-13436-cov-11.215828_pt1 | contig 13436 bp, 7 predicted proteins | sample MGYA00242103_ERZ508995 | MGnify/ENA primary metagenome ERZ508995 (study PRJEB26280, sample SAMEA2338702) | human gut metagenome | biome: human gut; feature: human-associated habitat; material: faeces...
TTTTTTAAATTTATAAATTTAAAGTTTTCAATTATGAACAAAAAGTTTCTAAGTGCAATCTTGTTTGGAGCTTTAATGGCTGGCTCCACAAGTACATTTGTTTCTTGTAAGGACTATGATGATGACATCGATGGCTTGCAGGAGCAGATCGATGCAAACAAAAAACAGATTGATGACATCCTTGCTGCAATCAATGGCAAGAAATTCATCGAAAGTTATGCTCCTGTTGAGGGTGGTTATTTACTGACTTTTACCGGTGGCGAAACTTTAACTATCAAGAATGGTGCTCAAGGCGAAAAAGGTGAGCAAGGACTTCAGGGTATTCAAGGCCCGAAGGGTGAAACCGGGGCTACAATTGTTCCGAAGTTCAAGGTAGATGCCGAGAACTACTGGATGATTAGCGTAGATGAAGGTGCAACCTATGAGTATGTATTGAATGACGCAGGTGAGAAAATCAAGGCTGCAGGCTCAGAAGCTAATGTTGAAGAAGCTATCGGAAACTACGTGAAGGTAGACGAAGAGGGTTATATCTGCATTGGAGAGTATAAGACTTCATTCAAATACAATGCTAACGTTCCTTCAATGATCTACAATGAAAAAGATGGAACCATGCAAGTTACTATTGGCGGTCAGTCATATACTTTGTTAATGGAAGGTTCTGCTTTCAACGGTTTACAGAGCATTGCTTTCAGAAAGCCCTATGCGGATAATTCAACTGTTGGTGGCTCTGAGGTGGCTAAATTAGATGTTTATGATTGGTTCGAAAAGACTGATGACCCTGGTAAGTGGGAATACAGAAAGGCAACCAGAGAGGATGAGAGTTACAAAAACTGGATTAATGATTCAAGACTCGATCAGGATAATACTCAAGAACCTTTCCGTCTGGTAGGTGTTGTAACCGCTCTTGGGGAAAAAGCAGATGTTAATGCTTATCAACTCTATTCTTATGATGAAGCAGCCAAAGAAAACAAATTGTTTGCCGCCATACCTGGTGTCGCTGAATTTAAAGTTTGGCCTAATCAATATAGTCAAACAGATGCTGAATACTTCTTCTCAGATTCTTATAAAACACGTGCTGTTGATATTCCGGTTTGGAGCGTGCAAGGAACTCCTGAATTGAATAATGGTATTCTGTCAGTGAAGATGATTGCTAAGGAAAACATTGTAGACGGACAAATGTATATGTCTTCTTTGGATGTTACCATGTATAAGCAATACACTTCTTCTTCTGATTATTTCAGTGTTAAATCAAGTTGGGCTAATACAAATTGGATTTTTGCAGCACATTCTCATAGAAATGACAGCAACTGGCCTTTTGGTTTACCTGGTGCTTATGATATGCATTCCGAGAAAAATTCATTTACTTATAATGAATCTTATAATTTGAATGACTCTATAAATGCTTATATGTCTAACGTATCCGGTACCCCGGAATTGTCTGAAATAGGTCTTGAGTATACTCAGAAATTTGAGTTATTGCCAAATAACACTAAATTCATTTTGAATGGCAAGGAAATACAATCTAAACAAGGTATCTTCCAAATCAACGATGGTATCCTTTCTGTAAAAGAACAATATCAGGCATCTGCCATTAACGAATATGCAGCAATAAAACTTACAACGACTGTGAAGTCACAAGTTGAAGGTGTTGCTGACTATGTATTTGAAAATACATTCCCTATTCAAGCTATTCGTAAGGCTGAAGATCCATATACATATAATTCCATCGAATTGATTCCGAATGAAGGCAATCTGTCAATGAGCTACAATGCTAGTAAGGCAACTGTTATTGCATTGAATGTTCGTAAGTTTGAATCTGAAATCGGTGGACGTGATATTGTTGCCGGTAACAATGTAGAAGACAGAAATCATCTGTTGCCACTTTATGTATATGATGCGAAAGCAAAAGAATACAAGATGCTTTCTAAGACAGAAGGTCGGGCATACATGAAGAACGACGCGGTTGGTTCTGCCTTGAATTCTGACAACTTGAAGGTTAATGCAAAAGATATCTACTTGTACTACAGAAACGGTGGTGATAATGCAGACAAAGACTCTTTATTCCTGGTTGTAGGGCCAAAGGTAGAATTGGCAGAGACGACTCTTTATGTATCACCTACAGCTAACTCCAATAGTGTTTGGAATGGTACTTGGAAAGATAATGCTCCTTATGCAGTTGGCAATGAATATGATAGAAAATACTTCATGTTGACTCTGAATAAAGTTTCTGTAAATCGCACATTTGCAGTTTCTATCAAGAAAGCATACGAAGCACGTACAATCATTGGTGACTGGAGTGATGCTGCTAACGGCAACTTCGGTATTAAGTCTGAAAACTTCGCTCACATGTATGATGTAACTCCTGCTGATGCTAAAGCTGTATTCGAATTGAATAAAGATAAGCAGAATGCATTTGTACAAGATTTGATGAAGAAGAAGCAATTAGTTGTTGAAGAATCAAATGGCGAATGGAGAATAGCATTCACTGCTCCTATTGATATCAAGAAGGTTGGTAATCTGAAAGTTGATATTTATGATGCAAATGGTTACGATGCTACTGACAAGAACCGTAAACCTGATGCAGAAGAATTATGGACTGTAGCTCGTCCGATAGCAGATTTCACCGGTGGTGCTGCACTGAAAGCATTCAACGATCCGAACTTGGCCAAGGATACAGAAATTACTTTGAAGCAATTGATTGAAAATTCTGTAGCTGGCACTAAGACTAAGGCTGAAGACTTCTGGAAGAATCTGATATTGAAAGACTATGCAGGTGAGACAGTTGTTAAATTCAATGGAACTACATTCAATGCCGAAGAAGTCACTGCTCGTGCTGCTTTGTACAAGAAGTCTGTTAAAACTGGTCTCCGCTACATTATGTCTAACGGAACAGACAAAGATGAATACTTCAAGGTAGATCCTACAACTGGTAAGCTGACTTGTATTGCACTCCCGACAGGTACTGAGTTTACTCATACAGTAAATGTGGTTCTGCAGTTCGTTCACGACTGGGGTACTAGTGAGTATGCATACAACGTAACTATCACACGTAAACAAGCTACTAGATAATCTGAGTAGTAGAAAATTGTCTGAATAGACAATTATAAAATCAAAAGGAGGATGTTCTATGGGAACATCCTCCTTTTTTTCTCCAGAAACTTTTTTCTCCTCACTTTGCTTCCACACTTCCACCCACTTCCTGCATCTCTCTATCCATCGGCATTTGCCCCTCTGTGGAAGCACCCTCCAAAGGTGGAAGCAAATTTTGCTTCCACCTACTCAAAACGCCATGGTTTTACTGCAACTCACTCATTTTTATTTTAATACATCGAACAAATTTTATAAAACACTGACGCCAGTTTCCCCATACTTCTACACCCATCCTACCCATAAAATCTGCAATACCTCTCCCTTATCTTCATCCAAATCCACAACAGCCTCCTCCTCTCCTCAGCATAAAAAATGCCCCGTTCATTTCATTCTCCCTCCACTTTCCACTATCTTTGTCCCCACGATGAAAAAGTTCGCCGACGTCATATTGCCTTTGCCCTTGCACAGCTGCTTCACCTACTCCCTGCCCGACGAGTGGGCGGATGAAGTGCAAACCGGTTGCCGGGTGGTAGTACCATTCGGGCGGAAGAAATACTATACGGCCATCGTGCGTAACGTGCACTATTGTGCCCCCACCGGATACGAAGTAAAGGAAGTGTCTGCTTTGCTGGATGCCTGCCCGATACTGCTTCCGCGGCAGTTCAAGTTCTGGGAATGGCTCTCCGATTACTATCTCTGCACGCAAGGAGACGTCTACAAAGCTGCCTTACCCTCTGGCTTGAAGCTGGAAAGCGAAACAATCGTAGAGTACAACCCCGATTTCGAATCCGATGTCTGCCTGCCGGAGAAGGAACAGAAGATACTGGATATGCTCTCTGCCGACCCGGAGCAATGCGTGACGAAACTGGAGAAGGAGACCGGCATCAAGAACATACTTTCTGTCATCAAGTCACTGCTCGACAAAGAGGCCATCTTCGTAAAGGAAGAATTGCGCCGCACCTACAAGCCTAAGACCGAAACCCGTGTACGCCTCACCGCCGCCGCCCGCAACGAACACCGCCTGCACATCTTCTTCGACGAGTTGCAGCGCCGTGCCCCCAAGCAACTGGACCTGCTGATGAAATATCTGGAACTCTCCGGCTACCTCAGCGGACGAGATATAAAAGAAGTCTCCAAAGCCGAACTGCTGCAACGCACCTCCGCCACCCCTGCCGTATTCAACGGTCTTATAGACCGTGGTGTATTCGAAGTTTATCAGCAGGAAATAGGCCGCATAGATAAAGCGCTTCTCAAAGAAGTCGTCCCCGTCAATCCGCTGAACGAACACCAGCAACGCGCCTATCACGCCATCTTGGAGAATTTCCAAAGCAAGAACGTCTGCCTGCTGCACGGCATCACGGCAAGCGGCAAGACAGAAGTCTATATTCATCTGATAGAAGAAACCATCCGGCAAGGAAAGCAAGTGCTCTATCTCCTGCCCGAAATAGCTCTCACTGCACAAATCACAGAGCGCCTGCAACGTGTTTTCGGTTCCCGTCTGGGCATCTACCACTCCAAATTCCCCGATGCGGAACGGGTGGAAATCTGGCAGAAGCAGCTGTCGGAAGCAGACTATGACATTATCCTCGGTGTCCGCTCCTCCGTCTTTCTTCCTTTCCGCAACCTCGGCCTCGTGATTGTGGACGAGGAGCACGAGAACACCTACAAGCAGCAGGACCCTGCCCCCCGCTACCATGCCCGCAATGCCGCCATTGTACTCGCCTCCATGTATGGTGCCAAAACTCTGTTGGGCACGGCAACCCCTTCCGTAGAGACCTGGCACAATGCCACATCCGGTAAGTATGGCCTTGTGGAACTGAAAGAACGCTATAAAGAGATACAACTGCCGGAGATTATCCCCGTAGACATCAAGGAATTGCACCGCAAGAAGATGATGAACGGTCCGTTCTCCCCACTGCTCCTACAATATATCCGCGAGGCGCTGGAACAAAAAGAACAGGTCATCCTCTTTCAGAACCGCCGCGGTTTCGCCCCCATGATAGAGTGCAACACCTGCGGCTGGGTACCCAAATGCAAGAACTGCGACGTCAGCCTCACCTACCATAAGGGGCTGAACCAACTGACCTGCCACTACTGTGGCTACACCTACCAACTGCCCCGCATCTGCCCCGCCTGCGAGGGCACTGACCTGCGCAACCGCGGCTTCGGCACGGAAAAAATAGAAGATGACATCAAAGCCCTCTTCCCCGACGCCCGCGTAGCCCGTATGGACTTGGACACCACCCGCACCCGTACCGCCTACGAGCGCATCATCTCCGATTTCCAGCAAGGCAAGACGGACATCCTGATAGGCACGCAAATGGTGTCCAAGGGTCTGGACTTCGACCACGTCAGCATTGTGGGCATACTCAATGCCGACACCATGCTGAACTATCCCGACTTCCGCGCCTACGAGCGCGCCTTCCAGCTGATGGCGCAGGTTGCCGGACGCGCCGGACGGAAGAACAAGCGCGGCAGGGTGGTGCTACAAACCAAAAGCATCGACCATCCCATCATCCCGCAAGTCATTGCCAACGACTACGAAGCCATGGTAGGCGGGCAGCTTGCCGAACGCCAGATGTTCCACTACCCGCCCTACTACCGCCTGGTGTATGTCTACCTGAAGAACCGGAACGAGACCCTGCTCGACCTCATGGCACAGACTATGGCCGCCAAGCTCCGCACCGTCTTTGGCAACCGTGTGCTGGGACCGGACAAGCCGCCCGTAGCACGCGTACAGACCCTGTTCATCCGAAAGATTGTCTTGAAGATAGAAACCAATGCCCCAATGGCACGTGCCCGCGAGCTGCTCGTCCAGGTGCAAAAGGAGATGGTGGCGGAAGACCGCTTCAAGTCGTTGATAGTGTATTATGATGTAGACCCGATGTAAATAACTCGTAACTAAAGAAATATGAAGAAGATACTTTTCGTTTGCCTCGGCAACATTTGCCGTTCCTCCTCGGCAGAGGGAGTCATGAAACATCTGATAGAAGAAGCCGGACGTGCGGATGAGTTTTTAATCGATTCTGCAGGCATTCTGTCCTATCACCAGGGCGAACTGCCGGACAGCCGGATGCGTGCCCATGCTGCCCGCCGTGGATACAATCTGACGCATCTTTCGCGACCCGTACGTACCGAGGATTTTTACAACTTCGACCTGATTATCGGTATGGACGACCGCAACATCGACGACCTGAAAGATCGTGCCCCTTCAACCGCCGAATGGAGCAAGATACACCGCATGACGGAATACTGTACAAAGTTTACCCATGCCGACCATGTACCGGACCCCTATTACGGCGGTTCCGAAGGTTTTGAGTATGTGCTGGACATTCTGGAAGATGCTTGTGCGGGGTTACTGCAGAGCATTTAATCCAGCGGCATTACATGATACAGTGTCCCCTGCCTTGACTTCTTGTTCGGTATTTCAAGCTTCTTGAGCGTCCGCCCGAATACGGCCACCTTGTTGATTGCCAGACGGTCACGCGTCTTTGTCTGTAAAGTGGAAAGAATCTGCATGGGCATCATCCATTGCCCCTCCTCATCCTCTTCTGCCGCACGGAAATGGCTGTGGAAGAGTTGTTCCAGTGGGGTGAGCTGTTCAAATTCCCGGTTCGTCCGCTTCAAGATGGCTTCATCGGCATCATCCAGCCAGTAACGCTCACCTTTGGCTACGGCATTCAGAGCCTGCGCATAGAGCTGGCGGTAGTTGATGCTGACATTCGTATCGATGGGACCGGTGACCTCAATGCAGATGAAGCGGCTGCCACTGGGGTCGGACAACAAGTCCTTCTGGTTGCTGGTGCCGATGAAGGAGGCATACCGCCGCATCTCACGGATGGTGCTGCCGTAGGGTTTGCGCAGGTTGGCAACCGGTTTCTGCAGCAGATGCTTCAGGAAGCCCTGCTGGTTGATGTTGATTTGGTCGAACTCGTCGATGTTGACGAGCAGAAAGCGTCCCAGGCTGCGTTCCGCTTCCTGCCTGCTCTTGAAGTCGATGCTGTCCGTATAGCCGAAACGCAGCTCCGGTGGCAGCAAAATGCGGCAAAAGGTGGATTTCCGGAACCCTTGAGAACCGACAAGCAGAGGAGAAGTATTGTTTCCGTGTTGCCGGTCCATTCCACGCCAGTGTGCCACCATGCCCAGGAACCAGCGGTAGAACAGCTCCTGCCAATGAGGATTGTGGCACGGAACGAGGTCGGCCAATGCCCGGATGCGGTCTTTCCCGTCCCAGCGGCCGGTGTCGTAAAGGTATTCTTCGACGGGATTATAGAGTGGCACATAGTCTGAAGTTAGGAAACGGTTGATATCGCGGTCCCATACGCGGATACCCTCCTTCAGGGCATTCATGGAGACCGTACTGCGGGCACGCTGGTCAGCAGGCTTGAAATAGAAATGGACGGAGTCGCGCTGACGGTATTCCAAATCATCCAGAACGGTGTTGTAGCGAAACTCATACCGGCGGCCCATAAACTCTTCCAGCCGGAAAACGCTCTCCTGCTCTTGCGTCAGACTGCTCTTTTTCCCGAAGCCTTTAAGCTCTTGATATAGGTTATGAATCGTTTGACGGACAATGAATTCATCCGTTTCCCGGTAATAGTGCATCAATGTCTGGCGGACTACTTCCTCTTCGGGAATGCCTGCCTTGAAACAATGTTCGGCCAGAGGCACCAGCAGTATCCGTAAATCCCCGTCCCGTTTCCAGCCGCCCAATCCGCGGAATGCACGGTCAAGGGCCGACTCGAAGAGTACGGCAAAGGTGTCCGAGGCTTTACTGTCCGGATGCAGCCGCAACAGCGGATTCTTTTCTGCGAGTTTTCGTTGCCGGAAGTTCTCTTCCTCGGGCATGCCGAGGGGTTGTTCCAAGCAGAAAGGCACAGCGGCAGGATTGTAGTAAGGATATCCATCCAGAGTCATGCGGCAACTCTGTGTAAGGGAAGGTTCTTTCAATGTAATGGCAAACGGCAGCAAGGGCTGGTAGCACTTCACCGCCATACGGTAGGCGTGGGCATGAAACAAGGTGGCATCGCTCTCCAGCTTCGGCGTCGTGCCGTCGGGCAGGGCAAACAATACCCATATCTTGGCACTCCGTCCGCTGGAACCGCAGAAAGCGGCAAAGGTCTGTGGCAGCAGGGCGGCTTGTTGCTTTACATATTCCGCTTCGGCAATGCCCGACAGACGGTTTACTTCCAGTTGTACGAGTCCGTTATAGTTCTTCATCCGCCGTTCCCCCTCTTGTGTACGGCTATATTCCACGGCAGGGTAGATGCGGGGCAGCTTGTCTATATGTTCGTATTGGGCACAAGTGCCCTCCAGTTGAGGAAGGATGGCCCGGAGGGTCGACACATGTCCGGCTTTGGTTTCGGTTTTCAGTTTTTTAATCAGTGCATCCGCTTCCAGGGTGCTGAGGGCTTCCTTTCCGCTCCCTTTTTCTGCTCTAATCAAGGTAATTTTCATTCTGTTTGTCAGCTTGTTTGGGTAAATATAATTCTCGTAAAGATACTACATTGAAGAGCTGAAAGCAAGCATTCTGCGGAATAATTATTAAATGGATACAAGTCTCCACGACTCATGCAGAGAAGTGTTAAAAGCAAGTGAGTTTCTTTGTCAAAACACTGGCATTCCTTTGCTTTTCTCCCTTTGTTTGTCTACTTTTGTATAGGGAATAGATGACGCCTAACGACCATGAACAACTCTGCTTACGGCCATGAAGCAATCGCTTGACGACCGTAAGCAGAGTTGTTCATGGTCGTTAGGCGTCTCTCTTTCCATAGCTTTTACGGATGAAGTACGCACCCCGCACCTATTCCGCATAGGGCGCAAACTTATTATATAACAACTTAAAAGACATTGAACTATGGCAATTTTATTTGATTGGTATGAACTTCCGGAACCAAAAGACAAACAGCGGGAAGAAAAGATACTTCATCCACGCATCCGCTTGAACGGCTCTACCACTACCGACGAACTGCGTCGCAGAATTCAGGAACGCAGCTCGTTGACGGAGACTGATGTCTCGGCGGTACTGGATGCCTTGTCGCACGTCATGGGGGAAGACCTTGCCGAGGGGCGGCAGGTGCATCTGGACGGTATCGGCTATTTTCATCCCGTACTAACGAGCACGGAGCCGGTGACCGCTGCGACCAAACGAAAAACCACCAAGATTAAGCTGAAGGGCATCAAGTTTCGTGCCGACCAGGTGCTGAAGAATGAGATAGGTGCCATCAAAGTTAAACCGCTGGGGCTGAATGAGCATTCCCAAAAGCTGAGTGACAAGGAGATTGACAGGCGACTGACGGGCTACTTCTCTACGCATCAGTTCCTTACGCGCGAGAGTTTTCAGGTTCTCTGCGGGATGATGCGTTCCACTGCGCAGCTTCATATTCGCCTGCTCCGCAGCGAGGGTAAGCTCGAAAATGTGGGAAAACTGAACCAACCGATTTATGTGCCTTGTACGGGGTATTACGGTAGAGACGAGTAGGTTACGGTAAAACTTAGGCGTTTTGAGTAGGTGGAAGCAGATTTTGCTTCCACCTTTTTTTGTTGCTTCCACAGCAGTTCAAATGCCGATGGATAGGGGGATGCAGGAGGTGGGTGGAAGTGTGGAAGCAAAGTGGGGAGAAAAAAATCTAGAGAGTGATGAGAGGCGCGGAAATCATTCTAGATACTTCACCTCTTCACCTAAGGCATCATGGTTCATTTCGCGTATACTGCGATAAAGCTTACCATTTTTCAAATAATAATAATTCTGATAACCAGCAAACTCTATGTTGGCATAGGTTTCATTGTTACGATCTTTGCTTATTTTCCAAGAACTTTCGTAAATCATAGAATCTTTGAAAGTTATGATTGATGTAGAATCTGGACGAAGCTCAAACTTTATGCCGTTGGCAGTAGTGAATATACCGACAAAATCATGTTCTTTTTCGTTGTTGTCACATCCGGTTAGTAGCAGTATCCCCAACAATATTCCTATAATGACTGTTTGTTTCATATTTTTAGTTGTTATATTATAAAAAAGAGTGCTTCAATCGGATGAAGCACTCTCTCTTGTCAGTTTACTTTCTTGGCATCTCTTTTCAGAGTTGTCTCTTATCTTCCTGCGGGAGTACCGGCATTTTCATTTACGTGGATTTTGAATTCCTGAGTGAAAGTCTTCCACTTATAACCGAACTTGATAGGAACATAGATTTCATAATCCCAGTTTACAGGAGTACCACTGTGGTTGTAGTAAGTCAGTGTTTCCTTACCAGTTGCATCTACGTTGTAAACTACAGTTGTGTTGGCAGGAAGTTTACCTTCCTTGTAACCAGCAACAGGCTGCAAATTGCCGTCTACCAGTTTCAGGTTAGTCTTAACTTGATCGGTCATCCAGTTGCTCGGAGTACATTCGTAGAATTTGAACAGTTCTTTTTGCAGAGCTGTTGCATTGGGAGCTTCAGAAGCAGTGTAGAAATTACCGTTTTCGTCTGCATTCCAGCAAGTGTAAGTATAAGCACCTGTTACATCTACAGAGCTACCGTTAACAACAGCATCAGTTACTTCTCCTTCTTCCTTATTCACTGTGATAGTCATCGGTTCAATGATGTTGGCATCATAAGCCTTGATAACTTCAGTATGAGCAGCCGGATGTCCCGGAGTTGCATCACCATAGCAAAGGTCTGCAACCAACTTGATAGGAACAATCTGGCCTACCAAAGCTTTGGCAGCTTCTGTCGGTTTGGTGTCTTTTCCGAAATTGGATGCTGCATCCGGATCAGCTTCTTGCAATTTGATGTTATAAGTCTTGTGACCTTTCAGAGGATTATCTACGACAGTACAGAGGTTGTCCTTATAATTGTCAATTGTTGCAGCCAATTCACCTGCAATGTACAATTTTGTGTTGTCAGTACTCAATGTAACAGCACCATCCTTGAATGTCTTGCTGGCAACATCAAAGTACTTATAAGTTTTACCAGCCAACTTTTCAGCATCGAATTCAAAACGTACACCTTCCAATTCAAATGTAGGAGAATAAGGATTCTTCACATTCGCAACGTTCTTATCCTGGAAGTACAGGTATTCCCATGCACCAGTAGCAGGTTTTACGCCGTCTTTGTTCAAGAAACCGTTCACTAAGTCAGTGTAGATATTTACGGTCGGATTATTGTTAGTCTTATCGCCAGTCAATACGTGTCCAGTGGTTTCATTCCATGCAGGATTCCATTCCACAGCACCATAAACTACCGGGTTCACATTGAATACAGTGTTATTGGTGTTTTTCTTCCAATAACGATTGTCATATCCATATCCACCGAATGTAGGTTTGTAGATAGTACGTGTCAATGTAATTTTCAAAGTAGGATATGCCTTTGTCGGATCTTTCCAGAAGAATGTCTTAGTGAATACCATATCTTCGTGATTTTTCCATACCGGATATTTCTTCACGATGTCAGCGTGAGTCAAAGTCCACTTAATGTTATAAGATTCAACTCCGTCTTCTGTATTCTTAATAAGTTCAACCTTACCATAATCTACTCCATCTTGTGCGTCGAAACCGGCATCAGTGTAAACGGCGTGGAATTCCTGCTTGGTCATACCACCCTCTTTTGCACCGTTGTAGATAACTTCGTTCATGGCTACAGTGCCAATCTTGTCTGCGAAATCACCACATTTGAACATGGTGTCATCGTATGTGAAGCCAATCTCACGCATACCTTCTTCTTTCACCCATTTCACCTTGATGTAACGCATAGCTACCAAAGCATTGTTTACAGTATCCACCAACTCTACACGTACCAACGGTTCGCGGCCTACTGCAGTGGCAGATACACCGTCAAGGCTATAGACTTTTGAAGTCATGTGACCATTCATAGGAGAATCGATTTCTGCGAATTTTTGCTGGTCGGTCTTGTTACTATTACCCTCAGGGCCACCCAAAGTAAAATATTCTCCAGTAGCTTTGTAGAAACGGAATGTTAGACCATAGTCTTTGTATTTCTCCAATTCAGCATGTTTTTTGTGATCTGTAGCATCAATCTCTGTTGTGCAAACCTCCACTAATTTTTTCAAGTCGAGTACCTTGTTATACTGTGCATAAACGTCAATCATGTCGTTAGCCTGTGACTCATATGCACAAATAGAGTCGTGATAGTGCACATAGAATCTACCTTCACCATCAGTCTGAACTTCGTCAGCAAAATCACCACCCATATTTCCGTTGTACATCGTACGTGCATTAGCAATGTAGGGAGCCACCTTTGTTTCGTGCAGACGAACATATTCAGAGTTCACATAAACCTGAGTACCATTTTCCTTAAGAGCTTTAGCTTCATCAGCAGTCAGGTTTTCTTTAGCAATAGGAGCCTTTAGAGAAGCCATGTAGAAAGTTTCTTTTCCACTTGCATGACCGCCTGCTTCATTGATGGATTCGGCAACAGTCTTCTTGAATTGTACTGTCAATACATTGTCTTTTATCTTATAGTCAGTAGGCTGGATAGGAGAATTCTCGGAAATCGTTGCGCCAGCTTTGGTGAGGATGTTTTCAGATTTGATGCAATCGAAAGAAGGCATATAAATATCCTCTGTACGTACACCCATATTGGGGCTAACGTGGAAGTAAGCCTCATTTTTGTCTGTAGACACTGTGTACGGCTTGGCACCAGCTTTATTAACGTGGTCAAGTACAGGAGTTTTGGAATGTGCTGTAAACGTACCTTCAGAATCTTTGTCAGTTTGAGGACCGTCTGCATGTTTTGCCATTGCCTTGTACTCTTGTGGAGTATACTGTAGAGTAGTCAATGTAATAGCTGCAATACCATTGATATGACTTGTAGGAATTACAGCCAGACTAGTCAAACGATGTCCGATAATAGACATAACTTGAGCGCTCAATGCATCAACCTCAGCAGCCAAGTCTTTTAGTTTTTCGTCTGTAACAAAGCCGCCTTCCAATTCTTCTTTCAAGTCGTTGATTTTAGTCTCAACTGCCTCCAAAGAAGCCAACTTCTCAATTTGCTTTTCCAGTTCTTTCTTCAAAGCAGTCAAATCTGCCTCGGATACTCCGCCTTCTGTCGAATTAGCCTTGTCCAAAGCTTCCTGAGCTTTGTTCTTGGCCTCGTTTGCGGCACTTTTGGCTTCATCTACAGCCGTCTGCAACGTAGTAACTTTTGCATTCAGGTCATCAAGTGAAGCTTTCTTGTCCAGTTGTTCCTGCAAGTCCTTGATGTCATCATCATAATCCTTACAAGACGTGAACGTACCTGCAGTACCCAACATCAAGGCACTGAACAGGGTCACACTTAGAAACTTCTTGTTCATAATTGAAAACTTTAAATTTATAAATTTAAAAAAATAAAAAGTGAATA
>ENA-ORML01002233-ORML01002233.1-human-gut-metagenome-genome-assembly--contig:-NODE-2233-length-13395-cov-4.050075_pt1 | contig 13395 bp, 9 predicted proteins | sample MGYA00242103_ERZ508995 | MGnify/ENA primary metagenome ERZ508995 (study PRJEB26280, sample SAMEA2338702) | human gut metagenome | biome: human gut; feature: human-associated habitat; material: faeces...
GGATGAACTTAAGCCGACATACTCTGCTACATCTTTTGAAGTAATACTTTCATAATAGTGACCTTCAATATATTTTATAGCTTCTTTGATAGCATGAGGATAGTGAGGAATTTGGCGAATTATTTCGCTTAGAATTTGAACCATTTCCTCAGCGGCTTGAAGCGCAGTTTGTGCATCTATATCCTTTCTTACTTGCAAATGGGTTTGCACTCGAATATGAGCTGACCGGGCAGCGCTGAAGGTGCAGGATTGCAGTGCAATCAAAAGCAGAATGCCAGCTGATTTGGATCTCTGAAACGCATCGCTTATCTCTCGCTGTGCGCGGGACTTAAACTGGTCAATATCCTGGGTTGCGATCGCCTCATGAAACGATGAGGTTACAGCCTGTAGGCAACAGAGAAATCCGTTTGTATCATGCAGAATTTGAGGAAAGTGATTCAGCATTGACAAATCATACACATTCTCTTCTGGTATACACATATCATGAAGGCCACATGCAGCTTCGTTTTGAACATATGCAGAATGCAACCCTTCATGACCAACATAGCAAAGACATATAGTGCTAGAGAGATTCATATAGTTCAGGAGCATTTCTACAATCAGGTAGGCATAGGGTTTGAAAGCATCCGTGCTCATATCGCATTCGTGATTGCCCGATAGAAGCAGGCAAAGCTTTCTTTCGTCCAAATCCACAGAATGGAATAGATATTTGGATTTGCAGATCTCCAAAATTGTATTTGAAAGCGCGCTCTTAAAAATGCGCTTATGCTCCGCATCTGTGCAGGCTTCCTCAACTGGCTCGTATCTGAGCACGGCCAATATACAGTTCTGAGGGTCTATACATAGTTGAAGCGCCTTTGCCATATCTGATAGGATTCGCTGCGCCTCGCCCCCTAGAATTAAAGCGTCTCTAAGCAGCTTATTCTGCAAATATTGCAAATTTCGGGAGAAGCCTTGAATATCCTTTGGATTATGCACGTGCTTATTTGCCATTGCACTGCGAATGGTTTCACTCAAAGAGGCTTCGGTCATTTGCAGCTTCAATATATAATCTGTTGCGCCTAATTTCATTGCCTGACGAACAAACTCAAAATCATCATAGCTGCTTAAAACAATAAGGCTTGCTCCATTTTGATTTTCCTTGAGCGCTTCGATCAATTCCAGTCCGTTCATTTCAGGCATTTTAATATCAGTAATAATAAGATCTGGCGCCTCTTTCTGCACGAGCGATAACGCTTCCACCCCATTGCCGGCTTCCAAAACACAGTCGAACCCCTCTTCTGCCCAGTTGATGATGGACTTCAACCCGATCCGGACAATGGCTTCATCATCAACGATCAGTACTTTCATCTGCTTCCTCCCTTTGACTGATTTTAAAAGGTATGGTAACGGCAATTTGTGTGAGTCCTGATGTGCTGATAATGGATAAACCATAGCTTTCGCCGTAGACCAGCTTTAAGCGTCGGTTTACATTAGCCAACCCAAAACCATGCAAGATTCGACGATCGTTTGTTTTTGGGCCATTTAACAAACCCTCTACTTTTTCGGGAGGAATCCCTACGCCGTCATCTGCAACAATGAAAGAGAGATTTTCACCATCTCGGCGAACAGATAGAATAATGCGTCCAATCTCATTTTTAGGTACCACACCATGGAAAATGGCGTTTTCAATCAGCGGCTGCAGAGTAAAGCGAACAATCAGACAGTTGAGCAGGTTTTCATTTTCCAACCTCAGCTCATAGTTGATTCGCCCATGGTAACGAATCCGTTGAATATAGATATAAGCATCCACCACCTTAAGCTCATCGCGCAAGGTGATTTGCTCTGCAGACTGCTTCAGGGTAGAGGCAAGGATTGTGGATAGACCTTCCAACATCCGTTCAATACTCTGTGCGCCCTGGATGGTTGCCATCATACGGATTGAAGAAATGGTGTTGTTTAAAAAATGGGGGCTAATTTGGGACTGAAGCATTTGAATTTCCAAATCACGTTTTTCTTGTTCTCTCACCACCCGTTCTCGAATCAGGTGCTGGAGCTTGTATTCCATCATGTCAAGCCTCGCGGATAAGAAACGGACTTCTTCCACATTCCAGGCTGTTACATTCATGGGGTGCTGGTGAAAAACGCCTTGTGAAATATCGTCTATGCGTTTGATAATAGCCTGAATAGGGCGTGAAAAATTGGCGGACAAGTAAATAGATACTATGATGGAAAAAATCATAATGGCAAGCGCCCATAAAATGGAAGAGCGTACCAGCGTAAGAACGGTCGGCGTTACAGAAGACATTGCCAGAATGCTGATAAGACTATTTCCAGACCTTTGAGGACGGGATATGGTTACTAGACTGTTGATGCCGTCCACACTGGCGCTGAAAGTACCGCGTTCCTGCTTAATAGCTTCTTTATAAAATGTCTCATCGGACAAAGACTTTCCAACGTAGTCAAAATCTGTTGCTGCAATGACGGTTCCATTTGGATCCACCATCATATCCAGGGCATCTTCCATTCCGGCATCATCAATGTAAATCATAATATCGGAATCCAGCAGGAGAATAATCTCCCCAAAGATATGACTGGATGTCCCATACTTAATATATTTAAAAACGGGAATAACATGATCTGCAGGAGGCTTAATAATTCCAACAAGAGGAATCTGGCTGTAATTCTTTATAGCGGGAAACCATAAGATAGAACCATTGGACGCTTTTGCTTGTTGATACCATTCATCTTGTAAAACCGATTCAGTTTCAATGTTGTAAGCGTTTTTTCCATAGAGAATTGTTAGACCATTCGTCCCGCGGATGTAAAGCAGATTGATGCGATTCTTTACTTGATTGTATATATGAAGATTATTCAAATCATTAAAGAAACCTTGCTTATAGGTGGAATATGGTACATCGTCAGGGCTCTCAAGGCGCAGGAGGGCCTCCAGCTCCTTATTAGTGATCAGCCAGTAGAAAAAGCTGTTTACTTCAGAAAGCTGCATCTCAGCGTTGTGCATGGCGCTGCTGATCCGAAGGGTCTGAACATCCCCTACCCGTTGCACAATCTGCTGCTGGGAGAAGGTGTAGAAGTAAAAAAGAAAAATAACGCTGACCATTACGCTCAGCGCAACAAAGCCCAGCAAAAAACGGGTTCGGATAGAGGAAATATGCATTCGAGTAAGCTGAAAACGCTCGGATGATGTGTTTTTATATAAACGCACAAGAATCCCTCCCGCCGAAAAAGTATATCATATTCATAAATTTTGAACAACAAAATAACGCGAATTGTGCAATAAATAGTGCATTAGTGCAATTTTCTATGCATTCTTTTTTATGCCTGCAAAATGGTAAGTATTCTTTGAGCCTTTTGTGCAAGTTTTCATATTTCCCGTGCATTGTTGACATGGAAGGCATCATGTATACTTGGGACAAGCGCTGAGCAAGCGAATCACAAAAAAGAAAAGGAGCGATGAAAAGTGAAACGGTACCTAGTGTTGCTGCTCTCTCTGTGCCTCGTGCTGTCGATGGGCATGAGCTATGCTGCAGCTGAGGAAAAAATCCATTTAACCGCATGGTTTGAAACGGCATTTAAGGGTATTGATGACCCTACCGCTGAGGGCGCGGAATATGGAGACTTTATGCGCTATGTGGCGGACTTGTACATGCAGCAGAATCCCAATGTCGAAATCGAAGTGGTTGTGGTATCGGGCCAGGAGCGTTCGGCCAAGCTGGCAGTTGCTGTGCAATCGAACGAAATGCCAGATCTCATGTTTGATACGCATTTTTCCTTGATGGACTACGCACATGCCGGGTTGCTGGTGCCGCTCAATGACATTGTAACCGAAGATGATAGAACGGATATTCCTGCTGCTGTGTGGGACAATGTCACATTTGGTGAAGACATCTTCATGTTCCCCTTTACCTCTGAAGACGGCCATATGGCGATCAATCTGGACCTGTTTGAACAGGCGGGATGCATGGATTATGTTCCCGAAGGCGACATTGGTCAATGGACCCCGGAGGAGTTTCTGGAGTGCCTGAGAGCTTTGAAGAAAGGGCTGCCGGAGGATGTCTATCCGTTCGCACTCTATGCCGGCAGTGCAACGGGCGATACCTGGACCAACTTGCTTCTGCGCATGTTCGGAGCAGATTTCTTCAGCGAGGACAAAACGGAAATCGTTCTGAACGATGAAAAGGGTGTCAAAGCGCTTGAATTCCTGCTTCAGCTGCAGGAGGAAGGCCTGATCGCTCCTGGAGCAGAAACGCTTACCTCTGATGACGCAGGCCAACTGTTCCTTAACAAGAAAACGGCTGTGAGTATTTTCAATGTTCTATTTGAAAACAGCCTGAACGAGGGACTGGCAAATGGAACCATTGAAGAGCCATTTAATATCAAATACTGCTACATCCCCAACGAAGCCGGGCCTGCTTGCTTCACTTATGTGTTTGGCTCCGTGGTCTGGAACACGGGTGACGAGACCAAGATTGCTGCTGCAAAAGATTTTGTGAAGTTTTACTCCGCCATGCCCTATGCAAAATCCTCCTCGGCAATGCTTTCGTTCCGTTCCAGCGTTGCGCAGGAAGTGGCTGCAACCGATCCAGTGAAAGCGGCCTTGACCGAATCGCTCCAATACTCGGTGAACTTTAACCAGTTTGTGCCTGGCTACCTGCAGCTCCGCAGCGTTTTCTTCCCTGAAATGCAGGCAGCCTATACGGGAGAAAAGACGGCACAGGAAGCTCTGGATTCCTTTGCTGAAAAAGGCAATGAAATTCTGGCTGAAAGCGTGATGGATTCTGTCCTGTTGAATCCCTAAAACCAATTTCTTCAGCCTTTCGGGGCGGGCTTCCATGCCCGCCCCGGTATATTCCAGACAGGGAGGAATCCTCGCTTGAAAACAGCGCGCAGAGTCACTGGGAAATGGGCAAACCAGAAATGGGGTTATCTGTTTGTAGCGCCTCAGATGATCCTTTTCAGCCTGTTTCTTATTTATCCCATGTTTGAAGGGATAAAGATGAGCCTTTACCGCATCCGCTATCTTAAAGCCAGCTGGTGTGGGCTAGATAACTACATCAAGCTCTTCAAGGACGAGATATTTCAAAAGGCCATTGGAAATACCTTGGAAATCGTAATTATTGGGACCGTGCTAACCATGGTCATTGGAATATGGATTGCCGTATCCATCTTTGACAAACGCCACGGCTACGTTTCGCTTGTACGGTGTACCTATTATCTGCCTACGATTGTATCTGCTGTTGTCATGTGCATTGTGTGGGAATGGTTTTTGAATCCATCGCTGGGGGTGCTTCCGTATTTTTGCCGCCAGTGGGGAATGGGTAATGTCAACCTGCTGGGGAACAAGGATACCGCAATGCCATTTTTGATTTTTATCGTTTGGCAACTGAACATTGGACAAACAGTTGTTATGCTGACAGCGCACATGCAGAGCCTGCCAAACGATGTAATTGAGGCTGCTGAAATCGATGGGGCCACGCGATTCAAAAAGATCATTCATGTTATTCTCCCCCTATCCAGCCAAACCATCAATTATCTGTTGATTCTCAATACCATCAGTATCATTAAGGTTTATATCGTTATCGATATGCTCACCGGTGGCGGACCGAATTACGCGACCACAACACTGATGTATCAATCCTATTATGAAGCGTTTGTCTACAACAACCTTGGCAACGGGGCTGCTATTGGGGTCATCATGTTTGCAATTGTTTTTCTCCTTTCCCTGACGCAAATCAAACGGCTGGTCCGCCTTTCTCAATAGGAGGAGCTGGTATGAAAAATAAGAAAGACCTGTTTGATCCGATTAGCAATGTGCTCATTTTGGTGCTGACGTTGGTAAACGTATTTCCATTGGTATGGCTCCTGGCCAGTTCGTTCAAGTCAACGATAGAGATCAACGCACTTCCTCCGCAGCTTTTTCCCACCAATCCAACACTTATCAATTTCGATAAGCTCTTTGCACAAAACGACGCTTTGCTATGGTTGCTTAACAGCTTTGCAATTTCCTTCATTACCATGTTGGCTACGGTGATCATTGGGTCGATGGCTGCTTATGCTTTTGCAAAACTGCATTTTAGGGGCGCAAAAATCATGTTTATCATTTTTATATCGGCCTTGATGATCCCCAAAGAAGTGTATATCATTCCGTTGTTTAAGGTGATGGGGAATTTCGGCCTGAGGAATACCTATACAGGTATTATCCTTCCATGCGTTGCGCTGCCTTTTGGATGCTTTTTGTTAAAACAGTCTTTTTCATCAGTGCATGATTCGCTAAGAGAATCTGCTTTTATTGATGGAGCTTCCGAGCCGGTTATCTTCTTACGCGTGATGCTGCCGCTTTGCAAACCGGGTATTGCTGCACTCAGCATTATTACGTTTGTGCAGATATGGAATGATTACCTGTGGCAAATGGTTATGGTTTCACGGGATGAAATGCAAACCCTTCAGATTGGAATCGCGCGCTTACAGCTTGAAAATACGCCCGACTATGGGCTGAAGGTTGCTGGCGCAACCGTTGCGGCAATTCCAATGCTGATAATCTTCGTGGCTTTTCAGAAGTTTTTTACCCGCGGGATTGCCTTTGGCGCAGTAAAAGAATAAAAAACGGCAGGGAGGGATCTTTATGAACGGCAGCCTGATTCAAAAACATTTTGATGTTGTGGTAGTGGGAGCTGGCCTGGGAGGGTTCAGCGCGGCGATCGCCGCTGCGCGTCATGGCGCTCAGACCGCTTTAATTTGCGACCGGCCAATGATTGGAGGAAACGGCAGCTCGGAGGTACAAATGTGCATATGCGGCGCGGATGCGCACGGTACACGCCCTAATGCCCGTGAGACAGGAATCGTAGAAGAATACCTGCTTCGCAACCGGCTGCATAATCCATATCAATCTTATTCTATTTCTGATACGATCTTCTGGGAAATGGCACAGGCGGAGCCGAATTTGAAACTCTATCTCAATACGCGTGCACTTGATGCCGATGTGGAGAAGGGACGCATTGTGTCGGTACGCGCCGTGCAAACCACAAATGAAAAAAAGTATGAATTTTTTGCCAATATCTTTGTGGACGCAACAGGGGACGGGTATCTGGCAGCTCAAACAGATTCGGAATTTATGATTGGGCGGGAGGCAAAGGCGGAGTTTGGGGAGCCCCATGCCCCCGATGAACATGACTCCTATGTTATGGGCATCACGCTGCTGTTTAAGGCCAAAAAGATGGACGAACCGGTTGCCTTCCATAAACCGGAATGGGCATACACATTCACGGAACATGACCTTCGCAAGCGCGGTCATTATAGCGGGTCCAGCATATGGCAGTCCAAATATAGCCTGGATGCTGGTTACTGGTGGATTGAACTGGGCGGAGGAGAGCTCGACGTCATCAGCGATACCGAGGAAATCCGCGATGAACTTCTCAAGATTCTCTATGGCGTATGGGATCATATTAAAAATGGCGGAGAGCATGGCGCGGAGTATTACGCTTTGGATTGGGTGCAGATGCTTCCGGCCAAACGCGAAAGTCGAAGGATTACCGGCGACTATGTTCTGACGGAGAATGATCTGCTCAACAGCCGCACCTTTGACGATGCGGTAGCCTATGGAGGATGGCCGATGGATATGCACTGTATCCGTGGCATCCGTAATCTTGATGAGGACCCTACGCACTATATTCATGTACCGGAACTGTATGATATTCCCTATCGCTGCTATTATTCCAAAAGCACAGAGAATCTAATGATGGCAGGACGCTGTATCAGCGTAACGCATATGGCACATGGATCGACCCGGATCATGGGCACCTGTTCGGTAGGGGGGCAAGCAGTCGGCACCGCTGCGGCATTGGCTGTCCAAAAGGGAATTCTGCCACGCGACGTATCTGCGCATATCTTTGAGCTTCAGCAAGTGCTGTTGAAAGACGACTGCTTTTTGCTGCACGTACGCAATCAGGATGAAAATGACAGGGCGAGGCTGGGAACGGCCCAATCTGCCATTGCACAGGAAGGATTTGAAGCTTCCAATCTGCTCAACGGGATTGCGCGCACAACTGCACAGGGCAGCAACTGCTGGAATACAGGAGATTTGAGTGAGCCCCGTTCTGTGCAGGTAACCCTGGACCGTCCTGCAGCCATACGTGAGGTCATTTGCCGCTTTGACACCCAATTGGGACGGGAAATTTCGATGTTTATTTTTACGGCCCATCTTGCCGATCAGGTGCGAGGCGTACCGCCCGAATTGGTGAAGGACTTTGGACTTCGATTTACCCTTGAAGGAAAAACGGTACATGAACTGCGTGTGGATAACAACATTATCCGAAACGCAACGCTCCGTTTGGAAAAGGCAGTTTTCTGCGACACCATTGAATTGACGGTTTATTCCACCTATGGAGCCCATAATGCCAATGTGTTCGAGATCCGCGCCTACGAATGAAGGAGAGACGTGTATGGATAAGCAGGTAAAACACTTGCTTGATATGACGGGAAAGGTGGCCGTTATCACGGGCGGCTTTGCCAATCTGGGGTTTGATATTGCCTCGGCTTTGGCGGAATATGGCTGCATGGTGGTTATTACCTCCCGAAAGAAAGAAAAAGCACAGGATGCAGCCGCACGCATTCAAGAAAGCTACGGAGTAGATGCCCTCGGCCTGGAAATGGATCAGCAATGCTATTCATCTGTCTCGAACATGACGGAGCGTGCAATCGCCTGGAAGGGACATGTGGACGTGCTGGTCAACAATGCAGGCGGAGGCGCCGGATATGGAGAATGTGACTTTTTCAAACGTACGCCTGAAGATATGGCATCCATGATTCAGACCAATCTCATCGGGGCGCTTTTCTGCTGCCAGGTATTCTGCCGGAATATGGCCCAACGCAAAAGTGGCACGATAATCAACCTTGGCTCGATTGCAGCCATCGTGGGCCGTGACCGCGAAATGTATATTCGCGGAAAGAAAATGCAGCAGCCCGTAGATTATGCCGCAGCCAAGGGTGGCGTGGTGGGCATGACACGTGATTTGGCAGCCTATATGGCGCCATTCCATGTGCGTGTCAACGCACTGTCTCCGGGAGCTTTTGACTGCCATGAGCTTCCGCGTACCTTTACGGAAGCGTTTGGTGAAGCGACGCCCCTTGGGCGCTTGGGCCAGATTGGCTGTGATATCAAGGGAGCTGCGCTGTTCTTGGCCAGCGATGCTTCTGCATATGTAACGGGTCACAATCTTGTGGTTGACGGGGGGTTCAGCATATGCAAATAAGCGACCTTCGCGTGCTGATTATGGGATGCGGCTCCATCGGAAAACGGCACGCACGAGTGTTGTATGATTTGGGTGTGAAAAACATGGCGGCATATGATCCTTCTCCCGCAGCGCGGGCAGCATTTTCCGAATTATATCCTGGATGCGCCATGTATGAGGAAGAAAAAGAAGCCCTCGACTCTTTTAAGGCGGATGCTGTTTTTATTCTGTCGCCGAGCCAAATGCATATCCCGATGGCCAACCGGGCCATTGAGGCGGGCGCTCATATCTTTATTGAAAAGCCGCTTTCCACTACGCCCGACGGCGCCGAGCAGCTACAGGCACTTGCAGATTGCCGGAGCAAGAAAGTGATGGTTGGCTTCTGCTTCCGTTATCACGAGGCCTTGCTGTATGCCAAGCAACTGTTGGAGCAGGGAACCATCGGACGGTTGTTAAGCATAAGATGCCTGATGGGCGAACCGTTCGCAAAGATCAGGCCGGATTACCGCGACACCTATTATGCACGATATTCCGGCGCTTTTGAACTGGTGCATGATCTGGACCTGGCCATTTGGCTGGCCGCACAGCCGATTGTAGAGGTGCAGGGAATGTATGGTACGCATTCTGACATGGAAATCACTTCGCCGGATACGGTAGAAATGCTTCTGCGCTTTCAGGACAGGGTGATGGCCAGCGTACATTTGGATTTTTATCAGCAACCTCGTCGCAGGCAGGTGGACTTGCTTGGAACGGATGGAACCATCATTGTGGACATTTCCTCCTGGGATGAGGCATCTGTCTCTGTTGGCAGGGATGAAACCTGGGTCAGCAAGCGTTTTACCACGCGAAGAAACGATATGTTCACGGCAGAAGATTATGAATTTCTTACCTGTATTGTCGAGGATAAACCCATTCGCTGTACGATTGCCGAGTCGTTGAAATCGTTGAAAGCTGTTGCTTCTGTATACCAGTTTCCGCAGGAGAAAACATCTATGTAAACGAGGAGGAAATGAATCATGAAAGGCTGTTATTTCTTGGGAAACGGAACGTTTGAAGTTCGACCTATGCCCGAACATGCGCTGGGGGAAGAAGAAGTATTGATCGAAAACCGTGCTGCGGGTATCTGTGGAACCGATGTACATATTCAACAGGGTGAAAAGGGCTCAGCGGAAGTGATCCCTCCTGTGATACTGGGACATGAGTACTCAGGCATTGTAAGGGCTGTGGGAAGCAAGGTTACAACCGTCAGGCCAGGGGACTGCGTGACGGTTGATCCGAATATCTATTGTGGCAAATGCAGACCTTGTCGCAACGGACAAAAGCAGTTCTGTGAAAACCTGTTTGCCATTGGCGTGAACCGCAACGGCGGGTTTGCGGAGTACTCTTACGTTCCGCAATCGCAAGTTTTCCCGATGAATCCGTCCATTGGATTTGAAGCTATGGCAATGGCAGAGCCCCTGGCCTGCTGTATCCATGGGATTGAGCAGGTAAGGCTTCAAAGCGGCGATACGGTGCTGGTCATAGGCGGAGGGGCCATTGGGCTCCTGATGGTACAGTTGGCACTTTTACGTGGAGCCTCCCGCGTTGTTCTAAGCGAACCTATCGCTCAACGCCGCAATATTGGTTTGCAGCTGGGCGCTTGTGGCGCTATCGATCCCAATACGGGCGATCTGCCTGCTCAGCTGCGGCAAATTACCGGCCGGGCAGATGCTGATGTCATTATTGAATGCGTTGGACATATCCGGGCCACGGCGCAGGCTGTTTCCCTGGCGGCTCGCGGCGCCAGAATTTTGCTGTTTTCTGTTCCTAAGCCGGATGCCACGTATGCCTTACCTTTAATGGATGTGTTTCAAAAGGAGCTTCACCTTATGGGGTCGTTTATCAATCCCAACTCCCACCAGCAGGCAGTGGACTTGCTGAGTGCCGGACGTATTCGCACCGATATTCTGATCTCTCATCGCTTCGGGCTCAATGAGGTGGATAAAGCGATTGCCATGCAGATGAGCAGTGAGTCCCTTAAGGTTTTAGTCCTTCCGCAGCAGGCAGAGTAAGGATGCGCAATCTGTCGAAGAAGCCTGGTTACGCAGGTTTTCTCCGCCAAGACACGCTTCTCCGGCCGTGCCGAAAGCGCAGGAGAAAGGAACCTTGTTGCGCAAGGCTTCCAAGCCCCCCGCACATGTCATCGGACTCGAATTTCACTTGGAGGGTTGCGGCCCTCCAAACCTCCTAAAAGGGGCATACGACAGTTTAAGCACGCGTAATAACGCATGCTTTATGGCGGCCCAAGGAAACGCGTGAAGTTGTTTGCAAGAAAGTCAGAACGCTTTTGAAAGGCCGGAGTATATGAAATTTGATGTTACAGCCTTGGGTGAATTGCTGATTGATTTTACCCATAACGGTATAAGTTCTCAGGGAAATTCTCTCTTTGAAGCAAATCCTGGAGGTGCGCCGTGTAATGTACTCGCCATGCTGACAAAGCTGGGGCATACGGTTTCCTTTGTGGGAAAAGTGGGGGACGATGCCTTTGGTCATATGCTTGCAAAGGCAGTGGCAGATGAGGGAATTGACATCGGTGGTCTGCACTTTGAAACTAATGCTCCTACAACGCTTGCTTTTGTGCACAGGCTGGCTGATGGCGATCGGGATTTCTCGTTTTACCGCAACCCGGGGGCAGATATGCTGTTAAATGCATCAGAAGTATCCGAAGAACAAATTGCCGGCTCGCGGCTCTTCCACTTCGGCTCTTTGTCCATGACGAATGATGGGAACTTTGCCGCCACGCAAAAGGCTATTGAATTGGCGGAACGAAACGGTGTGCTGCGTTCATTTGATCCCAACCTGCGCCCTCCGTTATGGCACAGCCTGTCCCTGGCAAGAGAGCGCATACGGTATGGACTTGCGCATTGCGACATTCTCAAAATAGCGGATAATGAACTGAGATGGCTGACAGGCAACGAAAATAGCGCAAACGCAGTCCGTGCGCTTCGGCGGGAATTCGATATTTCGTGTATATTTGTTTCCATGGGATCAGCAGGAAGTCAGGCTTATTTGAAAGACTGCACTGCCCGGATGCCGGCCTTTCTCAATCCCTACTCCATTGATACCACCGGTGCAGGTGATACTTTCTGCGCCTGCATGCTCCATGGCATACTTCAGCACGGAATTGACGAATTAAACGAGTATACGATCGGCGAAATGCTTCGATTTGGCAATGCAGCAGCATCCATTGTTACGACGCGGAGGGGAGCTCTGCGTGTCATGCCAACACGACAGGAAGTGGAGAAACTTATGTATACACATAATCATGCTTAAACGCTCGAAGTCAGAACGTAGCGTTTTGTTCAGAACATGAACGTTTTGACGGCGAGCAGGGAATAATAACCAGCTGCAATTAACCGGTTCTGCATGATGCAAAACCGGTTGATTGCGTGGTGGAGCATATTCTGCCCTTCCTAGATCGTGCCTTGTCGGCACAAACCTCCCGTCAGGCTCCACCTCTGCCACGAACCGCCGCTGCATGTAGCTGCGCGCCGGCGCTCGAAATGCTGTACATTCTCGGGGCGAATTTCAGGCTTTTTCTTCGCTTTAAGGGGCCTGCACCGAAGGGGAGGGGGAGTTTCCCCGCGTGGCAGAATGCAGACCCATCAAATCAAAAAACGCAATGCCGCACGGCAGCATGCGCCGCCGCACGTCATTGCGTGCGCCGGCCCCCTCATCTCGCCAGATCTGTCATGCCCCTCTCATCCTACACCTTCCGAGCCGTGCTTTCCCGCACCATCCCATCCAGCCCGCTTTCCTAGGTCGTCCATGGCCGCGCAAAACCGCTCCCACGGTTTCTATGTTGTCAGTAACCGGTCGCCATTTTAATGGCTGCCATTTTGATAAGTCGATGCCGTAGCCGATGGAGATCATGCGTACGCTGGCGTCGCACAGGTCCTCCAGCTCCACCAGGCCGCGGCTGTTGCGGCGGGAGAAGCGCGAGAAATCCTTGACGAGCAAAATAAATGTCATACTTGTGGGCCATCAGGCCGCGGCGCATCTCCTGATAGCCCTCGCGCTGCTCAAAGGTGTAGCCGGAGCGGTCGCGGTCCTCAAAGAAGGTGAGGCTGCTGCCCGGAAAGCGCTGCTTCACAAAGTCGCGGATGATGGCCTTCTGGTTTTCGATGGA
>ENA-ORML01002236-ORML01002236.1-human-gut-metagenome-genome-assembly--contig:-NODE-2236-length-13386-cov-7.617733_pt1 | contig 13386 bp, 10 predicted proteins | sample MGYA00242103_ERZ508995 | MGnify/ENA primary metagenome ERZ508995 (study PRJEB26280, sample SAMEA2338702) | human gut metagenome | biome: human gut; feature: human-associated habitat; material: faeces...
TGAAGCGGCTACCGCCGATTTAAATGACGTCAACATGATCGACCCCTTCCATCTCGACGCCTACGGTGTTACCACGGTAAACTATAACCGCGACGTGGAGATTTTCCCGGTGTTAAGCGCCATTTTCGAGGGAATCTACGGCGAATGCCCCTACAAGTCTCCTACCGACATGGGTGTCAATATGGTCGGATGCTGTATTATGGATGACGAGGTATGTGCCGAGGCTTCCCGTCAGGAAATTATACGGCGCTACTATCAGGCGCTGGCCCGACTGGCCAAGGATATGGGCAGCAAGGATGAGGTCTATAAGATCGAGCTTCTGATGAAGCAGGCCAAGATCACCACCGACTTAAGACGCGTAGTCGGAGCGGCCAACGAGCGGGCGGAAAAGACCGGCTCCCCGGCGGCAGCCATGGAGCTGGATGACGGAACCATCATCACAGGCAAGACAACCAATCTTCTCGGCGCCTCCGCGGCCCTCCTGTTAAATGTGGTCAAGGTGCTGGGAAACATTTCTCATGACATTCATCTGATCGCACCTTCTGCCATCGAACCGATCCAGAAGTTAAAGGTCAATTACCTGGGCAGCAAGAACCCGCGTCTCCACACCGACGAGGTGCTGATCGCCCTGTCCGCCAGCGCGGCCACCGATCACAACGCACAGGTCGCCTTAGAGCAGCTTCCAAAGCTAAAGGGCCGCGAAGTTCACACTTCCGTCCTGCTCTCCGACGTGGATACGAAGATCTTCAAGAAGCTGGGCGTCAATCTGACATGCGAACCGATCTATGAGGAGAAAAAGATTTACCATTAATTCAGGAAAATAGAAAAAGAACGGGCGTCGCGGCCGGATATCATCGGCTGCGGCGCCCGTTTTCCTGTCCGGAAATGCCCGGCGGCTACTGGCTTTTATTCATTTTCCTGCAATGCGGATTCCCATTTTACACGGAGCAGCAGGACGATGGAGATCGCCGCCGCCATGTAGTTGGAGAATAAATTCCCCCAGAATACGGAATAATAGGCGAGGAAGCTTTCCGTTGCCAGTATAAACAGGTAACGGAGCAGCCATATTCGCAGCAGCCCCACCACCATCGGAACCTTTGTCTTTCCGAGGCCGATAAACGCCCCCTGGACTACCATGCAGATTCCGAAACCGACGACGGAATACGTGTAAATATGTAACGCGTGATTTGCGATCTCCAGCACATCCTGCTGGCGCGTAAACAGGGTCGTCAAATGGGACGAGGCCGGTACTATAATGGAAATAATAAGGACAGCCGTGATCATGCTGGCCACGCATCCGGTCACTGTACACTTCTTCGCCCGTGCGCCCTGTCCCGCGCCCACATTCATACTCACCATGGTTGTGATGGCAGCGCCGAAGGAGCTGGGCAGGTTAAAGCATACAGACGTGATGTTGTTGGCAATTCCCTGACCGTTTAAGACGACGGGTCCGTATTTCTGGGTCTCATTGTTGATGAGGAAGAATCCGAAATTCAGCATCAGGCTGGTCACCATGGCCGGGATGCCGACGCGGATCAGCTGATGGATCAGGACTCCGTCAAACCGAAAACCCTTCAGGGTCAGCTGGTTCTCTCCCTTCTGGATAAACAGCTCATAGAACATCCAGATACAGATGAGCATATTGGCGCAGAGCGAAGCCATGACACAGCCCACAATCCCCAGGCGGAGCCAGACGATAAAGACTACATTGAAAATTATTTTTAATACCAGCATTAAAACCATCCGGATAAATGTCGCTTCCGGCCGCCCGGTTGCATTCATAATAGCATTATAAATGCTTTCCAGGAAGGAAAACGGAAGAACCATGGCATATAAGGCGATATAAAGCCAGACATTATGAGAGATTTCCTGATCCACATGGCCCGATATTGGAAACGCGATGAGCACCAGAAGCGGCGCGATGCACAGGCCGAGGCAGAATGCGAAAACTACAGTCTGAGTGCTGATATGCTTCACCCGCTTAAAATTCCCCTGGCCGAAGGTCTGCCCGATAATGGCCATGGCGGCCACGCTTAAGCCCTGGGCCAGCGCGGTCATCATGTTTATGATCGGCTCGCTGTAGGTAACGGCGCTGGCCACCAGCGTACCCGCTACATTATTGATGAAGAGACCGTCGGACAGCGGCATCAGAGACTGCACCACGCTCATCATCAGGGTCGGAAACGACAGCATCATCAAGGTTCTTACGATACTGCCGTTCAGGATCAGTTCACGGCGTTCGGCCGCACCCGTTTTCAATATTCCAGTTTTCATGTTCCACACATCTCTTTCTTTTCTGTACAATTAAAATGTCACAAATTCTTACTATAGCACAATTTATCTGTTCCTGCATCCTGCTTTTTCCATTTTTAGCAGTTTGTTAATATTCCCTCTTCCCTTTCGCCGCCTCGTCTTAACGCTTTTTTATCCTTTGTAAAATCGGCGTTAAGCTTTTCATTTTCTATAGATTTTTCACGTCAGTCCGTTATAATCGAAGTAAAGAAACATTAAAATCCACGTAAAGTGAGGTAAGACATGAATGGTATGACAATCCCCATATCTGATTTTTTAACAGGACTCTCGTCCAGCCCGGCGTTTGCCGTTACCACGGTTCTGACGCTGGGCGTTATTCTGGTCAACGGCTGGACCGACGCCCCTAACGCCATCGCTACCTGCGTCTCTACCCGGGCCATCACCGCGAAGTATGCGATTCTGATGGCGGCCGTTTTCAATTTTCTGGGAGTTTTTCTCATGACCATGCTCAATCAGAGTGTGGCCTCCACCATTTACAATATGGTCGATTTTGGAGGCGACAGCCACCAGGCGCTGATTGCGCTCTGCGCCGGGCTGACCGCCATCGTCGCATGGGCCGTGGCCGCATGGTGGTTCGGAATTCCGACCAGCGAAAGCCACGCCCTGATCGCCGGCCTGTCAGGAGCCGCGATCGCCCTGCATAACGGCGTCGACGGAATCAATGCGTCCGAGTGGGTCAAGGTTCTCTATGGCCTCCTGCTCTCCACCGTTCTCGGCTTCGTCTCCGGCTGGATCTCTGTCCGGCTGGTGGAACTGCTCTTCCGGGACCGCGACCGCAGAAAGACAAACCGCTTCTTCGGCGGCGCCCAGATTGCCGGCGGAGCCGCCATGGCCTTCATGCACGGCGCTCAGGACGGCCAGAAATTCATGGGTGTCTTCATGCTTGGAATCTTCCTGGCCCAGGGAAATGTGGGCGAAGGCCATTTCTCCATTCCGGTCTGGCTGATGGTACTGTGCAGTATCGTCATGGCGCTCGGCACCTCCGTCGGTGGTTACCGCATCATCAAGGCGGTGGGCATGGACATGGTGAAGCTGGAGAAGTATCAGGGGTTTGCCGCCGACTTAGCCGGGGCCTTCTGCCTCTTCTTATCCTCCATCGCAGGGATTCCGGTCTCCACCACGCACACGAAGACCACCGCCATCATGGGCGTGGGGGCCGCAAAGCGGATTTCCTGTGTGGACTGGGGCGTCGTGAAGGAGATGGTCCTTACCTGGGTCTTAACATTTCCCGGCTGCGGTGTCATCGGCTTTTTCATGGCGAAACTGTTTCTCTGGATCTTTTAGAAAAAATGGAAGATATCGGGAGATAAATAACGATCAAACTATAAACAGCAAATAGAAAAGGAGTCAGAATCATGACAGGAAAACGAGATCATTTATATTTTGAACTGCTACAGGAAGGCGTCCGGTATGCGGTTGAAGCGGCGGCGCAGCTGCAGAACGATTTGGAGCACTTTGATGCCTCCGTGTTAAATCAGCAGATTGATACCATGCACGAGCTGGAGCACCAGGCCGATTTGACCAAACACCAGGCGATGGAAAAGCTGATCCGTGAATTCATCACTCCCCTGGAGCGCGAAGACATTCTGGGTCTCACCAGCGCGATCGACGATGTGACAGACAGCATTGAGGATGTGCTGCTGCGCCTCTACATGTTTAACATTCATGAGTTAAGGCCGGATGCCCTGGAATTTTCCCGTATCGTGGCACAGTGCTGTGCTGCTCTTCAGGATTTGATGGATGAGTTCCCTCATTTCCGGAAATCGAAAACCATAAGGGAAAAGATCATTGAGATCAACCATCTGGAAGAAATCGGAGACCGCCTCTACACGGAAGCCATGCACCGCCTTCACACGGAGCGTCCGGATGCCGTGGAAATCCTGTCCTGGACCACAATCTATGACCGGTTTGAAAAATGCTGCGACATGTGCGAGCACGTGGCCGACTCAGTGGAACTGGTAATATTGAAAAACAGCTGATGGTACAGGGCGCCGGAGAATGACTCTTCAGCGTCCCTGTGTCCTTCCTGCAAAAATCCGAAAGGGAGCGGTATTTCACATTCCCTTTCCTGCAAAATAAGCTTCATTGAACAGAACGGCCGGGTGATCCGGCTTTTTCTTTTTGGACTTCTCATGGTACTCCAATGCTTTTTCCCTTTCTCCCAGCCTGTCATAGCAGACACAGAGCTGAATATCCGGTATGAAATCACTGCAGTCCGGATTCACGAAGGCGCCGCTTTCCTCATTGGTCTTCTGATCCTTCGCCCGCAGATACCAGTAAACGGCCTGTTTCAAGTTACCCTTGTCGCTTCCCCCCTGTTCCATAAACCATTTTCCCGCCTCACAGCAGAGTTCCGGGCGGGGCAGGTCGTAACGAAAGCTTCGGAACAATGCCTGAAGGGCTTCTTCCCGTTTTCCCATTCTGGCGTAGCAATGGGAGAGATCCAGACAGGCACTGATATTATTTTCAATCCATCCTCTCCCCTCTTCCAGAAATGTCAGAAACATGGCCGCAGCCTCTTCATAACGCCCATGATAGAACAGCTCCCTGGCATAATAAAACTGATGTCTGGGATCCGTGATCCCTCCATGTTCTTTCATGGTCTCATAGATCTTCAAATTGCGGTCGGGATCCGAAGGGTGCAGCTTTCTGTGGCAGACGGCCGCCTTGCCATAAAGGATGGTTCCGGCCGGTGTGATTACCTCGTGAACCGCTCCCTGCCAGAGAAATCTCCTGCTTCGTTTCAGAAGGCGCTCCCGGTAATACGTCATGGTGGGGTTCCCCTTCTGGTCGAAGGCCACCTGATACGGCATCATGACGACATCCGTGCTCCCATCCAGCTCCTCTTTCATCTGCTGAAATTTCTTCCTGTCCTCTTCTTCGATCACGTCATCCGCATCCAGCCACATCTGATAATCCATAGTCGCTTTTGAAAAGGAAAAATTGCGCGCTGCCGAGAAATCATCAATCCACGGAAAGTCGTATACCGCGTTCGTAAACCGGCCGGCAATTTCCTTTGTCTTGTCCGTGGACCCCGTGTCCACAATGATGATTTCATCCACGATATCTTTCACACTCTCCAGGCACCGCCCCAGAACATCCTCCTCATTCCGTACAATCATACACAGGCTCACCGTCGCCATTTTATCTCATCCTTTCTGATTTTTGTCCGCAAAATACGCATAGGCTCTTACGGTTATCATATGCAAAACACAGCCGGAACGAACCTTTCGGTTCAGTCCGGCTGTGTTCAGACTTCCTTCTGCTATTGATAGATGCTGGCTTTTATTTCCTGAATGATCTTATCGAGGCCAAGCTCGTTACACTCACTGATCAGCCCCATTGTAACAAATTTCTTATAAGCCGCCGTCAGACCGCTCCGGTCACCGGATTCAGTCAAGTCGATCATCTCATCAATAAAAGCTAAAATCTCACTGTCCGCATCTTCCTTCTTCGAATAGTTCTCATACAACACCTGCAGTTCCTGGGCCAGCGGCCCTCTTACTGCATTTCTGCTGACGGTTTTTACTTTAGCTGGTGTCGTATCCTTAGCGGTGTCTTCCTCTGAGCTCTTTACTGCCTTTCCATTTTCATCAAACAGAATCTCTACGGCAGTGCCGTCCTCTGTCAAACTTTTAACTGCCTCGTAAAACCCGGCTGCAGAGTCCTCATCATGAGCTGAAAAAGAAATAATATCTCCATCCAAAAGCTTCATATGAACCATTTTCTCTGCGCTGCCGGTCCGATGGTACAGCAGCCACACAGCGGCAGAGGCAGCCAGGGCGATCAGCATGCACACAACATGCGTACCCGCTAATGCTATAAATAAAAGGATAAGGAACAGTTCCGCCGGAAACGGTTTCACCGTCAGCTCCCCCAGCCATACCTGGGAAATCCCTGATGACCGCACCATATGATTTTCCCAGCTTATGAGACCATCTTTTATCTGTATGTTAGAAATCTTATACTGAGTTTCCTGGTTTTTTCCTGACATAATGTATCCTTCCAAAATCAAAATCACACTTCTCCTACAACGGTTGCGATTAATGTAGGATTTGCTATTATTGCGCTTCCCCCCATATCGAATTCTTCAATATCCACTAAGACGCTATAGACGCAGCATTTCTCTGCCGCTGCATTGCGGTCATACACAGACAGCGTAAAACTATTCGCCTCCGAACATACTTTATCCTGATAGTATAATATCCCTGCACTGACTGGAACAGTAACCCCCTGACCACTTTCCTGCCTCAAAATTTGAAATCTCAGCCGCAGTTTTAGTTTCTCAGCAATAATATTACAGGAAAAAGCCAATTGGATCAGTATATTTTTATATCCAGAGGTATCCAAACTAAGAGAAGCCACATGAAATGTGGCTCTCTTATCTGTTCCTTCAGGCAGGACAACTCCCCCAAAATCAGCGTTTTTAATGAATATATTTTCTTTGCGGCATACATCTTCAGAAGAATGCGGGCGCTGTTTCATTTGGGGGAAAGGGTATTGCCCCACATTATATCTTGGCTGATTGAATTTCGGGGGAATGCAGTTACATGTTCCAGAACTTGTTTGACAACCATGTCCAAATAACCTGTAATACATTGCTACTCCTTTAAGCTAATTAGCAACCGGTAGCGTTATCAACAACAATTGCTCCAAGAGTCGCATTGTTAATAGAAGTAACACCAACCGTCGCAACACCTGCAACCGTTGCAACTACACTGTAAGTGCAGCATTCTGCATCGCAGATATCGCAGTCACATACGAAAAATGTGAACGAATCACTTTCAGTAACCGCAACGAGGCGGGAGAACGTCCAGACAGGACCAACCGGAATCGGAACCAGCTGATTTTTACACTGTTTGAAAATCTGGAAATTCAGGGAAAGAACTGCCACAGTAGTAACGATGTTGCTGGCAAATTCAAATTTAATACACGGTTTACGGTATCCTTTTGTATCCACTGTTACAGTCGCAACTGTAAAGTTTGTTCCTGCAATCGTTGCCAGAGGAAGAGTCACCGCACCAGGACAGCCGCATTTTAATGTTGTTCTGTTCGGAGCGAGAGTTCTGTTTCTTTCACATTCACAGTAACATTTGCAGTCACAATCACAGGATTCTCTCTGATCACACTCACAGTTATTATAGTTCATATCACTCATAATGGAACCTCCATATTATTTCTTTTATTAATACCCTGATGGTATACTACAGTATATTTAAAAATTGGAAAAAGGTTACATACCGGGATTGGGGCATCTTGCCTGTCCTTTGGCTGGTGGGGACATGGGGGCGGCATAGGGGGTGGGGGGACCCGGAGACAAATTGATTGGGCGAACAGGATATGGGGGAGAAGGGGGATTGGCGGCAGATTTGAGGGTGGGGTGGAGACAGTTTTTTTGAGGAATTATGAGGATTTCCGAAAAGCAAATTAAGGTATGAACTGGAAGGATAATAAGGGGGAATCGGCAAATGGGATGAGGCATGGATCCAGATACGAATTGAAGGTATCGAGAACAGCATTTAAGGTATTCTGAACAGGCGGATTCATAAGAATCCGCCTGACTTATGTGGTCTGTTTTAATCCAGGCCTTTTGCTTTTCCTTTGTTTATTGCTGCTAATTAATCTGATTTACGGACCATACAATACCACTGCCGGAACCACCTAAATTCAGCCCGATCGTAAGTCCGTTTGCTACATAGTAAAGTCCGATGATATCACCAGCATTTAGCTGTACCTCTCCAGCCAATGTTACAGTTCCGCTGCCCAATATCGTTCTTAATGACAGTATCAGCGCAATATTAACATTTAAGATAGGAAATAAACCTGTAATCAAACTGGTCACCGTCGGTGAGCTTCTCTGTACAACAAATGCAGGGTTAATTCCCGCCCCCAGTGCGATCGTGATTACCGCTGTCGTTGCATAGTTAATTGTCGCTTCTATAATATATCTGCCTGTGGCCGGCACAGTATAATTTCCAGTCGTCGGATTAAAATTTCCACTGTTGAAATATGGGGCGGCCACCGACCAGCCAGTTAGCTGACTGCTGGCAGATACACTGGCTGTTGAAAGAAATGCTGAAAAACCTTCACTGGTGACAGTCGGACCTGTGGCACCTGTTGGGCCTGTGGGGCCTTGTGGACCGGTTGCTCCTGTCGGGCCGGTGATTCCCTGCGCCCCCGTGGCACCTGTCGGGCCGGTGGGGCCTATGACGCCTTGCGGGCCTGTCGCTCCGGTTGGGCCGGTGGGGCCTATGACGCCTTGCGGGCCCGTTGCTCCTGTCGGGCCGGTGGGGCCTATGACGCCTTGCGGGCCTGTCGGGCCTGTCACTCCGGTTGGGCCGGTAGGACCTGTGACGCCTTGCGGGCCCGTTGCTCCGGTTGGGCCGGTGGGGCCTATGACGCCTTGCGGACCCGTCGCTCCGGTTGGTCCTGTGGGGCCTGTGACGCCTTGCGGGCCTGTCGCTCCGGTTGGACCTATCACGCCTTGCGAACCGGTTGCTCCCGTCGCGCCTGTAGGACCTATGGCTCCTTGTGGACCCGTCACTCCTGTCGCTCCGGTGTTTCCCGTTGGGCCTATGATTCCTTGTGGTCCGGTTGCTCCTGTCACTCCCGTTGGTCCTATATCCCCTTGTGGACCCGTAGCTCCTGTCAATCCTGTTGGACCAATTACACCTTGTGGACCGGTTGAGCCTGTCGCTCCTTGCGGACCTGTGGCTCCTGTTGATCCTGTTAAACCTGTTGGCCCTTGCGGTCCGGTTGCTCCTGTCGATCCTGTTAAACCGGTCGGCCCTTGCGGTCCGGTTGCTCCTGTCACTCCTTGTGAGCCTGTTGGGCCTGTCGCTCCTTGTGGTCCAGTAACTCCTGTCGCTCCTGTAGGACCCATCGTCCCTGTAGGACCTGTTGCGCCCTGCGGGCCGGTTGCTCCTGTCGCTCCCGTAGGACCAGTCGGACCTGCTGATCCAGCATTTAATACACTGATACCAGCATTAACCGGGACCACATCTGATAGACTGACCTCCGTAGCTAATTCATTTCTTAATGAAATACTAAAACCTGCTGTAACTGTCAAAACTGCGGAGCCAAATATCTCTCCATTTTTTATTCCACTGCCAGCGGTATAACTACTGGAAGGCGTTTCGTTAGTCACAATCGAAAAACTTGGACCGAATACGCCAAGTGCTGTTTTGACAGTCACAAACCATGATACATAGTATTGCCCCGCATTTATAAACGTTATCATACCATCTGCCGGATTATACGTTACATTGGTATCAGAATCAACCAATATTTCGTTAAACAATACTGCGGCATTTGCAGATACTATAAGGGGCGTCGTATTTTGTAACTGTAATCCTAAACCAGCCATTATAACACCTCTTTTAAAACCTTTTATTCTTAGCCATATTCAAATATGGCTTACACTTTAGCCTCTACTATACGCATACTCGCCTGAACAGTTATATCTGATAACGTCAATGCCGCACCTGATTGGTTTACCAGCTGCATTGTAAATGGTAATTGACCAGCCGTTACTTGAAGAATCGCATTCCCATAAAATTGTCCCGGTATGGATGGCGGTGCATAACTTTCGCCAATTATAGCGGACGTCGTAGCATTAACCAAGTTTACTACAACAAAATCAAGATCTCCTGATCCGTCTAAATTCAACCACCAATCAACAAAATATAAACCTTCTGTCGTAATTTCAATTGTCCCAGCCGTATTTGTGATATCCGGAGTTAAATTTGTAAAGACTGTATCAAAAGTAAATACTCCTCCATCCGCAACATTGTTTCCCGAACTATTTTTAACTTCAAGCTGAATACCACCAACCACTCCTGATGGGCCTGTTGCTCCCGTTGCCCCAGTCGGGCCCGTTGCTCCGGTATTTCCTTGAGGTCCTGTTGCTCCTGTCGGGCCTATATCTCCTTGTGGACCTGTTGCTCCCGTTGCCCCAGTCGGGCCTGTCGCTCCGGTATTTCCTTGCGGGCCCGTTGCTCCTGTTGGACCCGTATCTCCTTGTGGACCTGTTGCTCCTGTCGGGCCCGTTGCTCCTGTTGGACCTATATCTCCTTGTGGACCTGTCACTCCGGTATTTCCTTGCGGGCCTGTTGCTCCTGTTGGACCTATATCTCCTTGTGGTCCTGTTGCTCCCGTTGCCCCAGTCGGGCCTGTCGCTCCGGTATTTCCTTGTGGTCCTGTTGCTCCAGTCGGGCCTGTCGCTCCGGTATTTCCCTGCGGGCCTGTTGCTCCTGTTGGACCTATATCTCCTTGTGGTCCTGTTGCTCCTGTCGGACCCGTTACTCCGGTATTTCCCTGCGGTCCTGTTGCTCCTGTCGGGCCTGTTGCTCCCGTTGCCCCAGTCGGGCCTGTATCACCTTGTGGTCCTGTTGCTCCTGTCGGACCCGTCACTCCGGTATTTCCCTGCGGTCCTGTTGCTCCCGTTTCCCCAGTCGGGCCTGTATCACCTTGCAGTCCTGTTGCTCCCGTCGGACCCGTTACTCCGGTATTTCCCTGCGGACCTGTCGCTCCTGTTGAACCAGTTACTCCTGTCGGGCCTATATCTCCTTGTGGACCTGTCGCTCCCGTCGGACCTGTTGACCCGGTATTTCCCTGCGGACCTGTTGCTCCCGTTGAACCAGTTGCACCCGTCGGCCCTATATCTCCCTGTGGGCCTGTCGCTCCCGTCGGACCTGTTGACCCGGTATTTCCCTGCGGACCTGTCGCCCCCGTTGCGCCAGTTACCCCCGTTGGACCTATATCCCCTTGTGGGCCCGTTGCTCCTGTCGCCCCAGTCGGGCCTATATCTCCCTGCGGACCGGTCACTCCCGTTGCACCAGTCGGGCCAGTCGCTCCGGTTGCACCAGTGGCACCAGTTGGGCCAGTGGGACCCCCCTTACCGATATTGACTACTGCGATTCCAGCCATAACTTCTACATTATCATTAAGCCTAACTCCGCCATTCGTCACATTTCGAAGTGTAAAACTAAATCCGGCACTTACATTGAGAAGTGCAAAGCCGGATATTTCTCCTGTTTTTATACCGCTTCCAGCCGTATAATACGTAGGCGTGGCTTCATTGGTCACAATAGAAAAGCTTGGCCCAGATGTGCCAAGCCCCGTTTTCGTCACCACAAACCAAGATACATAATATTCGCCTTCCTGCACAAAGGATATTGTTCCATCAGCAGGATTATAAACTACGTTTGGATCATCGTTGACGAGCGTCTCATTGAACAGGACCGCACCGCCCACAGCGATATAATCAGCAATAGTATTTTGAAGTTGTAATCCTATATCAGCCATAATATCACCATCCCTAAATTCTATATAAATCGCAATGTTTCATTGCGTAAACTTCTGATTTGATCAATTGTTTTTGTAAATACCCGCCTAGCAAGTAATTCCTGCAATCACAATATTAGCCTGTACCGAAGCCTCCGTGTACCTCACGGTATCTCCGCTTATATTTACAAGTGAGAGCCTTCCCGGTGTTTTTCCCGTCGTAATAAGAGCTGTTCCTGACAGCTGACAGGTTACCTGTGAAGACGAACTGACTGAGATCATGACATTGTTAACTACCACACAAAAATCAATACTCTGCACAGTCTCTGACCCGTCAATAGCCACCTCCCAGGAAACATAGTAGCTTCTATTGGAAGGTAATGTGAACTCTCCCGTCATATCATTATATTGGATTCTTGGATTTGACTGGTTTACCATTTTATCAAACACGACATTGGTGTTGTTCTCTAAAAGCGCTCTGGCCGCCCCGCGCAGCTGTACCTGTACACCACTTAAGTTACAGGACCTCTGTTCCGGAGGACAGACGGGACAACAGCGCTTGCAGCAGCATCTGTTACAAGAGGTGTTCTCACAATTCCTCACATCACCGTGTCCGCGGTTATCATTATCATTGTCCCTAAGCATCACGCATGTTCCTTTCCTGATTAAGCTGCAAATCAATATGCTGCATGAATGGAGCTGCCAGGTATATCGTGCCATGCAGCCGAAACCGATATTTTAAATTTACTCCATTCCCAGGCGCCATCTGTTTCGTCCCTGAAATCAGACGCACAGATGGATCAAATACACCTAGGCTATTATATGCGTAGGCTTGTATTATGTCACAAACACACATTACCACATTGGAGTCATTTACACTCTGCTGAAATATATCTGAATAATTCATATGATCGGCGGTACGTCACTCTAAAGGGAAAATGAAGTGCCTGAAAAAGCCGTCACCTACACCGTTTTATTTGACGCGGTCACAGTGAATAATAGAATGGTACAGGCAGCAGATCTGATTCTAAGCATACTCCTGCTTTTCATCAAACCTATACAAAAAAACACCGGCAGTTCTACAAAATATGAACTGCCGGTGTTTTCTTCATCCATTAATACAGAGAGACATTTATTCCTTTGCGTCTATTATTCTTTATGATATAGCCACACCAGCACTTGCATAACCCACAACACTGTTTACAAGATTAAGGCCCGTAGCTGTAGTTGAAAATACAAGTAAGAGACGTGTATTCATTGTCACCGGGATTGAAAGCCCTGTCGTCGACCCACTGGCGAGATCACCAATGGAAATGAGACCGCTGAGAGCTGGAGCCAACGTAACAACTGCCCCCGCAATCGGTGAGAAAATGTTATTCGGTGTCGTAGATTGATAAAGCTGTGCCTGGATTGTAATTGTCGAACCTATTAAAGACAATGCCACAGTACTGCTGAAAAATGCGGACATAGAAGTAATCACACCATCACGTGGTACTGAAAATGCAAAGTTTGTAAGTGTTCCGGCCGCATTTGTTAAATCAATTGTTGTTCCCAACACACCAACACTTGGCGCGCTGTCTCCAAAACCAATCAATGATGGAATACCAGCTAATCCGCCGAGAATTGTTGTCATTGTAATTGGTAATCCAGACGAATACGGAATAATTGCACTGCTTCCGGCTATACCAGCTGCACCGGTGGCTCCTGTGGCTCCCGTTGCTCCTGTCGCCCCGGTTGCTCCCGTTGCTCCGGTGGCCCCCGTTGCTCCTGTGGCTCCGGCTGCTCCGG
>ENA-ORML01002239-ORML01002239.1-human-gut-metagenome-genome-assembly--contig:-NODE-2239-length-13374-cov-2.475336_pt1 | contig 13374 bp, 15 predicted proteins | sample MGYA00242103_ERZ508995 | MGnify/ENA primary metagenome ERZ508995 (study PRJEB26280, sample SAMEA2338702) | human gut metagenome | biome: human gut; feature: human-associated habitat; material: faeces...
AGCGCCGGCGGATCTCTGCGCGCTCCAGTGGATCGGCATTCTGGAGAGCCACTTGCTGCGGATCTTTGAGAAAGGCATTTACCGGTCAAAATGGGCGGATCATTCACAGCTCCTCAGGGATTGGCCTGTATTTCTTCAAGCGCCTGCCTGTGCGACAAGTGCTTTATACATATCCTTTACGCCTGGATAACGCCTTTCTCAACAAGTGAAGGCAAAATTATTGAAATTATTGAAATAGCTGCACCTCAAAATTTAAGAGATGCAGCTATATTTCTTTATCAGCCTATTGACATCTGTACTTTACCGTTATATACTGTACTTGTAATAGCAATACAGTTAATAACGGATTGTGAGGTGGAAACTTGGAGATTGTCGTAAGCAACAAGGCCAGCCAGCCGCTATATGAACAGATTGCCTCGCAGATCAAAGCAGCCATTATCAGCGGTGAATTGCAGGCCGGCGAGGCGATACCTTCAGTGAGGTCCTTGGCAAAGTCTTTGCATATCAGTATTTTAACCGTTCAGAAAGCATACGCCACTTTACAGGAAGAAGGTTTTATTGAAACGACTGCCGGAAAAGGCTGCTATGTATCGGCGCAAAACCAGGACTTCTATTTGGAAGAACAGCAAAAAAGAATAGAAGAAAAATTTGCAGAGGCAATCGAGATTGCCCGCACAAGCGGAATATCTCTAAATAAACTGACAGAACTGCTCACACTTATGTATCAGGAGGATGAATGAGAATGAATGAGGCCTTGACCATTTCGGGTTTAACAAAAACCTATAATGACTTTGTTTTGGATGGGGTTTCTTTTTCCGTCCCCAGCGGTTCCATTGTAGGATTGATTGGCGAAAATGGGGCTGGAAAAAGCACTACGATCAATGCAACACTTGGCCTCATCCAGAAAGAGGCCGGTTCTGTTTCGGTTTTGGGCAAAGAAGAACTGGATAATGAGATAAAGGAGCAAGTTGGCGTTGTATTTGACGGCAGCAATTATCCGGAAATCCTCTCTCCCAGAAAACTCAACCGGGTTTTGAAAAACATCTATCAATCTTGGGACGAACGCACCTTTCTTAGCCTTTTGAAGAAACTATCCCTGCCGATAGATAAGCCGATTAAGCAGTATTCCAGGGGCATGAAGATGAAACTGGCAATCTCTGCCGCTTTATCCCACAACTCTAAACTGCTGATTTTGGATGAAGCCACCAGTGGACTCGACCCGGTTATTCGAGACGACATCTTGGATATTCTTCTGGACTTTGTTCAAGATGAAGACCACTCTATTTTGATTTCTTCTCATATTACCACTGATCTTGAGAAGATTGCTGACTATATCGTTTTCATACACGAAGGAAAAGTCGTTTTTTCAAAGCCTAAAGATGAACTGACGGAGCAGTACGGTATCATCAAGTGCGGAGCCGCACAGTTTGATGCCCTGGATAAATCCGACATTATTGTGTATCGAAAGATGGATTATGAATGGCAGGTTCTGATTTCCGACCGAACCGCCATGCAGAAAAAGTATCCTAAAGCGATGATTGTGCCAGCAACGATTGATGAAATCATGTTGCTCTATGTAAAGGGGGAAAAATGATGAAAGGCATTTTGTTAAAAGATCTCTATATCGCCAAGAGCGGCATTATTGTCACACTCACAGCCCTGTTTGTTTTGGCCTTTGGGCTTTCATTTTTGCTTGACGCAAGTTCGATTTTGATGCTCGCACCAGCCATTTCTACTGTTGCTGTTTACATGAGCATCACCAATGACGCAAGTTCAAAATGGAATAAGAATGTAATCACAATGCCCGTATCGAGAGATCAAATTATTGGGGCGAAATATATCCTTTACCTCCTTCTTTCTGCAATAGGAATAATTGTTGTACTGGCATCGCTCGGGATAATGTCCTTGCTTGGCATGACAATAACACTCTATTCGTTGCTTTTTAATGCAGCCATCGGAATAAGTGCAGCTTTATTTGCAGGCGGTATCAGCCTTCCTTGTGTCTACTTTTTTGATGCGGAAAAATCACAAATCGTTTATATGATAGCCTTTGTAGCATCAACAGGGATTATTACAGCTCTCGTGCTTCTGATAAACTTGTTTATTCCGGTAAAAGACAATATCCTTTTGGCCTTCTATATTGTACTGGCAATCTCATTTGTCTGTTTTGCAGTTTCTTACAAAATTGCAACAGCAGTCTATCGCAAGCAGGATATAATATAAATCGAATTGCCATATCCACTATGAGAGGTTGCCCACATCGGAAGCTGATAATCCGATTCTTCAGCGCCGCCTCGGCTCTGCTGGGGTGGCGTTGATTTACTTCAGGGCAACACAGATTTCCGAAACAGCCTACCTTGTTGATCGGGACAAATGGGCCTGTTCTCCCTTTTGGAGTTCATTAGTATTTTCGCGTACTCAAAGTTTTTCTTCACTTCTTTGCCTTTATGCTTTATCTACTGTTTACTATGGTTTCACAAAAATGGGGGCCTGGAAAATGCTAAAAAATAGAATCAGGGAGTATCGAGCCAAGTATGATATGAAACAGGAAGATTTAGCAAAGTTAGTGGGAGTTCGGAGAGAAACAATAGGAAAATTAGAAAAAGGCATACATAATCCATCATTGGTATTAGCATGGAACATAGCAAAAGCGTTCAATATTTCAATCGAAGATATTTTTACTGTTGAGTCTTCAAGTTATATTGATAAGTAGGTATGGGGACTAAGCAACTTCAAATCATGGCCATGTCTTTGCACGGAAACGCGGTACTGCAGCAGTACCTGCCGGATTTTCAGACCTGTGCAACCATCATCCTGCTGCTCTCATGGCTGGCAGCGGGCGCGATCTCCACCCATCATTTTGCCGGCCTTCTCCGAAGGGATGCCGCTCTGCTGACCGGCGCAACGGAGACCATTGCCCAACAGCGCTTGGATACGCCTCTTTCTGGGAAAGCCAGAGTGCGGGAGTTTGGGGAGACCCTAACTGCCATGGAGCAGATGCGCTTGAGCTTGGCCCAATCTCTGGAGCGACAGTGGGCCATGGAGCAGCAACGCCGGCTGGAGTTGGCGGCGCTGACCCACGACCTTAAAACACCGCTGACCGTCATCAGCGGCAATGCGGAACTGCTGGCGGAGGACTCTCTGACGGCGGCCCAGGAGGAGATGGTGAATACCATCCTCCACAGCGCCATCCGGCTCCAGGACTATGTGGTCCAACTGCGGGCCATGACCGCCGAAGGGGCGGAGGCAGACCAGAAAAAAGAGACAACTGACCTGGAGGACCTGGTCAGTGGATGGCGGGGGATTGGGCAGAGCCTCTGCGCCGCCAAACAGATTCGTTTCCAATGTTCTTCCGTCCCCAAACTGGAATTGTCCGTCTACCGCACCAGCCTGGATCGGGCGGTGAGCAATCTGCTGGACAATGCGGTTCGCTACACACCGGCGGGCGGAGAGATCTCCCTCACCATGTTGAGAGAAGGAAACTGGCTGACCGTTGCCGTGGAGGACAGTGGCCCCGGTTTCTCCCTGGAGGCCTTGGCCAGGGGTGAACAGGCCTTCTTTACCAGCGACGCCAGCCGGCCACAGGAAGGCCACATGGGAATGGGCCTCTATTTCGCTGGACAGGCTGCAAAGCGCCACGGCGGTTCCCTGAGGCTTGCCAACACTGAGCAAGGTGCAAGGGCAGAACTGGTGTTGCCGATAAACTGAAATCTGCCGGCTGTCCCACGGGGGCAACCGGCAGATTTTATTACTGCTTTCTGAAGATGTTAAGACACGTTGCTTGTGGCAACGGACGATTTCAGTTACAATAACGGCAGCGAAGGAAAGACAGGAGGCGGGCCTCTATGCTCAACGAAAATATAAAAGCATTCAGAAAATCAAAAGGACTTTCCCAACAGGAACTTGCTGTCAAACTGAATGTTGTGCGGCAGACTGTCTCGAAATGGGAGCAAGGCCGGTCGGTTCCAGATTCTGATATGTTGATCTCCCTGTCGGAAGTGCTTGAAATACCTGTGAGCACATTGCTGGGAGAAACCGTTATAGAAACAGAGGTTGATGGCCTAAAAGCTATTTCCGAAAAACTGGAAGTGATAAACTTGCAGTTGGCGCAAAGGAAAGCCACGGGAAGAAAAATTGTTCGTTGGCTGCTTATTTCATTATGTGCAATTATAGTAATGATTTTTGCGGCTTTGATAATATGGAGTAGTCCTTATTTGGGTTGGGATTATAGTGACCCTGAAACCGCCGTTCTCGGAGTGGCTTTCCACTCATTTGAATGGTTGTTTGTCAGAGTAGCGCCGATTATCTTTATTGTTGCAATTATTGGAATTTTCTTTACATTCAAGAGAAAATGAAGTGATAAATGGGGGTATTTCCAAAATGAAGAAAAAGATAATCGGTATTATTGTTGCGATAGTGATTGTTCTGGGACTGAGCCTCGTAGTTTACAATCAGATTATTCCTGATGAATATGTGCCTACTGATGATGAAATTGCCCTGCACCTGCAATTAGACACGGAAGAAGATGTTGGATTACTGGTTTATGATTATCGTGCAGACAGTTACGAATATAGTGGAGGCATATCCAATGCGGACGGTTCGCTGATCCAACACGATTCCGATAACATTGTGGTGTGGAATAGGGAGGAACTAAATCATCCTTCTGATTCATTCGAGTTGTCCATGCAATTCCGAATCATAACCGAATATGTGGCACCCAATTATGAAAATGTATATCCGGATGACATCACAAAATATTTGGAGCCTATCACATGGGAAGCACACTTTGGTGAATCATATTTTATTACCATCACCGGTGATAAGACAAATGGATATGAGGCTGTATTGAACTGATTTAATCGGAGGACATAGCAGAGCCAGCTGAGCCAGTCAACGGCAAGAAAATGGGCCTTGCCCACCTGATCTTGCCAATACCGGCCACGGCGCCAGGTCGGGACTGGTTTTGCCAATAAACTGAGCCTGCCGACTTCCCCTCGTGGGGTAGCCGGCAGGCTTTTGCGTTAGTCCTTTTCCGGGAGAATCTCTTCGCAAAGATAGGCAAACTGCGGGAGCTGATCCATGAAGGGTTTCCAGCGCCGGCGGATCTCTGCGCGCTCCAGTGGATCGGCATTCTCCAGACCGTGGTCGTTGTCGGTGATATACAAAACATCCATCCCGATGCTCTCCAGGCACTCCCGGCAGAGATCTTCCGCTGACTCAATCCGACGACCGGTATCCACATAGAGTGGCTCCAAACCGATGGCGAGCCAGACATAGCCCACCTTGTCCGACCACAATAACTCAAAGTCCGGGCACTGCCGAAGATGCTCCGCAAACACCCCGCGGACTTTGTTGAGTTCTTTTTTCTCAGTTTTCGTGTAGATCATGTCTTTGTACCTCCTAAATTTGTAGTGTGTCCTCTTTGCTTGGCAGATTGCGAAATACTCGCGGATACAGTATAATAAAAAATCCAGGAGGTGTCTTTGTGAAATATAAAATCCTAATTATCGAAGATGACTCCACTATTCAGACGCAGCTTAGGAACCTCTTGACCGGAAACGGCTATGAGGTGGAGACGGTCACTGATTTTAGGAATACGGTGGAGCATGTAAAGACGTTCGCGCCGCACCTTGTCCTTTTGGATATCAAGCTCCCGGGCAGCAGCGGTTTCGAGATCTGCTCCCAGATCCGGGCCTTTTCCGATATGCCGATCATCTTTGTGACCAGCAGCAACACGGATATGGATGAATTGAACAGCATTATGCTGGGCGGGGACGCCTTCATCACAAAGCCTTACAACGCGGCAATCTTGCTGGCCAAAATCGCTTCCTTGCTGCGGAAAGCAAGCGCTTCCGCTCAGACAGCTGAGGTCCTGAGTTGGAATGGCGCCGATCTGCACCTGGAGAGCAGCCTGATAGCGTACCACGGAAAACAGGCGGAGTTGACCAAGAATGAGGTCAAGATCCTCTACTACCTCTTCAAGCACGCGGGCAAAATCTGTCCCCGCAGTGACATTGTAGATTTTCTATGGGACAATCAGCTCTATGTGGATGACAATGCGCTGAGCGTCAATATCACCCGCATCCGGGAAAAACTGGCCGGCATCGGCCTGGCAGACTTTATCAAAACCAAGCACAGGCAGGGGTACACGATATGAGCGGGAGACAATATCTCAAAAACCAGCTGCCTCTTATCTTATTGAACCTGCTTGGTGCCCTGGCTTTGACCCTGTTCCTGCTGGCGGCAGGGAACCCCATTCAGACAGTCCTGTTCATCTTGATCACATGGCTGCTTGTCTTGGCCATCTCCTTGACCACCTGTTATATCTCCCGAAAGAAACGGCTGGACAAGCTGCTGGAGATGGCCGGGCAGCTGCAGGAACGGTATCTGATCCCCGAGATCATGCCAATGCCGGACCGGGCGGAGGAGCAGGTGTTCTATCAGCTCTTGAAGATGGCCGAGAAGTCTATGCTGGAGCGAATCGGCGAGGTGGAACGGGAACGAGGCGAATATCGGACTTATATCGAGCAGTGGGTCCACGAGGTCAAGACTCCCATCACTGCGCTGAAACTGCTGTGTGAAAACAACCGTTCTCCCGTTTCCCGAGAGATGCTGGCGGAGCTGGAGAACATCAACCGCTGTGCGGAGCAGGCCCTATACTACGCCCGTAGCGAGCATACGGAGAAGGACTACTCCATCCGGGAAATGAACCTCGCCGATGTGGTGCATGGAGCCATTGCCGACAATAAGTATCTGCTGAGGCAGTGTGATATGGCAATCACAGTAGATGACTTGGATCTGGTTGTCTACGCAGACGACAAATGGGTGCGCTTTATTCTGGATCAGATCATCAGCAACGCCGTCAAGTACCGCGCCCCACAGCATCCCGCACTGCACATCTTTACGGAGCGGTCGGGCGACCAAGTACTCCTGTCCATTGCGGACAACGGAATCGGCATCCCAGAGAGTGACCTGCCGCAGATCTTCGAGAAGGGATTTACCGGCCAGAATGGGCGGACCATTCACAGTTCCACCGGGATTGGCCTGTATCTCTGCAAGCGCCTGTGCGACAAACTTGGGATTGGGCTGGCAGCATCTTCATCGGGCAGTGGAACGACGCTCACACTTTTCTTTCATGTCAACGACTTTATCACAGGGGTGCAGAGCTGACCGGCTCTGCACTTCTTACATTTTTGTAAGAACTTCGAAAGAAAAGTTGATACAAAAATGGCCGCGCAGCAGGTACAATAGGGGCAAGAAACGAACATTGGGAGGCAGGAAACATGGATCCTATCTTGAAATTGGAGCACATCCAGAAATATTATGGCAACGGGGGAAATGTCACAAAGGCCATCCAGGACATCAGCTTTTCCGTTGCGGAGGGTGAGTTTTTGGGGATCATGGGGGCCTCCGGCTCTGGAAAGACGACCCTGCTCAACTGTATCTCCACCATTGATACAGTCAGTGCCGGCCATATCTACCTGGAGGGGACGGATGTGACGAAACTGAGGCCTAAATCCCTTGCCCGGTTCCGCCGGGAAAACCTGGGCTTTGTTTTCCAAGACTTTAATCTGCTGGACACGCTGACGATTTCCGAGAACATCGCACTGGCCCTCGCCATCAACGGGGCGCCCGCCGGCGATGTGGAGCCCCGCATCCGGGAGATGGCTGAAAAGCTGAACATCGGGGATATCCTGGACAAGTACCCCTACCAAGTCTCCGGGGGACAGAAACAGCGGTGCGCCTGCGCCCGGGCCATCATCAACCACCCCAAGCTGTTACTTGCCGATGAGCCCACCGGTGCGCTGGACAGCCATTCGGCGCAGATGCTGCTCTCCACCATCCAGAGCATCAACGAACAGCTGGGTGCCACGATCCTCATGGTGACCCACGATGCCTTTACTGCCAGCTACGCCGGCCGGATCCTGTTCTTGCAGGACGGAAGGATCTTCACTGAACTGCGCCGAGGCGGCGGTAGCAGGAGCGCCTTCTTTGATAAGATCCTCCATGTCCTGACCTTGCTGGGAGGGGGAGAGAGCCATGTATGCTAAACTCGTTCTCCGGAATGCCAAGAGGTCGATCCAGGATTACCTGGTCTATATCCTGACCATGACCATCTGTGTCACGTTGTTCTATTCCTTCCTATCCATCTCCAGCAACTACTATGATCCGGATATTGGGACGGAGTATGATTTCACCATGCTCAGCGACGGCATGAAGCTGGCCATCTGTGCCGTTACCCTCTTTCTGCTGTTTCTGATCCGATTCGTCAACCACTATATGCTCCGGCGGAAACAGCGGGAATTTGCCCTCCAGTCTGTCATGGGGATGGAGCAACGGACCATTGGCCGGCTTTTCTTCGCAGAGACCTTCCTCATGGGACTGGTGTCCATTGCCGCCGGGATTTTTCTGGGTGTGTTTTGCTCTCAATTCATCACGGCGATGCTGCTGACCAGCTATGGTAAGCAATATGAGATCACATGGACGCTGTTCCCGGATACCGTGCTCTTGACGGTTGCCTTCTTTGTACTCAGCTTTTTTGTGGTGGGACTGTCCAACACGAGGACCATTCGGAAGATGAAGATCATTGATATGCTCACCGCCGACCGGGAGAACGGGCCGGAGCTCCGCAAGAGCCGCTGGATCTGGGGGCTGATAGTCCTCTTTGAAGCATTTTCTGTCTGGATGTGCGTGACCGGGGTGCAGAAGGTCTTGTTCTTCTGGGACAGCCGCTTTGCACTGCCTGTGCAGCTCATGTTCTGGGGGAATATCCTTTTCCCGGCCATGACCCTACTCTGGCCTGTTATCTGGGTGCTCCGCCGGAAAAAGGGCGGGTTTTCGGGACTCCTCTCCGGGCTTTTGCTCTGTTCCCTTCTGAATACCATTGCGGCGGCCAGCGTACCGGCGCTGAACAGCCGGTATTATTTGGCGCTGGGAGGCGGGGCCCTCAATCAATACCTGCTCTTTGTTCTGATAGATCTTCTCTTCCTGATCTGTGCCCTAATCTATCTCGCCAGCAGTTTCATCGTTGCTTGGAAGGAGGGGACGCCGGAGCACCGCTACAAGGGAGAAAACCTTTTCTTCTTTGGGCAGATCATCTCCAAACTGAGCACCACCAGTAAGACGATGTCGCTGACCTGCGTGACACTGGTGCTGGCCATCTTCCTGTTCATCGCCGCGCCGGTCCTGGTGGGATGGGCCTCCGGGTATCTGGACGAGCGTTCCATGTACGATGTGCAGATCTTTTCCCGGTATAACGATGTGTATGAGGAGGCGGACCTGCCCGGGGACAGTTATGACGAGGTCACGGCGTACCTTGCCGAGAACCACATCCCCGTGGCCGGCGACTGTGCCTTCAGCCTGTACCTGCCAGAGCGGGCAGACTTCCACAACCGGGTGAAATATGAGTTCCCAGTCGCGGCCATCGCCCTGAGCGATTACAATGCCATCCGGGAGATGCTGGGTTATGGGCCCATCTCCCTTGCGAACGGCGAATTTACAACCCAGTGGAAGGCTATCGCCACGGAGGAGGAGCGGGACAGTTTTCTCAGGGAGCACCCGCAGGTGCGAACCGACGCCGGCACGTTGACCCTATCAGCGCAGCCCTTCTATGAGGACTCCATTGGGGAGACAGCCTACAACTCCTACACGGATGTCCTCTACATCTTCCCGGACAGTGTGTGTGAGCAGCTGCTCCCGGTGATGCGAAACCGATACATTACCACAGAGGAGGCCATCCCCTATGATGATGCCCGGGAACTGGAGCAAGTCTTTACTGACCAGTACCCGGAACTGGCCGACACCGGCGTATCCTACTCCATCCGGCTGAGTACCCTGCAGATCAACAGCACGAAAGCCGGAAACTTTGTCCTGCAGGCTGCCATGCTCTACGGGGCCGTGGTACTGATGGTCATTTGCCTCACGGTGCTGTCCCTGCAGCAGCTCCTGGACGCAGGGCAGTACCGATACCGCTTCTCCGTCCTACGGAAATTGGGCGTGGAGGAGCGAAGCATCGGGAAACTGGTACTCAAACAGCTGGGGGTATGGTTCGGACTCCCCGTTGCCGTAGCAGTCCTCGTTTCGGCGGTCGTAGTCGTCTACTTTATGCAGACCGTGTCGGCCGAAATATCCGCGTACATTGGGTATGGTACCCTGATGGCGCAGATTGGCGTGACGGTGGGAATCCTGGTGATCCTGCTGATCTGCTATTTTCTCAGCACATGGATGCTGTTCAGAAGGGCTATCTGGTCATCTCCCGATAGGATAGCAGTCCCCACATGAAAAAAGGCGGCCGGTTTGCCAAGTCCGGCCGCCTTTTGAGGATTATCTTGTCTTCCAACCAGATAGAACATATAATAGGGAATGGAATTGGTACACTCATGAGCGGTTGCTGAACCCTGATATTATTTTAGAATAGGGAGGGGGATAGACTTGGTAAAAATTGCAATATGTGACGATGAAGAAAAATCTGTTGCTCTGCATGAGAAAATGGTGAGGGAATGCCTGCAATCAGCGGGGATCGGGTATGAGGTAACGACCTATACCCAGAGCCGCAACCTGCTTTATGATATAACCGACGATGCCTTTTTCTATGACTTGATTTTGCTGGATATAGAAATGCCGGGAATCAGCGGCATGGAGCTCCCACAGAAGATCAAAGGATTTTTACCCAACGTCAAGATCATCTTTGTAACCTCACATACGGAGTATGCGATTGATGCTTTTGAATTGTCTATCTTCCGCTATGTGCCGAAGAACAATCTGGAAGTCAAGCTGCCCGCTGCTGTGCTGGATGCCGCAAGGCTGATTGAGTTGGAATCCGGACAGGAGTACACAATCCAGACCGTCAACCGCATGGAGAAGATCCCGTTCAAAGACATTTTCTATGTCCAGCGGGACGGGAAAAATGCCAGCATTGTGTCAAGCGCCGGGACTGCGAAGGTAAGGAAGAGCTTGCAGCAGGTATTCGACGAACTGAACACGCCGGAGTTCATCTTTATTGACCGTGGCTGTATTGTCAATATCATTCACATTATGAAAATCAGCGACGGGATGGCGGTGCTCAAAAATGGCGAACAACTGCCTATCAGCCGTTCCCACCTGCAGGAAGTAAAACAGAAAATCAATCAGTTCTGGGGGGCGCATATATGATGGAATGGGTTCAGACGCTCTCCTATCTGCTCACAAATGAACTGCGCCTGCTGCTCGGCCTTTTCCTGATCGCCAGGGTAACGAATTTTCGGCCGAGACTAAAAGGAATCTTGTTCTCCTGCTGCGGCGGTGCTTTTGTTACAGCCATACAAATGGTGTCCCATTCGACCATTGGCCCACTGGCCGTTGAATTACTGGTGATAACCGCCGTCGCTCGGTATTATCTGCGGGATAAGATCAATCTCTGCTTGTTTGTGGGCTTTTTTTACGAAGTCGGTGTGGGCTTGTGGGATTTTCTGCTGCAAGCTGGGCTGGGTATCCTGTTCCATTCGCAAAGGTTTATTGATGCAGCGGCCTTAGAATCCCTGGCGGGGATTTGGCTGGTGCGCGCGTTGATGCTGGGCGCTGCAGTCGTGCTGATAAAGCAGCATGAGCGCAGCGATGTGGCAATGCGGAGCTTGTCCATCCTTGTCATGCTTGGAATGTTTGGCGCGGTAACCATGTCTGAGCAGAGGATACTGCCGCTGAACGAAGACTTGGTGGGGACGTGGATCATCCTCTCCGTGGTTCTGATGTTCGCAATCTTGTTCTACCGGGTCAACCGGCAGCGGGAGATGGAGTCTGAGATTGCACAGCTGAAGCAGGAGCAGGCCGAGATCGTGGAGCGGGACTATCAGGCGCTGCGCCGTACCTATGAGGGCAATGCCAAGTTATATCATGACCTTCACAATCATATCGAGACCATTTATCAATGCCTTGTGCAAGGAGATATTGGGGAGGCCGTTCAGTACTGTGAGGATTTGCGGGCACCTGTCCGGGAGATTTCCCAAACAGTATGGACGGGGGACAAGGCTCTTGACTACTTGATCAGCAGTAAAATGGCACAGGCTGAGCAGGAACGGATCAAGACAAAAGTCAATATCGAATACCCCCACAACACCAATATTCGCAGCGTTGACCTGACGACCATTTTAGGAAACCTGCTGGACAATGCTTTGGAAGCGGCTCAAGCTGCACCGGATGACCTGCGCTTTCTCAGCCTGACGATCCGGCGGATCAATGCCATGCTCGTTATCAAGGTGGAGAACGGGTATGGGAATGCTCCGATAAGGGAGGACGGGAAGCTGCTGACCGCTAAGAAGGAGAAAGCATTCCATGGGTGGGGGCTGAAAAGCGTGCAGACGGCAGCAGATCGGTATGACGGAACCATCAGCGCGGATTATAAAGACGGCATCTTTCGGTCGGTTGTTACCCTCTCTTTCCAACCGATCAAAACAGAATAACCCCATAATCGGGAATTGCGGGTGGTCTTTGGCCACCCGCAATTTTTTCGCGGTCAAAAACCTACCGTTCGCGGACATTTCTGCAGTGTGGTTTCTTTTGGTGTATGCTTTCATTGTAAACAAGGAACCTGCAAACAAGCAGAAATGTAGGAGGTTATCAATATGCGTCACTTTTATTTCCGTTTGATCCTTGGCATCGTCTTTATCGCCTGCATGATTTTCAGCTTCGTCACCATGAATATCCCGTTTGCGCTGCTGTATATCTTCCTCGGCGGTTCGTTTCTGTATTCCGCCTATTCTATCTGGAAGAAGGACAAAGACAATCGGAGGTGAGCGGTATGAGCAGCACGACACTTCTTTCCCTGAACAATTTAAGCGTCTGGTACACCGCCGATCATCCTGTCCTCTCTGATCTTTCGCTGGATTTAGGGGCAAATGAAGTTGTCGGGCTGATTGGACTGAACGGTGCCGGGAAGACGACCTTTATCAAAACCATTGCCGGTTTACTGCCGGGCTATCGTTTGGATAGCGCTGCATGGGACGGTCATTCTTTCTCGTTCCGTGATAAATCATTCAAGAAGAGTCGGTACATTGTTTTTGCGGAAGATCGGTCTTTTCAGTATTTCACGTTCCGTGAGTATCTTGCGTATGTGGCTGCGTCTTATGGTGTACCGCTGCCGGATGTGTCCGGGCTGGTAAAAGGTTTCCACTTCGAGGATTATACTGATGTTCTCTTAAAGGAACTGTCCACTGGCAATCTGAAAAAGGCTTATCTGATTACAGCGTTTGCCTTACGGCCCGAGTTGCTGCTTTTGGACGAACCGGTGAACGGACTGGACTTTCAAAGCACAGAGTTTTTATACCAGATCATGGGCGGCTATAAGCAGTATGGGACGCTCCTGTTTTCGTCCCACATCTTAGAAAGCATTTGTCTGACCTC
>ENA-ORML01002246-ORML01002246.1-human-gut-metagenome-genome-assembly--contig:-NODE-2246-length-13333-cov-2.304413_pt1 | contig 13333 bp, 5 predicted proteins | sample MGYA00242103_ERZ508995 | MGnify/ENA primary metagenome ERZ508995 (study PRJEB26280, sample SAMEA2338702) | human gut metagenome | biome: human gut; feature: human-associated habitat; material: faeces...
GCGGTAGCCGATATACACACCCTCGTTATAGTAGGAGTTGACCGGCAGGTCGGCGGGAATTCCCGGAAACGATTTCGACGACGGAACGTCGGCATATGAAACGGGATAGCTCACGGGCAGCTTTCCGGAAGGATTGACGGTTCCCCGAAGCAGCTCGGCAACGGCAGCGCCGCCCTGCTGACCCGTCTGCCACGAGAGCAGGATCGCGTCGGGCAGCTCTTTCCACGAAGCCGTTTCGATCACCCCTCCGATATTGAGTACGACAACCACTTTTTTTCCGAGTGCATGATAGGCCGAACACACGGCTCCGAGCAGTTCCTTTTCATTGTCGGTCAGGGTGAAGTAACCCTCTTCCTTACGGTCCACGCCCTCTCCGGACAACCGGCCGAGAGTCACGACTCCCATGTCCGTAACCTTCGCCTCCGCTTCGACGAGAGCCTTGTCGATCCGAGGTTCCTGAGAGCGGGTTACCGCATATTTCTTGTGCCCGCCGGCAGCAAACACCGAATCGACGAACCGGGTGTAGAAACGGTCCGCAGCGGACGAAATCCGGAACCCGACGTTCGACAGCCCCTCTTTGAGGGATACCGCATGACCGTAATGCACCTCGCCGCTGCCCGTACCTCCGGCTATGAAATCATAGGACGTCTTGCCGAAAAGCGCAACCCGATTCGGTTTTCTGACCGGAAGCGTATTCCGGTCGTTTTTCAGCAGCACCATCGCTTCGTCCGCAGCACGCTGAGCGACCTGTGCATGCCGCGCAAGATCGGGCTTCAGGGAGCAGGCGTATTCCCTATAAGAGGGCGTTTTCTTGACGAAGCCGAGTATCCGGCGGATATTCCGGTCAAGAACCTCCTCATCGAGCGTCTTGTCGGAAAGCGCGCTGAGAATTTCGGGCTGATGGTATTTGTAATGACCGTGAGGGAAGCCGCCCATGATGATATCGTTGCCCGCCTTCATCTGAGCCACCCCGTCGTCGCCGGCGAACCAGTCGGTCATCACCATTCCGTCGAAGCCCCATTCGTCCCGCAGCACCGTGGTCAGCAGGTCGCGGTTCTGGGAGGCGTACACCCCGTTAAGCCGATTATAGGACGACATGACGGTCCACGGCGCAGCCTCCCTGATCGCGATCTCGAAGCCGCGCAGGTAAATCTCCCGAAGCGCCCGCTGACTGATCACGGCATTGACACCCTTGCGGTTGCTCTCCTGATTGTTCGCCGCGAAATGCTTGACCGAAGTCCCGACGCCCTGCGACTGAATCCCGCGCACCATCGCGGCGCCCATTTTCCCCGACAGAAGCGGATCTTCGGAATAGTACTCGAAATTCCGTCCGCACAGCGGATCGCGCTGAATATTCATCGCAGGGGCCAGAAGCACGTCGGCACCGTATTCAAGCGTTTCGTTACCCATCGCGTCACCGACCGTCTCCACCAATTCGGTATTCCACGTAGCGGCCAGCGCGGTGGCTGTGGGGAAAGCGGTGCTGTAATAGGCTTTGGTAGAGTCGCCGTCCCGGAAGGGTTTCATGCGCACTCCGGCAGGACCGTCGCACATGACGGTCGGCATCAGACCGAGCCTTGCGCAATACCAAGTGGAACCTTCGCCGATATACCTGCGCCGGTCGTTGTTTTTGTTGCCGATCACCATGAGCACCTTCTCCTCAGGCGTCATGGCGGCGATCACCTCGTCCACCGTATTGCGCCTGAGCGTAGGAGCCGGCTCTGCGGCAGAAAGAACAAGCGTCACAAACAAAAACGCCGCTAATGCAATTCTTTTCATAAATCTACAGATCATTTAGGTTAGTACACTCGCCATCATACAGACGGCCGTGCAAATATAACCGGCACGGCGATCCGCGCCTACCAATATCTGCGCCACATATACAACGTTATTGCACAATACAAAGAACGGCGGTCAAACTGCCCGCACAATCAGTCGAGCTGCGAACTGGGCAGCTTGTTGAACTGTTTATAAAAACACTTCGCAAAATACGACGGAGTGTTGAACCCGACCAGATAGCACACCTCGTTCACCTTGTAGCTCCCCGAAGAAAGCAGCTCCGCCGCCTTGTTCAACCGGATCAGCTTGATGTAGTCGTTGGGAGTCAGCCCCGTCAGCGCCTTGATCTTCTTATGCAGGCTGGACCGGCTCATGCAAAAAAGTTCAGCCAGCCCGTTTATCGAGAATTCGGTATTGGTCAGGTTGGAGAGAATCGTATCGTTCAGTTTGTTGAGGAACTGGATGTCGCAGCCGCCGTGGTTCTCCCGGAGGTATTGCAGCGGCGAACGGACAAAATTGTCCCTCAACCTCATCCGGTTCTCGATCGCACTGCCTATCTGAGCCTTGAGCTGGTCCATCGAGAACGGCTTCTCGATGTACACGTCGGCGCCCTGTTCGAACCCCTTGATCTTAACCGACTGGTCTACCTTTGCGGAGAGGAGAATGACCGGAATGTGCGAATAGGCCGGATCGTTCTTGATCCTTTTGCACAATTCCAATCCATCGATCCGGGGCATCATGACATCCGAGATAACGAGGTCCACCACCCCTTCGTTATCCAAAACCTTGAGCGCCTGCATTCCGTCAACGGCGCTGGCAATCGTATACTGATCGCTCAGGCTGCGGCATATGAATTCCCGCAGCTCATCGTTGTCCTCGACGACCAGAATCCGCTGGCGATTGTCCTCGGCGGCGCCTCCGAACGAATGAGTCGCATGCTTGGCCAAAGATTCGTCCGCAGCGGCTTCGGCCAGCGGAAGCGTCAGTACGAACACGGCGCCTTGACCGCAGCTGCGGTCAAGTTCGATTTCGCCCTTGTTTTTCCTTGCCAGCGCCTGCGCAAGCGCGAGTCCGATTCCGGAACCGGCACTCAGCGTATTGTTGCTGCCCTGCACGAAGGGATCGAATATCCTGCCGGCATCCCGGTCATCGAGTCCGGCCCCGTTGTCGCGCACCCGGACCACCGCCGTACCCTCGTCCCGGCACAACTCCAGCCAGATCGTGTCGCGGGTAAACTTCATGGCGTTCGACATCAGGTTGCTGATCACCTTGAAAATCGCCTCCGCATCGACAAGACACCCGACCTCCTCTCCGGGAAGCTCGATCCGCAGGTCTATGTTCTTGGCCCGCGCCTCGTACTCATACTGCGCGTACACCTTGCGGACAATACCGTTGATATCCGTCCTCTCCCGGTTGAGGATAAACATCTCCTCCTCGATCTTTCTAAAATCGAGCAGTTGATTGACAAGTTCGAGCAGGCGGTTGGAATTGCGTTCGATCACGTGCAGATTGTCTCTCGTCTGCACGGTGCCGTCACCGGATTTGATGATATTTTCGAGCGGCGCCGTAATCAGCGACAGCGGAGTGCGTATCTCATGGGCGATGTTGGTGAAGAAGTTGATCTTGTCTTCCAGAAACTTCTTCTCGCTCCGGGCCTTGACGCGGGACCTGAACCTTCGGACCCAGAACCAGATTCCGGCCAGCAGCAACGCCGTATAGAGCACGAGCATCGCCACGGAAGAAAAGAACGGACGTTTGACAACGATTTCTATTTCGTCGCTTCGGTCGTTCCATACCCCGTCGCTATTGGCGGCCCGGACCCGGAACCTGTATTTTCCCGAAGGGATATTCATGTAATGGGCGTGCGGATAACCCTGCACCGTAGTCCAGTCCCGGTCAAAGCCCTCCAGTTTATAGGCATAGAGATTATCCGGCGGCGAAACGTAGCTCAACAGCACGAAGTCGAACCGGAAGGTGGACTGATTGCGTTTGAGCACAAACCGTTTGTCCCCGCCCTCCGATACGGGAATATCCCGGTTCAGCACGCTCACCGCCGTGATCTTGACCGCCGGAGTAAAATCGTTGGGCGTGATTTCCCGCGGATCGAAACGGACGAAGCCGTTCACGCCGCCGAAATAGAGATAATTGTCCCGGTCCCGGAGCACGGCATTGTAATTATAGAGTACGTTCTGTATCCGCTGCGAAGAGTTGTAGGTCCTGACGGTCCAGTCCTCCTCGCTGATCGCCGCGAGTCCCTTGTTGGTGCTGACCCAGAGATGCCCGTTCAAATCGTCGACGATCGCGTAGACCACATTGTTGGGCAGCCCCCGGTTTTCGTCGATCGTCCGGAACGTCTTGTCCCGGTGATTCCACAGGCACACCCCGCCGCCGTCCGTACAGAACCAGAGCCGGTTCTTCCGGTCCTCGTAGATATAATTCACCGCATTATAACTCAACGAATTGGAGTCCGCGGGATTGTTGACGTAGCGGCACCATTGACCGCTCTTGGTCCGGCACCAGATTCCCTCGTTGTTGGTGGCGAACCAGAGATTGCCCAGATAATCCTCCAAAATGGATTTCACAAAGACATTGACCAGTTGCGGAATCCGCGTAAAATTATCCTCTGCGGCGTTATAGACGTTCACCCCGATCGGCGTGGCGAAGAGCAGCTCTCCCGTGGAGAGCCGTGTGATGGCGAATATGTTGCTGTCGTCGATGCCCGTGCTGTCTCCGGGACGGCTGACATAGTTTTTCACGCGGCCCGTTTTCAAGTCGATCCGGTTGATTCCCTTGTTGTAAAGGCCCACCCACAGGTAGTCGTCATTGCAAAGAATCGCCTGCACGTTGTGGTAGGTGACCTTTCCGCACAACGCACTCGGCTCGAATTGTCCGGTCTGCGGATCGAACAGGCTCAGTCCCTTGTCGTCGGTTCCTATCCAGATCTTCCCGTTCTTGTCCTGCCGGATCTGACTGACGATGTTCCCGTTGAAATTGCGATGCCCGTTACTGGAATAATAATGCTCGAAACGATTGATCAACGGGGAATAATAGTTCACGCCGCCGAAATAGGTGCCTATCCAAAGCGAATTCTCCCGGTCACGGATAATCGAGAAGATCGAATTGTCGGACAGATTGCTGTTGAGCGACTTGTTGGTCAGGCGATATTCGCCGGTGGAGGTGTCGAGCATGACCAGCCCGTTGTCCGACCCCATAACGATTACGTCATCGAGATACTGCGTAATCGACCGGATGTTCAGAATCGATTTGTCGAGGTAGTGCTGCACCCGCAGCGCACGGTTGTTGATACAATGCAGCCCCTCTTTCGACGTGCCGACCCAGACATTGTTGTTGTCGTCGCAATAAAGGCTCGAAATCACTTTGTCCCGGATTCCCTCCGAAACATATTCGGGCAGCGAATCGACCCGCGAAGTCGCGGGATCGAGCATCACGATTCCCTTGCCGACGGTTCCCACCCAAATGCCGCCCATCTTGTCCTGAACGACGGACCCGATGAAATTGGACGGAATCTGCGGAGTCTGGAAATGGTGCGTACACGCCAGATTCCTGTCGATCCGGAACAGCCCCTGCCCGTGGGTCGCCAGCCATATGTCGCCAGCATCGTCCTCCATGATCGCACTGATCTGCGCGGTCAGGATATCCCGGCCCGAAACCTCGACGCGAAACTTGCGGAACGTCTCACGCTCCTTGTCGAACAGCCAGACGCCCCGGCCCGTTCCCACCCAGAACCGGCCGTGGGAATCCTCACGGAGCGAAAACACGAAATTATTGCCCAGCGAGGTCTCCACGCCGCTCTGACGGCGATAAACCTTGAACGAATAACCGTCGAAACAATTGAGTCCGTCCTTGGTACCGAACCACATGAATCCCTCCCGGTCCTGCAGGATGGAAAGCACGCTGTTTTGCGAAAGGCCGTTTTCGACCTGATAACTTTTAAACGTATATGCTCCGGCATTCGCCCTTGCGACCGCAAAGAACGCCGTCACGACACAAGCCATCCAAATATGAATCCGTCCGCCCATCTTTTCCACCGATAAAGTCGTCTCTCTATTTCTTTATTTTTAATATTTTAAAGATAAGCCGAATTTCGTCTCTCCATATGCCACATAATTATACAAACCTATAAATATCTTACAAAATTAAGTAAATCGCAATTTTGTTTCATACAAATACAATATTCAGTCACTATTTAAACCAAAAAAAGGCTTATTTAGCTAACGGCAAAAAAATCCGAGCGAAAAACCCATTTTATAAAAACCAACTTAAATTATTAACCCGATGAACAAAATTCGACTATTATTGATTTACACTGCGCTTCCGTTATTTTGCGCAATGATTTTCGGGAGTCCCGCCTATGGGCAGGGGGGGGGGTAACACCCAAAAGAGAACTGTGTCCGGTATGGTTACCGACGAAAACGACAATCCGGTGAGCGGCGCCACCGTCATCGTTCAGGGAACGACAACCGGAACGACAACCACTGCGGGAAAATTCACGATTCAGGTAACCCCGGCATCGATCCTCGAAGTAAAGTTCCTCGGCTACAAAACAGCCGAGGTTAAGGTGGGAACCCAGACCAACCTCACCATCAAGCTCGAAACGACCAGCGAGACGATCCAAGACGTCGTGGTCACCGCGCTGGGCATGACCCGTGAACGCAAATCGCTGGGATACTCGGTAGGAGACATCAAAGGCGAAGCGTTCGAAAAGGTGCGGGAGCTGAACGTCATCAACTCGCTGGCGGGACGCGAACCGGGCCTGATCATCAGCCAGACCGCCGGAGGCCCCAGCGGCTCCTCCCATGTGGAGATCCGAGGCAGCTCGATGCTCACGGGAAACAACCAGCCGCTGTACGTAGTGGACGGAATGCCCATCGACAACACCAATTTCGGCAGTGCGAACAAGGACGGCGGATATGACTTGGGAGACGGCATTTCGAGCATCAACCCCGACGACATCGAGTCGATTTCGGTACTGACCGGCCCTTCAGCCGCGGCTCTCTACGGCTCGGACGCTGCCAACGGCGTGGTGCTCATCAACACCAAGAAGGGACAGGCCGACAAAACGTCGGTGACCTTCTCCAACAGCACTACCTTCTCGTCGCCTTTCGTGATGCCCCGCTTCCAGAATACCTACGGCAATGTTTCCGGGTCCTACCAGAGCTGGGGCGACAAAACCTTGCGCCGCTTCGATCCCGAAGGATTCTTCAACACGGGGTCGAACGTCAACAACTCCCTGACCTTCTCGACGGGTACGCAGAAGCACCAGACCTATTTTTCGGCCGCGACGACCAATGCCCGCAACATCCTGCCCAACAGCGGCTACAACCGTTACAACTTCACGTTCCGCGACGTCACCAAGTTCCTCAAAGACAAGCTGACCGTCGATCTGAGTGCGAGCTACATCCTGCAGGACAACAAGAACATGATCGCAGCGGGCAAATACTTCAACCCGCTGCCGGCGCTCTATCTCTTTCCGCGCGGCGACGACTTTGACAACGTGCGTCTCTACCAGCGTTGGGACGAATCGCGCAACCTCTATACGCAGGCATGGGATTACGGTTCGGGCGACATGTCGTTCCAGAACCCCTACTGGATCATGAATAAGATGATCAACCAGACTAAAAAGCGTCGTTATATGCTCAGTGCCAACCTCAAGTACGACGTAACCGATTGGCTCGACGTGACGGGCCGCGTCAAGGTCGATAACGCCGATATGGACATTACCGAGAAGCGCTATGCCGGCACCGACACCAACTTCGCGGGCGAGAAGGGTATGTATTCAATCATCAAGCGTAACGACCGTCAGATCTATGCCGATGCCATCGCCAACATCGATCTTACCTTCGCCGGGGACTACCACCTGAGCGCCAATGTCGGTGCGTCGCTCAAGGACGTCCGCATGGATTTCATGGGCTGGGGTGGCGACCTGCGCAAGATTCCCAACTTCTTCTCGATTACCAATATATCGACTACCAACTACAAGGAGCGTGAGGACGGTTCGCACATTCAGTCGCAGAGCATCTTCGCCAACGTCGAGCTGGCGTGGAAGAGTATGCTTTACCTGACCGTCACCGGTCGCAACGACTGGGAATCGGCTCTCGCCTTCTCGAAATACAAGTCGTTCTTCTATCCTTCGGTCGGACTTTCGGCCGTCGTTTCCGAGATGGTCGATATGCCGGAATGGTTCTCCTTCCTCAAGGTGCGCGGTTCCTATTCGGCCGTAGGCTCTTCCTATGCGGCCTACTTGACCAAACCCTACTATGATTACAAGGGACAGACGCACGAATGGGACTCGCTTCACCGCTTCCCCAACGAGAACCTCAAGCCGGAGAAGACCAAATCGTGGGAAGTAGGTCTCAATGCCCGTTTCTTCGGCGGCAAGCTCAACTTCGACGCTACATGGTACCGCTCGGATACCTTCAACCAGACCTTCGAATCGACCCCTTCGTCCACGTCGGGTTATTCGTCGGTACTCGTGCAGGCCGGTCAGGTCCGTAATTCGGGTCTCGAAATGCTGCTGAACTACCATAATACGTGGCGTGACTTCACATGGAACACGAGCGTGACCTACACGATGAACCGCAACAAGATCATCAGGCTCGCCAACGGCGTCATCAGCCCCGTCGACGGACAGCCTATCGATATGCCCTATCTAGAGAAGGCGACCCTCGGCGATGCCGGTTCGCCGCAGGTCATCCTCTACGAAGGCGGCACGATGGGCGACCTTTACATCAACCGCGAACTGCGCACCGACCTCAACGGAAACATTTATGTCGATCCGCAGACCAACAAGGTAGAACTGACCACCACCGAGCGCCGCAAGGTCGCCAGCCTGCTGCCCAAGGGCAATATCGGCTGGAGCAACAGTTTTGCATGGAAGGGACTGAACCTGAATGTGATGTTCGCGGCCCGTCTGGGCGGTTCTGTCGTTTCGAATACCGAGGCGTTCCTCGATTACTACGGCGTTTCGGAACGTTCGGCGGCAGCCCGTGAGGCCGGCGGCGTGCGGATAAACAACGGCATGGTCGATGCCCAGAATTACTATCAGACCATCGGTGCCGGCACGGGTGCCGGCGCATACTACATTTACGATGCGACCAACGTACGTATGCAGGAGCTGTCGCTGGCCTATACGCTGCCCAAGCGCTGGTTCCGTCAGAAGATGGCAATGACCGTTTCTCTTGTGGGCCGCAATCTGTGGATGATTTACAACAAGGCTCCGTTCGACCCCGAACTGACGCCCTCGACGGCCGACAACTTCTTGCAGGGCGTGGACTACTTCATGCTGCCCAGCTTACGGAACATCGGATTTACCGTGAAGTTACAATTCTAAAATCCTGACCAAGATGAAAGCAAACACTATAATTCGTCGATTCGGCCGTTTTGCGGCTTGTGTGGCCATGCTCGCCGCCGCGGCCTGCACCGGTAATTTCGAAGATTACAATACCAAACCTTTCCGCCCGTCGGACGACGACCTGAATGGCGACAACGTCGGCGTGGGCATTCTTTTTCCCGCGATGATGGAGTTCGTCACCCATTTTCAGGTCAATGCTTCGCAGATGCACGACGTGCTTGTGGCCGACGAACTGGGCGGTTACACCTCTGCCGTGAAGTCCTACCAAGGACAGAACATCGCTACCTACAATCCGTCGGACAAATTCAACGACTATATTTTCGAGCAGACATTCGCCAATTTCTACGGCAACTACTTCAAGGTCGAGACCCAGACCGGCGGCGAGGGTCCCGTTTACCAGCTGGCCCGTATCCTGCGCGTGGCGGCCATGCTGCGCGTGACCGACGCCTACGGTCCGATTCCCTATTCGAAGATGCAGAACGGCACCTTCTCGGTGCCTTACGACAGCCAGCGCGATGTCTACATGGCGATGATCGACGATTTGGATGCGGCGATGGAGACGCTCTACACGTTCGCGTCGGCCGGTGACGGCATTCTGATGCGCGATTTCGATATCAGCTCTTTCAAGGGCGATTCGCGGCTGTGGGTGAGCTTCGCCAATACACTCAAACTGCGGATGGCCATTCGCATGAGCGGTGTGGAGCCGGAAGCGCGCCGCATCGCCGAAGAGGCTGTGCGCGATATGGCGACATACGGTCTGATAGACGCCAATGCCGAGAACCTGAGCTTCTCGTCCGATTCCCGTCAGAATCCGTTCTACACGCAAGCGACGAGCACCTCTTGGCAGGACCTGCGGTCGAACGCCAGCATCGTGATGTACATGAACGCCTACGAGGATCCGCGCCGGGCTTCCTATTTTTCGAAGTCGGGCTACGACGGGATCTACGTCGGTGTGCGTGCGGGCATTCAGAATGTGACGCCGACCGACTATGCGACCTACTCTTATCCGCTCTTCGCCGAAAAGGACCCCGTGCCGGTGATGTACGCTTCGGAAAGCTGGTTCCTGCGTGCCGAGGGCGCTCTGCTGGGCTGGACGATGGGCGACACGGCCGAAAACCTCTATAACACGGGTGTCAAAACCTCGCTCGAACTTTGGGGAAACGGCTCTTCGTACGAGGCTTATATCGCTTCCGAAACGGCTCCCGCGCTCTCCTATGCGGATCCGCGCAACAAGCATAACGTTTCGGATTTCGGTACGGCCGTATCGGTCAAATGGGCTGACGACGGCAACGAACTGGAGCGCATCATCACCCAGAAATGGATCGCCAACCATATGATCGGCCACGAAGCATGGGCCGACGTGCGCCGGACGGGCTATCCCCGCCTGTTGCAGGTGGTCAACAACCTGAGCGGCGGCATGTGGGGCAATGTAGACAGCAGCAAGGGAATGCGCCGCTTGCACTATCCCCAGTCGGAGTACGACAACAACCGCGAGAACGTACTCAGGGGCGTGGAATTACTCGGCGGCAGTGACCTGCACGGCACCGATGTGTGGTGGGCGAAGAAATAAGACCTTAAAATGATAATACCAAGTGTGATATGAAAAAGAAGATAATTTCCCTGATGATAGCGGTCCTCGCGGCCGGGGCCTTTGTCTCGTGCAGCGACTGGACCGAACCCGAAGCGCGGGACTTCACGCAGCACAAGCCCGCATCCTATTACGAGAACCTGCGTGCATGGAAAGCCGACAAGAGCCATCCCATCGCCTTCGGCTGGTTCGGCGGCTGGGACCCCACGGGGGCCACGACGGCGACCAGCCTGATGGGGATTCCCGACAGCGTTTCGCTGGTGGCCAACTGGGCGACTTTTTCCCTTACGCCCGAACAGATGGAAGAGGTCGTTCAGGTCAAGAAGCTGAAAGGTACCGACGTGGTCGTGACCATCCTGCTGACCAACGTCGGCGCCAAGGCGACGCCCGAAGAGGTGACCGCCGGTGTCGAGGATACATGGGAGCAGGTGCGCCTGATGCGCGAGTATTGGGGCTGGACGGACGATGCAGATGCCGCTCAGATCGAGGCGGCCATCCGCAAATACGCCAACGGGTTGGTCGACGAGGTGCTCAAATATGGTTATACGGGTCTCGATCTCGACTATGAACCCGGTTTGGGGTCTTACCACAACGGCAATATCGTGATGAATCAGTCCCAGCAGGGCGATATCTATGCCGGCACCTCCCCCTCGCAGCGTACGACGTGGTTCGTCGATGAATGCTCCAAACGTCTCGGTCCGAAATCGGGAAGCGGCAAACTGCTGATCGTTGACGGACTGGTGTCGTCGATGCCTAAGGAGACAATCGAATGCTTTGATTACTATATTCTGCAGACATACGCTTTGACAGCCCAGTCTTCGCTGGATTCCTACCGTTTGGCCGGGCTGGTCAACGCCTTCGGTGACATAATCGACGAGGAGACCATCACCAACCGCACTCTTGTTACCGAGAATTTCGAACCCGAAGCGATGTGGAAATACGGTGGAACGAGCTGTCGCCTTCCGGACGGGACCTACACCAATTCGCTGCAGGCCATGGCGCTCTGGCAGCCGGCCAACGGATTTCGCAAGGGCGGCATCGGCGCTTACCAGATGCAGAACGACTTCAAGAATGACTGTTACAAATATTTCCGCGCCGCCATCAACGCCATGGACAAGTTGGAAAAGGGCGGAACGGAAGCTGACGACCAGCAATAATAAAACCGAATGAGATTATGAAAAATATGCTGAATATCCGCACCTGCCGGGCCTTATTCGCAGGTGCGCTGCTGACCGGGCTCGTTACCGGCTGCGACAATGCCGATCTCGGTGCGCTCGACAATGCCGCCTATATCAAAGAGGCTCAGAAAGCGTCGAGTACGACCGTCAAGGTCGAGGATGACGGCGGTAAGACTTCGCTTACCGTTCGTCTGGGCGGCAAGGGCGATACAGAGACCGCTTTCCGCTTCGAGATGAATCCCGACGTGCTGGAGCGTTATAATGCACTTAACGGAACTTCGTACGTACAGTTGCCGGAAACCTGTTTTGAACTGCCGGCCGATCCTGTCATAGTTCCGGCCGGCGAAGTGGCTGGCGCACCTGCACAAATCGACATCCTGCCCTTCACCGAAGAGATGGACGATTCGGGTTCTGTCTACGCTCTGCCCGTGACGCTGCGCTGCGTAAGCGGCGGTATGAAGATGTTGGGCGATGCATCCGATTTCCTGATCGTCTGCGAGCGCAAGAAGATTATTCCCGTTCCGATCTTCAATAGCGAATACCGGACCGGAGGCTTCAGCAAACTGAACCGTGTGATGCTGAACATGAAGGATGCGCCCATCACCTTCAATGCCTATACCATCGAGTTCAAGATGTACAAAGAGGAGTTCACGGCCCGTAACTACATGATCGTCGGTTTCGACAATGGCGAGGGAAATATCAACAACCGTATGTGGGTCCGCTTCGAGGCTTCGTCCACCACTTCGGATGTGGTGAATCGCTGGATGCAGATGAACACCATGGCCCAGCCCGGCCAAACTGCCGTGACGCCCTGCGAGGCGAAGAAGTGGCAGCATGTGGCCATCGTCTTCGACGGCGCTGCGACGAGCCTTTACCTCGATGGTGAGCAGGTCGTACAGAAATCGGCTCCGCGCAATACCGTTACGTTCAAGTATTTTGCCCTGCTGCCGCAGCCCAGCTACTGCAATACGACCATCTCGTTCAGCGAAGTGCGCCTGTGGAACGTGGCCCGCACCTCCACTCAGCTCAAGAACAACGTGAATAACGTCGATCCCAAGAGCGAAGGCCTGCTGGGCTACTGGAAGATGAACGAAGGCCATGGGTACACGTTTGAGGACGCCACTGGCAACGGCAATACCGCCGAATGCGAATATTCGCGTGCCGGCGACTTGTGGGACCCGCAGTCTTACGGCCCTGCGACCGGATTGGAATGGGCGCCCGATATGGACAATATGTAACTCTTGTTCCGTTCGCTCTTTTTTGCTAATTTAGAACCGAGTTAATGGAGCGCAGGGGCCCTGCAATACGCCCCTGCGCTTTTTCAGCGATAAAAACTACTGGAATATGGAAAAAAGACTCTTTCTGTTCGGCGGTTTGGCCGCCGTCGCTGCGACGGGATGCGCCCGGCAGTCCGAA
>ENA-ORML01002247-ORML01002247.1-human-gut-metagenome-genome-assembly--contig:-NODE-2247-length-13332-cov-8.423665_pt1 | contig 13332 bp, 9 predicted proteins | sample MGYA00242103_ERZ508995 | MGnify/ENA primary metagenome ERZ508995 (study PRJEB26280, sample SAMEA2338702) | human gut metagenome | biome: human gut; feature: human-associated habitat; material: faeces...
TCTGCGGCGAGGCTTCCGCGGCAGAGGAAGAGCATGCCGCTCCCGACGGCGCAGGGGGTGTTCGGCATGATGCGCAGGATGCGTTTGCCCGGGAACAGCGCTTCGAGCCGTTCCAGCGTGACGCCTGCCAGCATCGAGACCAGCACGCATTCCGATTCCTCGATCACGCCGCCCAGCTCCTCCGCCAGCGCGGAGAGCATCTGCGGCTTGACGCCGAGGAATACAAAGCGGCTGCTGCGGACGATCTCCGCCGCCGGGCCGCTCGCGCAGCCGAGACGTTCCGCCGCTGCGCGCGTGTGTGCCTCCGTTTTACAGGTCAGAATGACGTTTTCCGCGCCGACTGTCCGAATGGCCGCCTGCGCCAGCGCGCCGCCCATATTTCCCGCTCCGAGAAATCCCGCCGTATACTGCTTCATAGCCGCTCCTCCTTACCGGATCTGTCCGTCGCCGGTGATGATGTATTTCCATGTGCTCAGCGCGTCGAGGCCCATCGGGCCGCGCGCGTGGAGCTTCTGCGTCGAGATGCCCATTTCGCAGCCGAGGCCGAACTCACCGCCGTCGGTAAAGCGCGTCGAGACGTTGACATAGATCGCCGCGCTGTCGATCTCGCGGGTGAAGCGCTGCGCGTGGGCCGCGTCCTCCGTCACGATGGCGTCGCTGTGTCCGGTCGAATGCCGCTGGATATGGCGGATGGCCTCGTCCAGACTGTCCACGACGCGGACGGCAAGGATATAGTCCAGAAACTCCGTGTCGAAGTCCTTTTCTCCGGCGGGAACGCCGGGAATGATCGCCGCCGCAGCCGGGTCGAGCCGCAGCTCCACCGGGACAAGCCCCTGCGCGGTGCGGTCGTCCACCAGCGCCTTGCGGAGCATCGGCAGGAACTCGGCGGCCACATCCCGATGCACAAGGCACACCTCCTCGGCGTTGCAGACCGAGGGGCGGCTCGTCTTGGCGTTGACAATGATCTTCACGGCCTTTTCCAGATCGGCGGCGCTGTCCACATAGACGTGGCAGATGCCGGTGCCGGTCTCGATGCAGGGCACGGTCGCATTCTCCACGCAGGCGCGGATCAGGCCCGCGCCGCCGCGCGGGATCAGCAGATCGACCAGTCCCGCCGCCGTCATCAGCTCGTTCGCGCTCTGGCGGCTGGTATCCTCCAGAATCCCGAGGATCGCCGGATCGCCTCCGGCGTCGGAAATGCCGTGCTGGAGCGCCTGCACGATGGCCACGGAGGAGCGGTGCGCCTCCTTGCCGCTGCGCAGGACGCAGACGTTCCCGCTCTTGAGGCAGAGCGCCGCCGCATCCGAGGTGACGTTCGGGCGGCTCTCATAGATGATGGCGACCAGCCCAAGCGGCACCTGTACCTTCTGAATGCGCATCCCGTTCGGGCGCGTGAAGTCCTCCAGCACGCGGCCCGTATGTCCGGGCAGCGCGGCGATGGCGCGCACGCCGTCGGCCATCCCCTCGAGCCGCTTTTCGTCCAGACGCAGCCGGTCGAGCATGACCTCCGAGATGGAGCCGCGTGCAGCCTCCAGATCGAGGCGGTTCGCCGCCAAAATGGCCTCTGACTCGGAAAGGAGCCTGTCGGCCATTGCCATCAGCAGCCGGTTGCGGCTTTCCTCCGGGATATCCCGGACGGAGGGCCATGCGGCCCGGGTCGTTTTCAGAATTTCCAGTGTGGTCATGCTTCCGCCTGCTTTCTTAAAAATCTTGTGCCGACATGCCCGCCGTCCACGATGTCATACAGCTGCTTCAGCTTCGCGCCGTTGGCGATCACCATTTCGCAGCCTGCCTCCGTCGCGGTCACGGCTGCGGTCAGCTTGGTCGCCATGCCGCCGGTGCCAAGCTCCGAGCCGCTGCCGCCGCCGAGGGCGAGAATGTGCTCGTCGATGCGCTTGACGGTGTGGATCAGCTTCGCGTCCGGGTTCTTGTGCGGGTCGCCGTCGTAAAGCCCGTCGATGTCCGACAGCAGCACCAGAAGATCCGCGTGAACCGTCGCCGCAACGACGGCGGAAAGCGTATCATTATCGCCGATGCCGAATTCCTCGGTGGAAATCGTGTCGTTCTCGTTGATGACCGGCAGCGCGCCCAGCTCCAACAGACGCTCGATCGTATTGTGGAAGTTCTGCTTGCGGTTGCCGCCGTCGGCGATGTCCGGCGCGGTGATGAGCAGCTGCGCGACGGTGTGGCTGTATTCGGTGAAGAGCTTGTCGTACATGTACATCAGCTCGCACTGCCCGACGGCGGCGGAGGCCTGCTTGGTCGGGGTGTCCTTCGGCCGCTGGCGCAGATTCAGCTTACCGAAGCCCATGGCAATGGCGCCGGATGAGACCAGAATGATCTCGTGGCCCGCGTTTTTCAGGTCGCTGAGCACCTTGCACAGCTCCTCCATCCGCTGGATGTTCAGCCGTCCGGTGGGATGGGCAAGCGTGGAGGTGCCGACCTTGACAACAATTCGCATAAGGAATGCCTCGTTTCTGAAAATTGTGTTTATTGTAGCACAGCCGCCCGCCGGAAACAATGCGTCCCGCCGATTTTTTCCCAGATCCGTGAATAAAAATACGCATCGTCGGAATGCCGGGTCAAAACGTGTTTTTCCCGGCCCGGCGGTAAAAAAGAATCCCCGCGAAGCGCCGGTGGCAGCTCCGCAGGGGGGTGGGACACGTTCACTATACGCGATACGGCGGCGAATTGCAAGGGAAAAGTTCGCAGCCTGAAAAATTTTGTGAGATATGAGCTGATCGGCATTTTACCGAAAAAAGGATTCGGCGAATTTGCGGTATTGACGCAGAAATACTTTTCCGGTAAAATCGGTGCATATTTATTTTCCTGATAGAGGCAGGCCTCTGCCGCTCAGGAACGAATTTGCAAGGAGGAAGCATTCATGCAGTCGAAAGAAAAGATCCCTGAATTGTTTGGCAGCAACGTATTTAATGAGGCCGCTATGCAGCAGTATGTATCCGGCTCCGCGTTCCAGGCATGGAAGAGCTGCCTGAGCACGGGCACGCCGCTCCCGCTCGACGTCGCAAACGACATCGCCGACGGCATGAAGGTCTGGGCCCTGGAGCACGGCGCGACGCACTTCACCCACTGGTTCCAGCCGCTCACCGGCGTGACCGCCGAGAAGCACGACAGCTTCATCCATCCGGTCGGCGGCGGCAAGATCATCATGGACTTCTCCGGCAAGGAGCTGGTCCGCGGTGAGCCGGACGCTTCCTCGTTCCCGTCGGGCGGCCTGCGCGCCACGTTCGAGGCCAGAGGCTATTCCGGCTGGGATCCGACGGCGTTCGCCTTCATCAAGGACGGCAGCCTCTGCATCCCGACCGTTTTCTGTTCCTACTCCGGCGAGGCGCTGGATAAAAAGACGCCGCTGCTGCGCTCCATCGACGCGGTCAGCCGTCAGGCCGTGCGCATCCTGCGTCTGTTCGGTGACGATAAGACCCAGAAGGTCTACGCGCAGGTCGGCCCGGAGCAGGAATATTTCCTGATCGACAAGCAGCTCTATCTGCAGCGCGAGGATCTGCGCCTGTGCGGCCGCACACTGTTCGGCGCGATGCCCCCCAAGGGTCAGGAGCTGGACGACCATTATTTCGGCTCCATCCGTCCGCGTGTCGCGGCGTATATGCAGGATCTGGACGAGGAGCTGTGGAAGCTCGGCGTCCTGTCCAAGACGAAGCACAACGAGGTCGCGCCCTCACAGCATGAGATGGCCCCCATCTACACCGACGCAAACGCCGCCAACGACCAGAATCAGCTTACCATGGAGATCATGAAGAAGGTCGCGGAAAAGCACGGCCTGATCTGCCTGCTCCATGAAAAGCCCTTCGCGGGCGTCAACGGCAGCGGCAAGCACAACAACTGGTCGCTTGCCACCGACGCCGGAGACAACCTCTTCTCTCCGGGCAGCACGCCCAGCCAGAACGCGCGCTTCCTGCTCTTCCTCGCGGCCTTCATCAAGGGCGTGGACGAGTATCAGGAGCTGCTGCGCTGCTCGGTCGCATTTGCCGGAAATGACCATCGTCTCGGCGCACAGGAGGCGCCTCCCGCGATCATTTCGGTATTCCTCGGCGAGGAGCTGGAGGCGATCGTGGACAGCATCGTAAACGATCACGACTACACCGACCGCAAGCGCAAGAGCCTGCGCATCGGCGTGGACGTCCTGCCCGCCATCCCCAAGGACACGACCGACCGCAACCGCACCTCCCCTGTCGCCTTCACCGGCAACAAGTTCGAATTCCGAAGCCTCGGCTCCAGCCAGTCCATCGCCGGCCCGAACACCATCCTCAACACGATCATGGCCGAAGAGCTTGAGCAGTTCGCGGAGGAGCTGGAGGGCGTAAAGGACTTCTCTTCCGCGCTCCACGAGCTGATCAAGCGCGTCTTTACCGAGCATCAGCGCATTTTGTTCAGCGGCAACGGCTACGACGAGAGCTGGATCGCGGAGGCGGAGCGGCGCGGCCTTGCCAACCTGCACAACACCGCCGAGGCCCTCCCGGCCTACATTCTTCCGAAGAACATTCAGCTCATGACCAGCCACGGCGTCTATTCCAAGTCGGAAATGATGGCGCGGCATGAGATCCACATGGAGAAATATTGCAAGGTCATCGGCATCGAGGCCGGAACGCTGGTAGACATGGTGCAGCACAGCATTCTCGGCGCGGCGTCCGCCTATGCCGACAAGCTCTGCCAGTGCCTCGCGCATAAGAAGGCCGCAGGCGTCGCCTGCCGCACGGAAACGGCGCTGGCCGGGACGGTCAGCACGCTCTGCGACGAGCTGATGGATCGGACGCTGGCGCTGAAAACCGCGCTTCAGAGCGAGCCGAACGCTCCGCAGGAGGAGCTGGTGCGCTATTATCACGACGTGGTCTTCAACGCAATGAGCCGCGTGCGGGACATCGTCGATCAGCTCGAGCAGCTGGTGGATAAGTCCTACTGGCCGTTCCCGAATTACACCGACCTGCTCTTCTCCGTTTGAGCGGCAGCAATTCGCATGGAAGCCCCTGTCAGGCAGGCCGTCCATGCAGGCACGCACAGCATCCAATACGCACAAAAGGCCCCTGCCATCCGGCAGGGGCCTTTGCTTATGCGCTTTGCTCTATCGTTCCTCACGGAAGTAGGCCAGACCAAGCGACTGGGGCGGCTGATCCTCGCGCTTTTTGCGCAGGGAGACGACGATCAGCACGACCAGCGTGACGACATAAGGCAGCATCTTGTAAAGCTCCTTGATGGCGAGGTTGGTGCCGCTGGGAATGAAGATGTACAGAATGTAGCAGCCGCCGAAGAGAATGGAGGCCAGAACGCTCACGTTCGGACGCCAGATCGTGAAGATGACCAGCGCGATGGCAAGCCAGCCGCGGTCGCCGAAGGCGTTGTTCGACCAGACGCCGCAGGCGTAGTCCATGACGTAATACAATCCGCCGAGTCCGGCGATCATGCTGCCGATGCAGGTCGCAAGGTACTTGTACTTCGTGACGTTGATACCGGCGGCGTCTGCGGTCGCGGCGCTCTCGCCGACGGCGCGCAGATACAGGCCCGGACGGGTGTGCTTCAGGAAGTAGGACGCCAGCAGCGCGATGAGGATCGCAAGATAGGCGAGGAAGCCGTAGGACAGGAACACCTGACCAAACCAGCCGAGCTTCGACGCGAACGGAAGCGATTTGCTGAAATAGCCGCTCGTTGCGGAAAGCGCGATGGACGGGACCTCGCTTCCGGCCAGCTTGATAAGGGAGCCGCCGAAGAAGTTGCCGATGCCGACGCCGAAGGTCGTCATGGCAAGGCCGGTGACGTTCTGATTGGCACGGAGCGTGACGGTCAGCAGGCAGTACAGAAGGCCCATCAGCAGCGACCCCGCCAGCGAGCACAGCATCGGGATGCCGATGGCGAGCCACGCGCTCATTTCCGCCGCCGGGACGGCCTGCTCATAGAAGAACGCGCCAATGACGCCGCAGATACCGCCGACATACATGACGCCGGGAATGCCGAGGTTCAGGTTGCCGGATTTCTCCGTCAGGATCTCACCGGTGCTGCCGTAGAGCAGCGGGATGCCCTGCATGACGGCACGGGGAATAAAAGATGCAAAATCAAAAGACATTCCTTACGCCTCCTTTTCGCCCTTGCGCAGGCTGATCTTATAGGTGAGGAAGAACTCACTGCCGATGATGAAGAACAGGATGATGCCGGTCAGGATATCCGAGAACGAATGGTTCAGGGCGAAGGTGCTGGAGATCTCGCTGGCGCCGCGGCTCAGCACGACCAGCAGCAGGCTCGTAAAGACCATGGCGATCGGGTTGAACTTTGCAAGCCAGGAAACCATGACGGCGGTGAAGCCGCGTCCGCCGACGATGGTGGTCGTCAGCGTATGATCGGTGCCGGCGGTGAGCATCAGGCCCATCAGGCCGCAGACCGCGCCGGAAAGCACCATCGTGCGGACGATCACGCGATCGACCTTGATACCGGCGTAGCTCGCGGTGCGGCGGCTCTCGCCGACGACGGCGATCTCATAGCCGTGCTTGCTGTAGTTGAGGTAGACATACATCAGGAGCGTCATGACGGCCACGACCAGAATGACCAGCAGGTATTTCTGCCCGCCGATGACCGGCAGCCAGCCCGCCTCGGAGTTCTGGTTGATGACGCCGATCTTGCCCGCGCCCTTCGGAACCTCCCAGATGATGATGAAGAACGCTGCAAGCTGGGTCGCAATGTAGTTCATCATGAGGGTGAACAGCGTTTCGTTGGTGTTCCACTTCGCCTTGAAGAAGGACGGGAGGAAGCCCCACATCGCACCCGCCGCAACGGCAGCGACGAGCATGACCAGGATCAGCAGTGCGTTCGGGAGCTTGTCCCCGAGGCAGATCATGCAGGCGGCCGTCGCCAGACAGCCGATCAGGACCTGGCCCTCCGCGCCGATGTTCCAGAAACGCATTTTGAACGCGGGTGTGACCGCCAGCGAAATGCCGAGCAGGACGGCGAGATTCTGGAACGTGACCCAGGATTTCCGGGCAGTGCCGAACGCGCCGTGGAAGATGGTGCCGTAGATGCTGAGCGGATTTTCGCCCGTCAGCAGCATCGTCACGACCGCGCACACGATCAGCGCCAGAACGATCGCGCCGCCGCGAATCGCAAACGCCTGATACCACGGCAGGGCGTCGCGCTTGGTGATATGGAAAAGTGATTTCTTATTCATCCGCTTTGCCTCCTCCCACGAGGGTCATCAGACGGCCGATCTCGCGCTTGTCGGTGGTGCGGGCGTCAACCACGCCCGAGACCTCGCCGCCGCACAGGACCACGATGCGGTCGCACAGCTCCAGCAGAACGTCCAGATCCTCGCCGACATAGACGACGGCGACGCCCTTCATTTTCTGCTCCGTCAGCAGGTTGTAGATGGTATACGAGGTGTTGATGTCGAGGCCGCGCACGGCGTAGGCCGTCATCAGAACGGCCGGGGACTGCGCGATCTCGCGCCCGACCAGAACCTTCTGGACGTTGCCGCCGGACATGCGGCGGACGGGGAAGCTGGTGCTGGGCGTGACGACGCCAAGCTCCTCCCAGATACGGTTTGCCAGTGCCTCGGGATCCTTGCGGTTGAGGAAGATACCGTGACCCTTCCGCCATGAACGGAGCATCATGTTGCCTGTCATGCCCATCGAGCCGACAAGGCCCATGCCGAGCCGGTCCTCCGGGACGAAGGACATCGAAATGCCGCTCTTGCGGATGTCCATCGGGTCGAGTCCGACGAGATTTTTCGGCGCGCTTCCGTCGGGCGCATAGAACGTGACGGAGCCGGAGGAGACGGGATACAGGCCCGCGATGGCCTCGAGCAGCTCGCGCTGGCCGGAGCCTGCGACGCCCGCGATGCCGAGCACCTCGCCGGAATTGATCGAGAAGGAAACGTCGGACAGGCGCTTGACGCCAAGCTCGTCATAAACGGTCAGCCCGTCGATGACAAGGCGGGGGTGGACGTTCACCGGCTCGGGCCGGTCGATGTTCAGCGTGACCGAGTGGCCGACCATCATGTCGGTCAGGGACTGCTGGTCGGCGTCCTTCGTAAGGACGTCGCCGATGTACTCTCCCTTGCGCAGAACAGCGACGCGGTCGGAGACCGCAAGCACCTCGTGCAGCTTATGTGTGATGATGATGAGCGACTTGCCGTCGGCCTTCATGTTGCGCATGATCTGGAACAGCTTGTCCGTTTCCTGCGGGGTGAGGACGGCGGTCGGCTCGTCGAGGATGAGGATATCCGCTCCGCGATAGAGCACCTTGACGATCTCGACGGTCTGCTTCTGCGAAACGGACATGTCGTAGATCTTCTGGTTGGGGTCGATGTCGAAGCCGTAGCGGTCGCAGATCTCCTTGACCTTCTTTGCAGCGGCCACAAGATCGAGCTTGCCCGGCTCGTTCAGGCCGAGGACGATGTTCTCGGTCGCGGTAAACAGATCGACCAGCTTGAAATGCTGATGGATCATGCCGATGCCGTATTCAAAAGCGGCCTTCGGCGAGGAAATGTTCACGGGCTTGCCGTGAATATAAATCTGGCCCTCGTCGGGGAAATAGATGCCGGAGAGCATATTCATGAGCGTGGTCTTGCCGCTGCCGTTTTCGCCGAGCAAAGACAGGATCTCGCCCTCGTGCAGCTCCAGATTGATGGCGTTGTTCGCCGTCACCTTTCCAAACCGCTTTGTAATATTCTCCATTTTCACTGCGCATTCAGCACCCAAGGCGGTCACCCTTTCTTTGCGGAAGAAGCCTCTCCCGTTTTTACTTTATTATTTTAGCATAACTCAGCGGCATTGTAAATCAGTATGACCAAAAAATTTTTTAGATAGATAAAAAGTTTTTCATATAATGACCAAGACCGTTCGGCAATGCGGAATTGGATTCCGTAAAAAGGAAATTGCCGCTCCGGAGGCAGGCTTTGCGTCCCGTCTCCGAAAAATGGAATCGGGCTGCCCGAGGGCAGCCCGATAAGGATCGGTCTCGGCTTAGAACGCCTGGTCGAGCAGGGTAATGCCGTCGATATAGAGGTTGAAGTACGGAGCGGAGCGGTCGGAGGACTCGGCGAAGTAGCCGTCCTTGATCGCCTCGGTGTCGGGCGTGTAGTCGGGGTCGGTATCGACGTCCGCCATGTAGCTGTCGAGCTGCTTGCCGTCAACCGTGAAGGTGGTGATGTCAAAGACGTGGCGCGTGCCGGCTTCCAGCTCGGCCTTGACCTGGTCAAGCGCTTCCTGCGTGCCAGCAGCGGCGACCTTCTCGTTCAGCTCGGAGAGGACGACGGAGCCGGTGGCCAGCGTGCCGGTCCAGTCCGTGTCGATGGCTTCGCCGTTCATGCAGGCCTTGATGGCGTAGATGTAGTACGGAGCCCAGTCAATACGGGAGGAAATGATGTAGGTGTTGGGGCCGACGGAAGCAGTGGAGCCGTTGTAGGAGACGTTGGGGACACCGGCGGTCTCGCAGGCGGTCGGAGCACCGAAGGAGTCGGCGTGCTGACTGATGAGCTTGCAGCCGTTCTGGATCAGCTTCTGAGCGCCTTCCTTCTCAGCAGTCTCGTCGTACCAGCTGCCGGTGAAGGTGACTTCCATCGTGACGGTCGGGCAGACGGAGCGTGCGCCCAGGAAGAAGGAGGTGTAGCCGGAGATAACTTCCGCGTAGGTGAATGCGCCGACATAGCCCATCTTGGCCTCGTCCGCGGTGAACTCACCGTTCTCGATCATCTCATTGAGCTTCATACCGGCGGCGACGCCAGCCAGATAACGGCCCTCATAGATGGAGGCGAAAGCGTTGTGGTAGTTGGAAAGGCCCTCGGTGTGCGCCTTGGTGCCGGTGGAGTGGCAGAACTGCACGTTGGGGAATTCCTTGGCGGCCTGGATCATGTAGTCCTCGTGACCAAAGGAGTCGGCAAAGATGATGTTGCAGCCGGCGTCAGCCAGCTCAGCGGCCTTGTCGTAGCACTCCTGGCCTTCGGGAACGTTGGTGATCAGCGTGTACTCAACGCCCAGCGTCTCGCAGGCTTCCTTGGCGGCGTTGATGAAGTTCAGGTCATAGGTGGAGTTTTCATCATGCAGAGTGATGAAGCCGACCTTGAAGCCCTCGGGAACTTCCGTGTTCTCAGCCGGGGTCTCGGCGGGCGTGTTCTCAGCCGGGGTCTCGGCGGGCGTGTCGTTCGCAGGCTTCGAAGCGCAGGCGACCAGTGCAAGCACCATGACGAGCGCCAGCAGCAGAGCAAGAACCTTTTTCATTTTGTGTTCCTCCTAAAAAATTTTTGGGTCTCTCACAGCGTTTCATGAAAGCGTTGAAGCGCTTGTCCATATATTACTCCATTTCGGCGGACGTTTCAATATTTTTTTGAAAAAAGTTTCCTTGAAATGGGTGAAATCGTACACAAAAGTGCGCCCGGAACCTAAAAAATTTTTAGGAAAAATCACGTCTTGACGTTTTCTATAAAACCAGAAAGAAGATTTTGGATAGAATCACGGAAGAAAATGCATGGGCTAAATGACGAAACCGTGGTATAATAATTAAACTGCCCTTGGCGAAAATCAACAATTCCCCATCGCCGAACAGTCAATTTTCTCAGAAAAAGGGAGCGAACAGCGCGTGAAGAGCTTTGTGTTGAAGGGCCAGATCTGTACGAGCGTGTCGATGGACGAGATCGGCATTACGGAGAATGGCTATCTTGTGGTGGAGGACGGTCTTGTGCGCGGCGTGTTCCGGGAGCTGCCCGGACAGTTTGCCGCGCTGCCGCTGAATGACCGCGGCAGCTGCCTCATCCTCCCCGGCATGACCGACCTGCACGTCCACGCGCCGCAGTTCGCCTTCCGGGGCCTCGGGATGGATATGGAGCTGCTGGAGTGGCTCAACACCTATACCTTCCCGGAGGAGTCAAAATACCGGGATCTGGAATATGCACACCGCGCGTATGAGAGCTTTGTGCGCCACCTTGTCCACAGCACGACCACCCGCGCCAGTATTTTTGCCACCATCCATGTGCCGGCGACGCTGCACCTGATGGAGCTGCTGGAGCAAAGCGGCCTGCGCACCTACGTCGGCAAGGTCAACATGAACCGCAACTGCCCGGTTTATCTGCGCGAGATCTCGAAGAATCAGGCCGTGCGGGATACTGTCGCGTGGATCGAGGCGGCGGAGAAATTCGAAAAAACGAAGCCCATCCTGACGCCGCGCTTCATCCCGTCGTGTACCGACGATCTGATGTACGCGCTCAGCGAGATCCGGCGGCAGTACGGCCTGCCCGTGCAGAGTCACCTGTCCGAGAATTTCAGCGAGATCGCGTGGGTGCAGGAGCTTTGCCCGCGCTCGAAGTGCTATGGCGACGCCTACCGGCAGTTCGGGCTTTTCGGCGGCGACCACCGCTGCATCATGGCCCACTGCGTCCACTCCGGTGAGCTGGAGCAGGAGCTGATGAAGGAGAACGGCGTGTTCATCGCGCATTCGCCGGAATCGAACATGAATCTTTCCTCCGGCGTCGCGCCGGTCAGCAGATTCCTGGACAACGGCCTGAAGGTCGGCCTCGCCACCGACGTGGCCGGCGGCAGCCATGAGAGCATCCTCCGCGCCATGATGCACGCCATTCAGGCCTCGAAGCTCCGCTGGCGGCTTCAGGATCAGTCCGTGCCCGCATTGTCCTTCGACCGCGCGTTCTATCTGGCGACGATGGGCGGCGGCGAATTCTTCGGGAAGGTCGGCGCGTTCCGCGACGGCTATGAGGCCGACATCGTCGTGATGGACGATTCTTCGCTCGACCATCCGCAGGAGCTTTCCGTCCGCGCGCGTCTCGAGCGGCTGGTCTATCTCGCCGACGAGCGCTGCGTCCGCGAAAAATATGTCGCGGGCGAAAAGGTGCTTTGAGTATTGACAAAAGGAAATCGCCTGTGTACAATACACAGGCGATTTTCATTCCGCCAAAGAACCTCGTAGAGTTCCGCCGCGCACGGCGGAATGGAATGTAGGTTTGTTTTGCCCGGCGGCGTGTACGTCGGACAAAACACTTTACGTCCTGCAAGTGTGGAATTTGTGTGCCTGCGGCACACAAATTATGCGCGCAGCAGGATGCAGGCCTTTTCAAACGGGAAACCAGCGCAGCGTTTCCCGTTTGAGAGCGTGTCAAAAACACTTTTGACACGCTCAAAGTCGCCTGTGTACAATACACAGGCGATTTTTCATAGCGCTTCGGCGCAGACAGTTCGTAACCATCCTGTCTTAAAACAAAACTAGGGAACAGGATGGGCGCATTGCGCCCATTTTTTGTTCCGCGGAAAGGAAACACATCATGAAAAAGCTCAACACAAGACAAATCGCACTCAACGGCGTGGTCGCCGGACTCTACGCGGCCATCACCATCCTGACGGCCTCCTTCGCCTACGGGGACATTCAGTTCCGCATCGCCGACGCGATGTGCCTGCTCGTCGTCCTCGAGCCGAGTCTGACCGTCGGACTGACGCTCGGCTGCGTCATCGCCAACATTTTCTCCACCGTTTCGGTGCTGGACATCGTGGTCGGCTCGGCGGCGACGCTGATCGGCTGCCTGCTGACGGCCCGGATGAAGAAAACGTGGCGGCTGCCGCTGCCGACGATCCTCGCAAACGCCGTTCTGGTCGGGGCCATGCTGGCCTTCGTCCTGACGCCGGAAACCTTCTGGCTGGGCTTCGCGCTCAAGGGCGCGCAGGTCGCCGCGGGCGAGATCACCGTGCTGTATGTCCTCGGCGTGCCGCTCTATCTCTTTATGAAGAAGGAAAACGTGATCGGAAAAATTCTCAAATGACGCCGCGCGGCGGTCAGGTTATGACGAAGCCGCCGCTGACGCCCAGCACCTGCCCCGTGATAAAGCCGGAATCGGCCAGATCGGCGATGGCCTTCGCCACGTCCTCCGGACCGAGCCGCTCGATGGGCGTCTCCTGCCGGAGCTGCTCCAGCACCTCCGGCGCGACGGAGGCGCACATATCGGTCTGAATGACGCCCGGCGCGACGGCATTGACGCGGATGCCGCTCGGGCCAAGCTCCTGTGCCAGCGCCTTGGTCAGCGCGAGGACTGCGCCCTTGGTCGCGGAATAGCCCGCCTCGCACGACGCGCCGACCTGTCCCCACATGGACGAGACGGTCACGATGCTGCCGGACTGCTTTTGCAGCATCGACGGCAGCGCCGCCCGGACACAGTGATACACGCCGTCCACGTTGACGGCGAACAGCCTGCGCCACCGCTCGGGCGTGATCACATTGATGAGATCATAATCCGCGATCCCGGCGTTGTTGATGAGGATATCTGCGCCGGGAAGCCGCGCGAACGCGGCGTTTACCGCCGCTTCGTCCGACACGTCGCAGCGG
>ENA-ORML01002248-ORML01002248.1-human-gut-metagenome-genome-assembly--contig:-NODE-2248-length-13322-cov-3.675209_pt1 | contig 13322 bp, 16 predicted proteins | sample MGYA00242103_ERZ508995 | MGnify/ENA primary metagenome ERZ508995 (study PRJEB26280, sample SAMEA2338702) | human gut metagenome | biome: human gut; feature: human-associated habitat; material: faeces...
AGCGTAATGGTGTACGTGCTGCGTATATCCATAAAGCAGAACATCTGGAAGAACGCCGACTGATGCTACAGTGGTGGGCAGATTTTCTGGATGCGAACAGTGAACAATGCATCAGCCCGTTTGAGTATGCAATGATTAACAATCCATTAAAATAGTAATAATTCCCGGGCAATATGCCCGGGGTACTTTGAATGACTATTTTTCTTTGGGAATAATTAAGAAGCCCCCAAGGGAGCTAACCCCAACTTTACAAATAGAGCGACTAAAACAACTTGCATCCCTAATTCGAAATTTCAGGGATGATGTGATTGATTTACATAATGAAGAGCCTAGTGATTCTGCTCGCTCAACTGGACTGAAGGTCTATGAATATTGCCGAACGAGAAGAATTCGTGCTGCAACTCAATACAAACAATGGCCCTAGCCTGGCATAGCGAAAGACGATGGGAAATTTACCTTTTCTATTGATTCCGTGCCAGTCCGTTTGTACCGGGGAGCCCTACTCGTCCGGAAGAGCGCAGGCTGATACCTTGCGCAGAAGCGCTGAGTCAGATGAGTTTGTTGCCTGATGAAGTTGATGATTTCCGCTATGTTGAGCGTGTAACCTTTACTGGCGTTTTAGAAGGCATGCAGATTTCATGCTGGGAAATTCCGCTGGATAAAAGAGTTCCTGCTTTCAGCCCCATTGATACCGAATTGCCTGAGCTAGTCAAAACTCAGAAAGCATCAATCTCTTTGAAAAGGAAAGATAAAAAGGCCTAGAATGGTGGCTCAAGTAATGGTTAGTAAATTATGGCTATAGAATTTTATGGCGAGCGGCTACGGCTAGCGCGGTTGTTAAAAGGTATACTCTGCAAGAGCTTGATGATGCTGTTTGTGTAACCCGACAAAGTATACATCAGTACGAAAGTGAGGTTCGAACACCCGCTGATGATGTAAGGAATGCACTGGCAAAGTTTCTTTAGGTTTCCACCGACTTTTTCGGAATGCCTCTTTCTGGTGACGTTAAGCCAGAGCAATGCCATTTTCGTAAAAGACAGGCAACGCCTGCTAATGTTAAAGAGCGGATTCAGGCATACAGTACTATTCTTGAACTGCTCGTTGCTGAATTACATGAACACTTGGATATGCCCGAGAACGGTTTTAATTTGATTGATAATAGTAAGATTGTAGAATTAACGTAACCGGCTCATTTAAACCGAGACTGTAATTAAAATTGTGTAATTGCCTGTTTTTGATATGTTCACTCCAACAAAGAAGACAGGCAAATTATGGACGAAAATAAGTTTAAAGCCCTTGCGGCTGAACTGGCTAAAGGCCTCAAAACCGAGGCCGACCTCAATCAGTTTTCCCGTATGCTGACGAAATTAACTGTCGAAACAGCGCTTAATGCGGAACTAACTGACTATATCGGGTATAAGAAAAATGCGCCCAAAACAGGCTCAAATACCCTCAATGGCTACTCGTCAAAAACGGTATTGTGCGATGACGGCGAGATAGAACTGAAGACGCCACGTGACCGTGAAAACACCTTCGAACCTCAGCTGATTAAGAAGCATAAGACGCGCATCACCCAGATGGACAACCAGATTTTGTCCCCGTAGGGGATGCGGATGATATCCCCGTTCCGGTCCAGGAGCCGGGCAGTGGTAAAACAAGGACTGCCCGGCTGTGGGTCTACGTCCGTGATGACCGTAATGCCGGTTCACAGATGCCCCCGGCGGTCTGGTTCGCGTACTCACCGGACCGGAAAGGTATCCATCCACAAAATCATCTGGCCGGTTACAGCGGTGTGCTTCAGGCCGATGCTTACGGTGGTTATCGGGGGTTATACGAATCCGGCAGAATAACGGAAGCCCTGCAGCGTATCGGTGAACTGTATGTCATCGAGGCAGAAGTCCGGGGATGTTCAGCAGAACAGCGTCTGGCAGCAAGAAAAGCCAGAGCTGCGCCACTAATACAGTCACTGTATGACTGGATACAGACTCAGATGAAAACACTGTCGCGTCACTCGGATACGGCAAAAGCGTTCGCATACCTGCTGAAACTGTGGGACAGACTGAACGTGTACTGCAGTAATGGCTGGGTGGAAATCGACAACAACATCGCAGAGAACGCCTTACGGGGAGTGGCCGTAGGCCGGAAAAACTGGCTCTTCGCGGGTTCCGACAGCGGTGGCGAACATGCGGCGGTGTTGTACTCGCTGATCGGCACCTGCCGTCTGAACAATGTAGAGCCAGAAAAATGGCTGCGTTACGTTATTGAGCATATCCAGGACTGGCCGGCAAACCGGGTACGCGATCTGTTGCCCTGGAAAGTTGATCTGACCTCTCAGTAAATATCAATACGGTTCTGACGAGCCGCTTACGGGCGTTCGTAGCGAATGAAATCAGCTTTACGCCGGAATTTAATAACAGGTTTAACCTGATTCTGGCAAAGAACTTTGTGGATTGTTGCCATTACAAGTGAAATTGTATGAAGTCGTTTTAACTCGCTTTGAATCCGTCTTGCACCCAGATTTCGCTGGGAACCTAACTCCAGAATCAGAGCGACTTCGCAAGTGCCGGTTTTCGTTGATGGCGAACGCTTAGGGCGAGGGCTGTGGCTTTCCAGACCAGCGATGCCCTGAGCCAGATATCTGCGCCACCATTTACGCAATGTGGGACGAGAAATGCCACAGCGACGGCATACGAACCCCGCATCATCGGACGTTTCATAGAGTTTTACCCACTGTAGCCGCTGCTGAATTTCCCTTCTCATAGTTAGGCATTATAGTGAAACGATGTCCATGAATCACACATATCAATACGATTCTGGTGAACCGGTTACAGAAGAAAAACACTGCCGGAGTCTGAAAAATGCGACACCAGAGTGTCCGGGTATCACAAAATAAAGTGAATTTACTTAAATATGTTTAATTTTATTTTTCAAGAGTAACTTACTAATTATACAGCTGGCGTTATTTATATTCACAACAAAATGTATCCACCTTTTCCGGTCTGCCGAAATAAAACCCTTGTAGATAATCCACTCCCAGAGAACACAGAGAGTTCACCTGCGCCTGTGTTTCCACACCTTCTGCCACCGTATCAATACCCAGCTTTCCTGCCAGCCCGACAACGCTTTCCACAATATGCCGGGATGTTTTTTCATTCAGAATGTCCTGTGTGAAGCTTTTGTCCATTTTTATATAACTGACCGGGAAGTGCTTCAGGTACGATAATACGGAACATCCGGTTCCGAAATCATCTAGGGCAAATTCAACACCGGCATCAATAAGCCGCCCCAGTTTCTGTTCAGTCTGTCTGTCCATGTTAAACGGCTGCTGCTCCGTCAGCTCCAGAACCAGATGTATGCTGTCATGCCCTGCCAACGCCAGACACATCTGAGTGAACTCACGCTCAGCCAGCAGAGCCGGTGTCACGTTCACGGCAAGCCGGAAACCACGCGGCAGCATGGCTTTAACCTCCGAAAGTCCGGCCACCGCACGGTTCAATATTTTTTCCGTCAGGGGTAATAACAGACCGACAGATTCCACCCTATTCATGAAAAATGCTGGTGAAATAATTTCTCCCGTCGGCATGTGCCAACGAACCAACAGCTCAGCACCAGATATGGTAAAGTCTGATGCAGAAACCACCGGCTGAAGATACGGTTCAAATTCATCATTACTGAGTGCGTGCATAAGACTGTCTGTTGATAAAATCTCACGTTTCACACTACCTGTCCCCCGTATCATAACTTCTCTGTCTAACCTTATCATCAGCAGATGAATATCTGATATATAAAAGTGATGTAAATATCACTTGCTCTGCATTTTCTTTTTGTAAAAAAACGCGGTCTCTGAACGTGACCGCGGGACAATGTCCAGGTCTATACCAGTAAGAAATATTTATCAGCACTTATCTAAGACATAACCTTATTTTATCTTATTAAATGTTTAGCATAAAATTATAACGTATGTTGTTTGATACATTATTCATTTTATGATAGTGTTGACTTTTCCCTCTTTATCGATAAGTCTCGTTTTTACACTCGAGGATAACGAGAGATCCAACCAGAACGTAGTATCATTACGAATCCCCAGTTTTTTGTAAATCTGGTGCTTCTGTAATGAAACAGTTTTAACACTACGAAATCTGAACTCTGATATTTTGGTGACTGAATAGCCTTTTACTAATAATTCAAGTACCTCACACTCTGTTTCTGTCAGTGGCGGATACACCCATATATGAGCTGTTATTCTATGCTCTTTTATATAACATCTTACATAACATGGAAAATTATAGTAATTCATTTTTAGTCAGAGTATTATCAATAAATTGTAAACAGCGCCTGTGTTTCAGGAAGGTGCAGCCATTCAACGCTAGTACATAGGTTTGTATAATTGCCTGGTTTTGATATATTTAATATAACATTAAAAATAATCATAATTATAGACAAAACATAGCTACAGTTTCTGGATGAGGAACTATACAGTATCTGCGAACTGTTATTTAAAGGATTTTGTGGATTTACTATGTTATTCCTGCAACTCGAGTGTAAGCCGCAGGAGTTAAGCCAAAGGTGTTTTTGAAACAGGTGATAAAATATGATTCATTTCTGAAACCACACATTTGTGCAATTTTTTTTATTTTCAATCCTGACGGATTATTCTCTAAAAGCATTTTTGCATGAATCATCCTTGCATCATTGTAGATCTTTGAAAAAGATGCCCCCTCATTTTTTAACTTTCGCTTTAATGTTGATTCACTCATAAATAGTTGGTCAGCCACTTTCCGTAGAGTCCAGTGGAGACTTAAGTCATTTATAATAAGATTATATACTTTCCCGGAAACAGAAATTTTCCGATATGACGGTTCTTTTTCAAACGAGCGAGAAAACCACATTAAAATATACATAATCATATAAGAGTATTCTTGTGATTCATTTTCTTTATCTTGAGGTGGAGAAAATGCAATAAGGCTCATGAATATTTCGAAAAAACCGGGAAGTATTGATGCTCTAAGAATAACCATGTTATTATGCAATTTCGCGTTATGTTTGTCTAAATAGACTTTTGCGTTTAGTTCCGGTACAAATCGTTTAGGTACCCTGAGACACCAAAGCATACCCTTCTTGCCATGTGAGTCTATATGAATATTAATCTTTTCCCGGCAACATAAAGCAATCATACAGGGAGGAGGCAGAGAGAATTTTTTGTTACCGTAAGATATAGTTACTGTGCAGTTATTGTTAAATAAAAGATAAAACTCTGAAGCATCAACACATGAATGATAATTTATTGGAATATTATTGTCATGTATTAATTTTATAAGTTTCATCATGATAGTTGTCTTCTGTTAAGATAAATTAACTACGAAAAATTATGAGCAAACTATAGAAACTCTATAAAGTTAGTTTATTTGTCTTCTTTATTACTCTGGCAATCGTCATTCTGTTTAAGCCAAGGAGAGTTGCAGCTTTGCTCTGGTTGCCATTCGTAAAGATAAGAGTTGCTTCGATCACGGCCTGCCTAGCTTCATAAAGAAGGAAACGTAAGTTTGGTTGTCCACAACTATCTTGGGATACCTTCATTTCAATAACTTTTGTAAAGAGTTCTCTTAACTCAACATAAAAATATTTGTCAGACATGTAGCTAATCTAGATCTAGTTCAATATGCAACGGACTCATTCAATACAATAGTAGATAAATTCATATCACCTACAAGATAAAGTAATAAAATATCAGAGAATTGTTCACATATTTTACATTGAAACATTAATAACTTTCCTTCCAGGTAAATCACCTGACATTATACTTTTTTTTCCTAATGTAATAGTGTGGTTACACAATGTTAATAATGATGAATCATGTGTTGATATAATCAAAATAGCCTCAGGGAATCGTCTTTTTATATCATTTATTACATTAAATGCCTCATTAGAAGGTAAATATGAAGTAGACTCGTCCAAGAATATGATGTCTGGTTTCTTACTCAAAGCCATTTCCAGTAAGATTTTTTGTTTTTCACCATTTGAAAGTAAAAGATCTTCAGCATCTTTATCAGAAAGATTTTCTTTGCTTATAATCAGTTTGGGACAACACTTTCTGATTATACTAATAATAAGTTCATTATCATCAACTCCTCTCATTTTAAAATTATCTATCAAAGAGCCCCGTATAAACCTACTGTCACTCGAGTGATATGTAAATTTATTTTGTATAAATAATTGATCAAGTTCAGTAAGGTGGATGTTGTTAACTTTTATTTCTCCTGCAGACATTGGGAGAAGCCCTAACAGGGTCTTAATAAATGTGGTTTTGCCGCAACCAGAGGGGCCATTTATCCCGAGGCAATCTCCACGAGTTAATGTTTTGCTAAAGTTTGCTAACAAAACTGAAGAGCCTGCACTGACTGTCAGATTATGAATATCAAACGAGTTAATTCTATCCAGATGCACACCGCAAGTGATATAATTTACACGGTTCTGAAAAAGAAGGTGTAAGTTTTCTTTTAGATGGTAGATCTGAATTTTAGCCATATAAATTCTGTTCGTAACACCGATAAGTGCCGCTGAAAGCCTCGAGTTAATTATCATTAACGCAATGATAATACTATATTGCATCTCCCCATACTGAATGGAAAAATAACATGTAGCATACAATACAACCATTGATATAAAAGAATTAGTTCTGATTACTTCAGACCAGTGATGATTCTCTCTTTGCATGGTAATCCTGTTCATTTCATCATGATGGAACCTATCAGACAAATGACTTTTAAGTCCATATTCCGGAATGAATGGTAAATCATCTCTATTTGCTTCAAGAGAAATATTAACTCCTAATTTTTCGTATGTAGTAGCATTTAGCAAAAGATTTCTTTTATATGTTTTAAATCTAGTATAGACCAACAAGACTGATACCACAAGATAATATATAAAAATAATAAATACATACTTTCCTAACAAGAATGCTAGAGTGGTAAAATAAAGTAATGACAGGCTAAAATCTGTAATAATAATAGAGAACGACTCCCATATATAATTCAGGGCGTTATCAATCGCTCTAATTTTAATAGAAAAGGAACGACATCTTGAATATTTCAAAAAATCAAGCCAGTAGAGATTACACAATATATTATTCTGCATGATCTTTTCTGTTGTTTTTTCGTAAATAGACGATTTGATTGTCATTTCAAGAATCATCAAAAAGACAAATATCAATGAAATGAAGAAAAACGACAATGCCGAATCACTGTATACAAGTCTTGAGTTAAAAATATTTGAGTAAAAAGGGCTCAATAAAGCGAACAGTACCAGAGGGAGAGACCAAAGACCCACCCGAGGTGTCATGCTAATAAATTTATTAAACAGATCAACGTCATCTGTAATCAAAGGCTTTTTCTTAAAAAGAAAAATTTCCTTGCCATAGAAAACTTCAGTTTCTAGCGTTCTTTTATTTGTTAAATCATAATAACCATGAATTTCTTTTTTTACAACAATATATTTATCTTCAATGGAATTAAAAATAAATAGCTCATTGGAGTTATCGAATATTTTATTAACATACTGATATTCGAATAACTTATTATCAATATGATTATTAATACATTCTTTGATCTCAATAGGATCTATGAGGTCAAGATCGGACAGGGTTTCACCACAATATTCAAAGTAAATTTTCAGTGCATCAATCATTTTTGATCTCTACATAGCAACTGTTAGTTGTTTCAACATAAGGAGGTGAAAGCAAAATAACTTCTGTTTTGTCTCCAAGAGATTTCTTAAGACGTAAGTAATTTAACGTAGAAATCTTAGTTGCTACTGTTTTTGATAGATTTGAACCATATTGACAATAGATAATCAATGTGGCGACGCCACTTTCTTTAATTTTTTTCAAATCGCTAGTTGAAAGTGATAATCCACCAAACAATATATTTTCATGTGTTTTTTTTATTTCATTTTGGTTATGTTGCGTAGATGATAGCTCATCAATCTGGATACTTTTCAATGCTTTCTCCCTGGCTAGCATTGTTGTGCCAAGATTGATAAGTAAAGTGGTCATGATTAAAATCATGACGGCTACTGCAGATGAAAGAGCAGAAACAAAACCTAACATATTTTATTACCATACATTAAAAGTGAAACTATCATTAACTAATGCGGTAAGATAATTCAGTATTGATATTTTTTTGCTAATAGCAAAAACTCTAACCTGAACTCCTTCATATTCCGGTGTAATACTTTGTTGTTCGTTTGGTGTTATTTCAACCTCATAGTATCTTATATTGTCACCTTTTTTTTCATCCAAAAAAGAGTCAGCACTGATTTTTGTAATCTTCCCGGATAAGGTCTTTTTAAATCCTGGAGAGTCAACAGATATTTTTACTTTACCAGATGTATAGATAAATGGCCTATACCTTGCATCAAATTTGGCGTCAATAATACGGATGCTATGAGACTTTTTTATAGTCAGAATCTTTTGGTTAGTTTCAATATAGGAGTTATTGGTTAAGTTTCTCTCCACATCGAGAATCACACCTTGTACTGGAGATACAACAGTATTAGCTATAATTTTGTTTTTAAGAAGTTCAGCCTCACCATGTTGCTCTTTGTTATTTTTTCTAAATTCATAGATTCTGTTATTTACTTCATTAATCTTGTCTATCAACCGGCTAAGATAATCCTTGTTTTTATTATTTATATCACTTTCTGAAGAAAGGAAAGACATTTCTTGAGAGTTAATTTGTGATGTCAATTTAGATATTTCTAGTTGATTATTTAGTTTATCAATTGCCGGTGCTTGGGATTTATTTAATAATTGAGCTTTAGTATTAAGAATATCCTTTTGAATACTTAGTGCATTCTTTTCATTAAGATAGCTTTCTTTTTTTTTCTCGAAAATACTCTTCTCTATTTCAAGCGCTTTATGCTCCGTATAAAAACGATATGAGGATAGTTCGGAGAGGGTGTTAGTGTCAGTTTTATTAAGTATAGATTCAACTTCTGTAAAATTACCTTGTAAAAGTTTTGATAAAAGCTCGAGATCTTTAAGCAGATTATTATACTTCTGACCATTAAGTTCCAGTAAGTCTCTTAATGACTTCTCTTTATAGAAAACATCAAGGTTTGTATATGAAAAAAGCACATCTCCGGGAAGAATTTGTTGTCCTTTTTTAATAGAAAATTCATTAATCAGGCCTGAACTTGGGCTAGTAACTTCAATTTTATCAGAAGCCCCAGAAATAACCCCTGTACCAGGGGTTACTATGTCAATTTTAAATGCAGAGAGCATTATCAATAAGATAGTGAGAATAAATACACTGATTGATACCTTACTTTTTATTATACGTTTCATTTAGATCAATTCGCCGCTAATTTGCAGCATTTCTATGCTGTTTAAATAAATATTAACTCTTTTATCTATTAGCTTTCTCTTTGTTGAGAATAAATCATAGCGAGTGTTGAGCATTTCATAATACGAAGACTGAGAAATGTCATACTCTGTCATTTGATTATCTAAGATATTCTCTGTTGTTTCAATCTGCTGCTGTAAACTCTTCATTTCCTCGATATTTGAACGCCTTGTGAAAGTAGTTGTTCTAAGTTTAGATATAAGCTCTTTGTATTTATTGTCAGCTTCTTCCTGTGCTGCAAGATATAGCTTTTCTTTTGCCAGTTTGTTTGAGATGTTGTTATAATTAAAGACATTAAATTGCGCTTGTAATCCTATATAGGAATCATCTTCTTTTTTATTATCTGTTTGTTTGTATTCTGAAACAATATTGATATTCATAAAAGGACTTTGCTGGCCTATCTCACTCCGAGCCACAATAGCCTTTTTCCGAAGGATTTTGAGATCCGTATTGTTATTGATTCTTTCATTATCAGGGATAAATTCTTCTATTTTCTTCATAGTATTATTATCAATATATACTCCAGATTCAGGATATGTGACTCCAGTGTACTGTTCAATATTTGATCTAAAAAGTTCAATTTCACGTTCTATACTTTCTATATCGGTTTGAAGCCTATCTATAAGTAGCTTGCCTTGGTTCTGGTCACTAGCTTTTGCAAGCCCCAAAGCGTAGTTTGTACTAATCTGCTCATATATTTTTATCGATTGTTTTTTTAATGACTGAGCTTCATGAAGCAGCTCTGTATAGAGTTTTATGCTAATAACATTTTCAATCAACAGACGATATAGCTTTTCTTCTTCCTGGTGCAAAGCCAGTTTGCTCATCAATAGTTGATTCTCTGCTTGCTCAAACTTATCGGGAAGATCTGAACTATATAGTGTCGAATTAGCAGATATTTTAGATTCATTTTTATAGTCGCTGACTTCTTGTTTTGCCGTATAACTAACATCTACTTGTGGAAGAAAATAGAGTTTTGTCTGTTTACTTTTTTCGTACTCGGCTTCCACTTCATATTGTTTAACTTTAATAATTGACGAATTATTCTTTAACTCATCATAAAACCTTAAATAATTTACGCCTTCTTCAGCAAGAGAGGATAGGGAGAAAAAAAATAAAGCAATAAAAGATAGAGTTTTATTTATCATAGATTAGCTCCATTACTTTCATTATTTTGTTTTTTATGGAATAATATTCCTTCGATGCATCCTGTAAGTTTTGTACACCCTTACATGCAATATCATTTGAAAATGATATTTCTTGCCTCATATTTTTAATTGACTCAACGATATCATCCAGTCGAGAATTTATATTATTATCTTTATTGCTTAATAAAGAAAACAACTCATTTTTGAACGTAATGTGTTCTGAAATAATATTATCCTGTCTATTGCTGTTATCATGAATAATTTCATTAGTCGATTCTTTTAATTCAAGAATGGTTTCTTTTTGAATTTCAACTAGCGTTCTCTTCATTTCAATGAGCTGACATAAATGAGTATTAATATCATATAACTCTTTTAGCGCTAGTTCAGTTGAATCTTTATTATCTGAAACAACAATAAGCTTTTTGTTAAGGTTTATACTCAATTCACTTAGTGTATCTAATCGTGAAGATATAAACTCAAACTCTCTTGCATATTCATTTTTTTCTGTTACTTCTTTTTTTGTTTTAGTGTAATAGGCTTGCCAAAAGTTCAGACTAAGCAGTAATAATACAGATACAGTAACACCTATAATCGATGTCAGGAAAGCAAATGACATGGCAGCAAGAGCTGAAGCAACCGATGACATCATTTTGGCTATTTGTGCGGCCATATCTCCTTCACCACCCAGAGCTCCTGCTATTGCAGATACCATGGATGTCAGTCCTAGAAAAGTACCTATCAGACCTAATGAGACCGATACAGATGCTGCTAGTTTTGTTTGTTTATCCAGCACAATCCAGTCTTCGACTTTTGCTTTACGAAGGAATACATGCACCAAATGAATCACTAAAGGCACAGCGTACAGAAATAACATTGCATAAGTTATTTCCGGCGCCAATGTAATCGACTCATTGATCGTACTCTGCACCGTATCAAATATGAAGTAAGAAGCAATTACAATGATGTATATCAGAGTGCCTGCCAAGAACATTTAATTCATCTCCCAGTAAAGACAAGACTTATCTGAAGGGCAATATTTTTCATCACCAATTTTCAGCACAATACTTTTGTTAGTTTGTATATTTGTTTTGAAATAGAATAGATTATAAATCATCTTATTTTTTCTATTTACCACCCTCTCAGGCATATAACTATAAACACTGACACTATCTCCTTTTGTTTTATTAATACTTTCTATAATAGCATCTTTTTGTTCCTGATTTAGTAATACCCCTTCATTAAAAACTATAACTTTAGCATTAAGATCAACAGTCGAATCCTTAAATTTAAGAAGTCCTCCAGTCATCTCCTCATATGCTTTACTAGTACCGGATATCATAAAAACGGTTGATATTAATATCAGAACGCATAGTGCACCACTTAATCCATCTACCATTGGTGCTAATTCATCATCATTGTTAAATTCATCTTCTGTATCATTCATTATTAACGCTTACAACCTGATTTAATACCTGTACAAAATTATTATTGCTGAGGATTTTAATTGTCAAAAAAATACGCACAATAACAAAATAAGCTCATTCATATAAAGATAAGATTAATTTTCTTGTGTTGTTCGTTATTTAATCTCAAAAGATGATCTGCCACATTCAGGTATACCTATAGTGAATCAATTAACATACCAACTAATGGGTAGAAAAATCTGTTTGGATATCTTCTTTTTTTAATCTCACTGCTCAGACCATTCATGGATTATATTGAGAGCGTCTAGTAGAAAATGTCTGAAACGCCGAAGTTATCCTCGTAGAAATAAAGACTCTGGACTATATCGGTGGACGAGCCATGTTGCATTACTATATCCAGTCCAGGCGTAAGATGTGGCTATCAAAGAAAACAATTTGCTTCGAAATTCTGCTGGGTTATCAGCTCCAGTATGACTGAGGATAAGTCGAATCTGAGATTACAGGACAACGATGCGGGATTATCTTCGAGGTTAACACACTGGGGCTCTCATATTGTGACCTGCTCCCCGTTGATTAATACACCGCGATGTTAGTAATGTCTTCATAAGCCACATGAGGACACTCCCATGAAGAAGCGTTTTTCCGACGAACAGATCATCAGTATTCTCCGCGAGGCTGAAGCCGAGGTTTCTGCCCGTGAGCTCTGCCGCAAGCACGCCATTTCCGACGCCACCTTTTACACGTGGCGCAAGAAGTATGGCGGTATGGAAGTGCCCGAGGTTAAGCGCCTGAAGTTGCTTGAGGAAGAGAACGCCAGACTCAAGAAGCTGCTTGCTGTCACGAACGGTGCAATAGTGGCTCTTCCGCAACCTGGGTGGAGATTTTCATGCCAGTGGACTCATTACCCTCTGCCTGAGTAGTTCAAATCCTGCTCGACCATACATCTGGCGTTTCAGCATCTTCAGGCGATTTACACGACCTTCGACAACACCATTACTCCAGCGACTACTGATTGCCTCACATATAGCTGCAGCATCAGCTTCCATCCCCGCCGCCACGCGCCAAAATTCTGCTGAACCGCTTTCGTGGACTCGAGTGAACCAACTGCTTAGCTGTGATTTATTTTGGGTTTTCAGAATACGGTAGAACTCGAGTGCCAGTTGCTGCGCTATTTTCAGCTCAGGTTCTTTTTCACACATCAGACTAATAAATCGGGAAGCATAATTTTCTTCATCCCTGGTTATTCTCCAGGGCATCAACCAGCGGCTTACCCGGGACACTGAAGGAAGTCTGACGGCAGTAGTAACCGGTGGGTTCCAGCCTTTACGCCATTTGGCAACCGCATCCCT
>ENA-ORML01002249-ORML01002249.1-human-gut-metagenome-genome-assembly--contig:-NODE-2249-length-13320-cov-2.887222_pt1 | contig 13320 bp, 11 predicted proteins | sample MGYA00242103_ERZ508995 | MGnify/ENA primary metagenome ERZ508995 (study PRJEB26280, sample SAMEA2338702) | human gut metagenome | biome: human gut; feature: human-associated habitat; material: faeces...
TTTAATTATCATCATCAACATCTAAACCTGTTCCATCTAATGCACCTGATTCTCGTAACAACTGATTTCCAAAATAGCCACGTAATCGTTCTAAAAAATGATTATTTCTCATATAAATTTTTAAAACAGTGTAGTATGCTATTGTTGATGGATCTTGATGAGGATACTTTATAAAAGCATAAATTGAACGCAAATAAATAGGCGAAGTATTATATTTTTTTATCAATTGTTCTTTTGACATAATTTTACTACCCATACTTGACCGTGTTTGAGTACCAATGAGATTGAATTTTTTATCAAATATATAATGACGTAAATCATCTGAAAAGCGATCTATTTCTACATATATTTTTAATTCCTGTATTATATGTGAGATAGCTTCATCAATATTATCTTGTTTAGAGTATATGTCTATGAGAAGCGAAAATATTTTCCATATCATGACTACGTTTTCACGTTTAACTTTTAATGACAATAAATCTTCTCTTAATAAAGTTTTTAGTGAATCTGCTGTTATATTTATAGTACCATTAATATTAATCTTGCTCATTATCCAATGCGAAATTTGTTTTGAATAAATAACAGATAACTCTAGAAAATCTAATTGTTCCTGTGTAAGTGTCTTTTTTAATGGACTGACATAACCACGAGATGGATGATAACTTCTAATTCCTCCATTTGAGTCTACAATTAATTCAAATAAACTTCCTTCAATAGATTCATTAACTGCATGTTTATCTACTTTAATCATACGTATTGAACCTAGAAACTTCTTTTCAAATGCTTCTATAGAGGGGTATATTTTCATATCCCAGTATTTTTTCACCCATATTCTTATTGTATCTATATCACGATTTCTAGCTTTTTTATCAGGATTGGTCATACATAAACAATAAGACCTATAAACTTCTCTAGTCGGCCCAGATGGATGAATTAGGCGTAATCTCCCTTTTTCAAAATAAATACTTCCTACTTTATCATCATGCTCTGATGCAAACAGAGGTTGACTACCTAAAATCATACCACTTTTAGGCTGAATTAACGATGGTAAAACAACAGGAGATTCTTGCATAATTGGAACTTGCCTTCCTGATATTTCTGAATTTGTGCTTGATTGTTGAGTTGCCCTTAAAGGTGGAAGTGTGGTTGTTGGTTTCGTTTTTTGAACAGTATCTTTCTTAATTGGTGGTATTGGTATTCTATCCATTCTTAACTCCTTTCTCTTATCTCTTTAAATGATATATAATAATTCTTTATTAAGATAAAACCATATCTATTTATAATATTATTTTTTTCTTGTATGTAATTTTGTTTGCTCAATGACATGAGTTTGTTCTAAAAGCAAATTTGATAAAAAACCTTTCATATAATTATAAAGAATAGAATTATTATCTTTAAGCCATACATTAAAAATTTTCTGTCTTATAAATTCATGGATATCTAGATTAAAATCTTTTGAAATTTCCTGAGCAGTAGACATAAGCCAATTACCTTGATAAGGAGTTATAAATTTTTCATATAGTTTTTCAATATCTTTTGAAGTTGTCGCACTAAAAAGACAAAAATCATTCTTTAAAAGTTGTTTATAATTCTTCTTTTTAAATGCTAAAATATATCTAATAAATTCATCAACTCCACTAGACTTTAATGCATGATGAAATGCATTGATAACATTTCGAGAAATAAAAATACTACTTATTGCACTTTTAACACTTTTAACGGCCATATCTTCTTTATCTGACTCATTATACATTGACAATAACTCATCAAAAAGATTATTAATTTCTTGATTGGCAGTATCGTAGTCTATTTTGTTTACAAATGAACTTATAATTATAGTAACAATTTCTTCTATATATTTAATGACATAGTATAAAAGTTCAGTGTCAAGATTGGTACCTGTAGAAGGATAAGGTGTGACTCCACCTTCCGATGGGTGAATTCCAACAATAGTTCCTTCTTTATCAAGATGCAATTCGTATAGTTTTCCTCTCATGACTTGATGAGTCTCTAATAAAGAGCCAACATTTTGAAATATCTTTTGAGCATAATAGTTACTAAAACATTGTTGAAAATCACCTAGTTTAGGAAGACATTGATGTTCAAAATAATAGGTTTTGATCCATACCTTTATTTCAGAATAAACATCTTGTTTTGTAATAGAGAGACGATAAGGTATATATTCTTCTACAGTTGGTCCCATGGGATGAAATAAACGTATACGCCCTTCTGCATAATAAATACTCCCAATACCTTTACTACCTTGTGATACAAATAATGGTGATGTTCCAAGTATTTCTGGTTCTCTTGTCCTGGTCAGTATTCTTTGTTGTGGGATCGGTGTTATTTCAGACATAGGAACTGGTGGTAGTGGTGAAATTGTATGATCTTTATCCGCATCTTTTGTCATTTCATCTGGTATAGGTCCTAAATCAGTAGTTGTTTTAAACATATTTGATTCCTTTCTTATTCAGCTATATGCATTGGATTTAATCCCATATCTTGAAGAAGATGAGTTGCTTGTAATAATTGATTCTTAAAATATCCAATGACTCTCATAAAATATATTGAATTCTCTTGCATTGCAGAATCTATTCTACAAAAATATGCTATATTGATATGATCATCTATAAATTTTTGTGGGTCAGTCAAATCATTTATTTGAAATATACCATCAAGAGTTGGATAACCAAAAAAGAAATCAGAAGTCAGGAAAGTATGAAGAGCTAATTGACATTCTGGAAGTTGCTGTTGTTCTAAACTAGGAAATTGGTCTTTGATTTTTGATATTTCACCTATAAAATGATTCTCTGGGAAAAATCTTTTAATCAATTTTGTTATCATATCATCAGTAAAAAATGGGATTGCAAACTCAAATAATTTAGCTATTAATGGAGATTTCTTTTCATACATTAATTTTAAACTTTCTAAGACATTAGATAATGTAAGTCCACTATTCATGAATTGTTTTATGATCTCATTTGTAAACCAATCAATATTTTTGACAGTATCATATAATTCATCCATTTTTTCATATTTAAAGTCGGTTGCTATAGGTACTACACCTCCTCGTGAAACATGAGAACCAATAATATTGTTTCCATTAACAATCAATTCAAAAAAAATACCAGCTATTGGTTCTTGAAGTTTTACTTTTGGTATCTCTATACAATAACCCTTTTGTTGAAATTCACTTTTAAACTCATTAAAATGTACTTTCTTAGTTTGATCTTTAGTCTGGTTACTTACCCATAGTTGAGCAGACTTTGCAGCATTTTCAGAAGGAAATGAAAAATATAAAGAATCATAATCAAATACGTCTGGTCCCCCATCTTCATAAATCAAACGTATATGTCCGCCATCATAATAAATACTTCCATCCATCTCATCTTTTTGACTCATAAAGAATGGGTTAAATCTTGTTGAAGGGACTGTAGTAGGTGTTGCGACTTGTTCAGATACTTTTGGAACTGGATCTACACTTACTTCACTTAGAGGAACTTTCTTGGGAATAGGTGGCATTCGTGGTATTCCTGTCATATTGGCTAAATCTAATATACTTTTGGAAGTTGGTTTACCAAAAGTTTTTTTCTACTCACATTCATGTTTTGCATCAAACTTGGTTTTTGTGGATTCATACTCATTTTTATTCACTTATCCTTTTCATATATTATTTTTATCTTATTATTAACATAACACTTTTAAGAGATAAGAAAATTTTTTTTAATAAAATAATGAATAAACGTTAGTATTATTGACTTAAACGTATCTAAATATTTTCATAGCCTAAATAAAGAATGAAACATCTTTAATTTGAATGCAAAAAAGGAAGTAAATTCAATGACTTCCTTTATATTCCTTTTCTTTATTTAATGTGTGATTGCTCATATATATTAGTCATTTCATCTTTAATAAGACTATAAAAATCCCTTGCTAACTCTTTTTCAATAATATCCTCATCTCTTTTATTGTCATGTAATGTATAATAGACATCATAAACAAAAGATGATTCTCCTAATAAATATTGAACTTTCATGATATAATCATCTTCTTGATATTTTGTCTCTAAAACAACAAATTCAGGCTTTAAAACATCTATTTCTTGCTTTTGATATTGAATAGAAAGAAGTTCATATTTATTAAAGACTGCAATATTTGTATTATCCACTAAAGACATATCAGGTTGATCATTTAACCAATAGATATACCCTAAAAATAACCAAGCTAAAGTCGCTGATAATGAATAAACATAAAAAACCCCAAAGTCTAATAATCCTCCTATAAATTCACTTACATATATCATGATAAAAAGTAGAATAATGTAATAAGATTTTTTATTCTTATATTTTATCAATATATCTCTTGTTGTAAATAATGTTTTAATAAAGAAGATAAAAAATAATAAGAAACCAAATACTCCAGCAGTTATTAATGATTCTAAGAAAACATTATGACTGTGAAGAATTTGCTGTCCCCATGTATCATCTGAGGTTGTATCAACAAGCATTGATCTAAAGTTTCCAGCGCCAATTCCCTGGATTGGTGATTTTTGCCAAACGTCTAATGAATCTTTAGCTAGAGTCACACGTCCACTACTTACATCATCTACAAGATGAATAATTTTAGGTATATTTTGAAGTTGCCCACTCATTGTTAAAGAAACAATCTCCTTAAGTTTAGAAAGCTGAAAGCGCCCACCATCTTCCTCTGTTGCCCCTTGTAACTGTGGAATAATAAATGCAACCTTATTCACAACAACCGTTCCTGATAAGATACATAAACACATGACAAGATTCAAACAAATCTTTTTCACTCTTGATATTTCCTTCGCTCTAAAGAAATGATAATAGAGAACAGCAGTCACAACAACAGCTAAAATAATAATCGCTGCTCGACATTGTGTTAAGATAATATATCCTAATTGTATAACAATATTCATATAATAAAGGAATTCACCTTTATAATGATTCTTAATAGCAACTAATGACAATAAAATAACAATAACTGCTAAAAATGATGCAGGATTACAATTAAAATAAACTCCAAATAAACGTGTCCCTACTAACCCTATATACCAGCCATTTTGAGTACCTGAAATATTTAAGAAATACATACCTAAAGATATGAAAGATGCAATACCTACAAGAATACAAGTCAAAGGTATTATACATTGTAATTCTTGTTTTAATTTTTTGAGTGTCATTGATCTTGGTTGACCAAAAATCAATAAGAATATAATCATCTGCATACCTGCAATAAGAAAAGAATTCTTATTTGAATACTCTTTATTGAGATAAGTTGCTATAAAAAGTAACAAACCATATAACCCAATAATTAATAAGTGATTCTTTGAATAAAAGAACTCACCTTTTATGAAACTATATATCAATATTATTGCACCATATCCAAATACAAATAAACATAGAGGATTAAAAGTTATTCCAAAATATCCTAATGCTAATGTATTTGTAAATAAGTAAACTATAAATAATAATTTAAAATATTTTCTATCTCCTAATAATTTATCTAACATTTTTATCACCCCTCTATATACAAAGTGGATACCCAAAGGTACCCACTTTTATTTATTAACTTACTGGTTTTCCATCTAATACATTTTGTATAGCTTGTTTATTTTCAGCAACACTACTATCATTTGGAATCATATAATATAATTTATTATTTGGCATATATGCTCCACCTGTCATTGTTTTCCCAGTTCCAGTTAATTGTTTTTGTATAATCGTCCAAGATGCCATATCACTAATTTGCATTTGTAATAAACCTGTAATATCTCCTGATTCCATATTCGTTTCAAATGAGCCATTAATAGAATTTAAAACACTTGAATAATTTGTAATAATAGCTGGTGACATCATTTTCTTAAGCATTGCAGTTAATACAAGTTGTTGATTATGAACACGGGCGTTATCTCCACCACCTAAAGAATATCTTTCTCTAGAAAAAACTAAAGCCTTTTCTCCATTAACATGATTAATTCCTTTTTTAAAAGTAGTACCGTCATAAGCTGTAAATGCTACTTCACTTTCAACATCTACACCACCTAATGCATCAACCATTTTAATTAATGATGTAAAATTGACTCTTGCATAGTAGTTAATATCAATTCCCATAAAGTTTTCCATTGTCTTAACTGTATTTTCAATACCACCCAATCCTGAATGCGTTAGTTTATCTTTTTTACCTTTATTCGCTAAAGTCACATAATAATCTCTTGGTATACTTGTCATCAGAATTTGTTTCGTTTTTGGATTCACAGTGACAATCATATTGACATCTGTTCTAGAAACTGTTGATACTTTACCATATGTATCAATACCACTAATATAAACAACAAAAGGTGCTTTTGTAACATCAACATTTTTAGAAATATCATTTGTTTTGACAGTAATGTCTTTATGCCAAATCACTCTTGTTTCTGTCTCAAAATTTGGATGATTTGCTTCTAACATTGCATAATAAGCTTCATTTACAAATATAGCATTTGTTGTTCCCTTATATAAATCATCTGCCATTTTAGCAAATTCATCAACTTCTTTTGTTTTAATTGAAGATTCTTCATTTTTAAGAGCTTTAATAGCTTCTTCCATTTTCTCTGTTTCTGCTGACATATTAACTTCAATTGTTTCACCTTTTAAATCAGATAACTCTTTATATTTACTCTTTTCCATAACCACAACAGAAATACGGGTCGTTTCGGTATTAGCACCAGTAATTGCATCAATAAGTGAATTTCTTTGAGCTATATATAAAGAACCTACTAATAAAAGTACACTCAGTAAAATACTTACAAACTTTCCTATAACAGTACGAACTTTTCCTTTTTTCTTATTTTTAGATGGTTTCATTAAAAAGAAAACTCCTACATTCAATAATGCAAGCAATATAATAACAATAATTGCATATAACATAGGCAAAGCACCTAATTTAAATAACAATCCAATAAGTATTAATGAAGCAATAACTTGAATAGCTAAAATAACTCTCCATTGTGTAACTTTTTGGATTATATTTTCTTTTTTAGACATAACAATCCCTCTTTTCTTAATTCTTTAACATATTAGCATAACAATGTGTACTTTTCAAGAACATCTCATATGCATAATATGAATAATTACAACTCTATTTTATATTTATTATGTATCAAAGTTGTTTATATTTTATTTGTTTTGAATAAATTTTGATATAAACTTTAATTAATTTATTAGTCAGATCTATTACAAAATCTTTATAACTATGCTTTCTTTTTTTATTATACTCAGCAGGCAATTATATTATCCAATAAAAGATAATAGCTAGTTATCCTTTATAAATAGGAGTGCTGTTGGGTTGAATCGTTGCATTGTCACGTTTGTCCTGAAGTATGGTCATAGATGTGATAAGTTGAACATATTGAATAGGTTCAATAGGCGAAGCCTACCCTCTCTTATATAGGAGGAGGTCATTGTATGAACTGGTATGTCATACAGGTAAGAAGTGGTCATGAAAGAGAGATTGCTGATAAATGCCGTTTTCTGATTTCAGATGATATATTAAAGGAATGCTTTATTCCTGAATATATTGCCAAGAAGAAATTCAGAGGCGAATGGCATGATGTCAGAAACGTTCTCTTTAGAGGATATGTATTTCTGATTAGTGACCATATTGATGAGCTCTTTAATGAGCTGAAGAAGATACCTGATTTTACCAAGGTGATTGGAAAGAAAAAGGAAACAATCTATCCATTAAAGGATGGCGAAGTAGAGTTTCTCAAGACATTTGGAAAAGAAGATCATATAGTCAATATGTCAGTAGGATTTATTGAAGGCGATAGGATTCATATCACAGAAGGACCACTACAGGGCAGAGAAGGTTTAATAGCAAAGATAGACAGACATAAGCGAATTGCTTATATCAGTGTGAATATATTCAATGAAGAGACAACAGCCAAAGTCGGTTTAGAGATTATCAGCAAGAATTAGCGTTCTTGCTTTTTTATTGGGAGGGATTTCAGTGGAAAAGTTCAAAAATAAGATATGGTTATCAAGCCCTACTATGCATGGTGATGAACTTAAGTATATGAAAGAAGCATATGAAAAAAATTGGATGTCTACAGTCGGAGAAAACATTAACGAAGTAGAAAAATTGATTTGTAAAAAAGTTGGATGTCAATATGCAGTTGCATTATCTTCAGGAACTTCTACATTACATTTGGCGGTTAAGCTTGCAGGTATAAAACCAGGTGACAAAGTATTTTGCTCTGATATGACTTTCTCTGCAACAGTTAATCCTGTTACTTATGAAGGTGGAGTTCCTGTTTTCATTGATAGTGAATACGAAACTTGGAATATGGATCCAAAAGCATTAGAAAAAGCATTTGGAATATATCCTGAAGTCAAAGTTGTGGTACTTGTACATTTATATGGGACACCAGGAAAAATCGATGAAATCAAGTCTATCTGTGATGAGCATAATGCAATCATTATAGAGGATGCCGCAGAATCATTAGGGGCTACCTATAAAGGCATTCAAACGGGAACATTCGGAATGTATAATGCCATTTCATTCAATGGTAATAAAATCATTACTGGTTCAAGTGGAGGAATGTTCCTGACTGATAACAAAGAAGCAGCTGATAAAGCGAGAAAATGGTCTACACAATCCAGAGAAAATGCTCCATGGTATCAGCATGAAGAGATTGGTTATAATTATCGCATGTCAAATGTTATTGCAGGTGTAGTTAGAGGGCAAATACCTTATCTAGAAGAACATATTGCCCAGAAAAAAGCAATCTATGAAAGATATAAAGAAGGATTAAAAGGTTTACCCATCACAATGAATCCATTTGATGCAGAAAGTAGTGAGCCTAATTATTGGCTATCATGTATGATTATTAATAAAGAGGCAATGTGTAGCCAGGTTTGTGGTGAACAAGACTCATTGTATATCAGTGAGCAAGGAAAAAGCTGCCCAACTGAAATTCTTGAAACACTTACAAAATATAATGTAGAAGGAAGACCCATATGGAAGCCAATGCATATGCAGCCTATTTTTAGAATGAATCCATTTATTACAATAGATGGGAATGGACGCGCACAAACAAATGCATATATTGCTGGTGAAGGAAGAGATGTTGGCAATGATTTATTTAATAGAGGATTATGTCTGCCATCTGACAATAAAATGACAATCGATGAACAAAATAAAATTATCGAAATTATAAAAGGATGTTTTGAATAATGTATAGGTTGTTTTTCAAGAGATTTTTAGACTTTACACTATCATTGATAGCAATTATTATACTAAGTCCTATTTATATAATAGTAGCTATTTTAATAAGGATAAAACTCGGAAGCCCAGTTATCTTTTGTCAGGAGAGACCGGGTAAAGATGAGAAGGTATTTAAGATGTATAAGTTTAGAACCATGACTGATGCAAAAGATGAGAATGGAAATTTATTGCCTGATGATATTCGATTAACGTCATTTGGAAAAAAAATACGAGCCACTTCATTAGATGAATTACCTGAACTTTTCAATATTCTTAAAGGTGATATGAGTTTAATCGGTCCTCGCCCCCTTTTAGTAAAATATTTACCTTATTATACAGATGAGGAACGACATAGACACGATGTAAGACCAGGACTAACAGGTTTAGCTCAAATTTCTGGAAGAAATTATTTAAGTTGGAAAGAAAGGTTTAAATTAGATTGTCAGTATGTAAACAGAATTTCTTTTATATTGGATTTATCTATTATTTTAAAAACTATAATTAAAGTATTTCAAAAAGACGACATAATGGAAAGCACAAAACAATTAAATTTTAAAGATTTAGATAAGGAACGAATGAAAAATGGAAATTGAATATAAAATTTTAGACAAGAATGATATTAATTTACATAAAGACAAATTAATTAGTCTTTTGGAAATGATTTTAATGGAAAATATTTCACACCAATACCCTAATGAGCTATCAAAAAATTATATTGAGAAATTGCCTGATTATATTGAAAATCACAGCGCGGTGCTTGTTGGAGCAATTTACGATACTGAACTTATTGGATTTCATTGGTGCTATTATATGCAATATTTTAATGAAAAAAGGCTTCATTCTTATTTCATAGGTTTAGATAAACAATTCAGAGGTAAAAAAATAGCACATAATATGCTAAATATCATTGAAAATGAAGCTATCAAAAATGATGTTTATACTATAGAAGCCATGATTACACCATCAAATGAATCCTCATTTTCTTTTCATAAAAATGTTGGATTCACAACAGAAAGAATAAAAATGAAGAAGGAATTAAAGGAAAATGATTAATAAAATACAAAAAGAAAGTGAAAATTTTTATTATAAAGAATTGTTTTACGAAAGTGCAAGAGTCGCTATGTATGATTTAGTAAATATTTTGTATAAACATAAATATCATAAAATATTTATACCATCATATGTGGGATGGTCTCCAAAAGAAGGAAGTGGAATTTTTGATCCATTAAATAAAATTAGTTTATTAGAAAAACGTTATTACCCACTAAACAAAGATTTAGACATTAAATATGAATTTTTAGTCAATAAATTAGAGGAAAATAGTATTCTATTGATGGTAAACTACTTTGGGTTTAGGGATTCTAGGATGGATCACATCATAGAACTCGCACATAAACGTCATTGTGTTGTTATTGAAGATAATGCGCATGGTTTTTTTACTTTTCATTTGAATAAAAAAAAGTTAAGTGATTTTTCTTTTTTTTCATTGCATAAAATGTTTCCTTTCCCAAACGGAGGAAGTCTGATTATTAATAACAAGAAATATAATGATTTACCATTTGAAGGGACCAAATCATATCATAATAATCCGTATAACTATGATATTTACTCTATTTCGGAAAAAAGACTGTATAATTTTAAAAAATTGTATTTATATTCTTTACAGTATTCAGATTATTTTTATCCATTAAAGAGCTTATCTGATATTATTTATAATGTACCTCAGACATTTCCAATTGTAATTCTAAAAGGAAATAGAGATAAAATATATGATATGATGAATGAAAAAGGTTATGGCGTTGTAAGTTTATATCATACTTTGATTGATGAATTACAGAGTGAGGTATATAAAGATACACTATGGCTATCACAAAATATATTAAATTTACCTTTACATCAAGATGTAGATGATAATTTTTACAAAGCAATGATGGATCAATTAATTAATTGTATGAAGGAGTTAGAGCAGTATGATAAAAATTTTTGATATGAGTAATGAAGAATGGGATTCTATTATTGATAATAAAATAATACATTTTACACGTAATTATTGTTTGGCTTTTAAGGACCATGGTGATGGAGAACCAATACTTTTCTATTTAGAAAATGAATTTACAAAAGCTTATCAAGTTATGCTCAAAAGAAAAATAGAAACACAATTAGGTGAATATTATGATCTTATTTCCCCTTATGGCTATGGCGGATGGATAATAGAAGGGGAATATAATTTTGAATTATTTAAAGAATATATTGAATATTGTAAAGAAAATAATATAGTGTGTGAATTTGAAAGGTTTGACCTTTTTAGAACAGATATAAGTAAGTATTATGGTAATATTAAATTTGTATCTCATAATATAGTTAAATATGTTGCTCTAGATGATGATGAGATATTTAATAATATGGAGAGAAGAGCTAGAAAAAATATTAGAAAAGCAATAAAAAATGAATTGTCTATTGAAATTGATGAAAATTTTGAGAATTTAGATGAATTTAAAAAAATTTATTATATGACAATGGATAGAAATAACGCTACAGAAAATTATTATTTTAGTAACAGTTTCTTTGATACAATCACTGTTGAGAATAGTAAATTATTTCATGTGAAATATAATGGTCAAATAATTTCTACTGAACTTGTATTATATGATAATTTATGTAGTTATTCTTTTTTAGGTGGAACTTATGAAGAATTTTTTAATTTGAGACCTACTGAAATGTTAAAATATGAAATTATGAAATGGTCTGCACAACATAATTTAAAATATTTTGTATTAGGTGGTGGTCATGGAGCTGATGATGGTATTTATTTATATAAAAAAGGCTTAGCTCCATCAGGTGTTTATAATTTTTTTGTGGGGAGTAAAATATTCAATGAAGAACTCTATAAAAAACTTTGTCATGAAAAAAATCTCACTGATCTTGACAATACTTTTTTTCCTTTATATAGAAAAGGGTAAGGTGTAAAAAATGAAAAAAATTTTATTTATTGCAAGCATTTATCCTTTTTTAGATGGTTTTGAAAAAAATAATATTAAAATTTGTCAACAAATGGGTATGAAAGTTTATACAGCTGCTAATATATTAGATACTAGTACTAATATTAAATATTCAACAACAAATATAGATGATTTGGGAGTGCAAAAATTCAATGTAGATATTCATCGTTCACCTTTCTCTTTAAAAAATATTATGATGTATAAAAAATTAAAAAAATTTATTAAAAATGAAAAAATTAATATTATTGATTGTCATACACCAATTGGTGGAGTTTTAGGTAGGCTTTTAGGCAAAAGTACCGGTTGTAAAGTAATTTATACAGCCCATGGATTTCATTTTTATAAAGGGGCTCCAAAAAAAAATTGGTTTTTTTATTATACAATTGAAAAATATTTAGCTAGATATACGGATGTTCTTATAACAATTAATAAAGAAGATTTTGAAAATGCAAAATCTTTTAAATTGAAGAAAAATGGACGACTGTTCTATGTCCCTGGAATAGGTGTTGATTTAAATAAAGTTGAAAATATTCCTAGCAAAAGATCTGAACTTTTAGATGAATTAAAACTGCCTAATTCATCTATACTTATGTTAAGTGTTGGTGAACTTAATGTAAATAAAAATCATATTTCAGTAATAAATGCACTACCTTCTTTACCAGAAAATATTCATTATATTATTTGTGGTCAAGGTGACTTACGTGACAGATATTTAACAATAGCAAAAAAATTAAATGTTGAGTCTAGAGTTCATCTGTTAGGATTTAGAAATGATGTAATATCAATTATGAAATCATGTGACTTTTTTATTTTTCCATCTAAAAGAGAAGGACTTTCTGTTGCATTAATGGAAGCAATTGCTTGTAAGAAAATATGTATAGCTTCCAAAATAAGGGGAAATATTGACTTAATAAATGCTAATAGTAAAAATATTCTTTTAGATATAGATACATTTACAGAGGATTTAGTTAGCACAATTAATCAAATTATTGTAGATAAAAAAGAATACGATAATGATTTATTAGCAGATATATATTCTTTTTCTATAGAA
>ENA-ORML01002254-ORML01002254.1-human-gut-metagenome-genome-assembly--contig:-NODE-2254-length-13301-cov-5.138759_pt1 | contig 13301 bp, 11 predicted proteins | sample MGYA00242103_ERZ508995 | MGnify/ENA primary metagenome ERZ508995 (study PRJEB26280, sample SAMEA2338702) | human gut metagenome | biome: human gut; feature: human-associated habitat; material: faeces...
GACTTCACTCAGCCGGAGCCTGCAAACAATTTTGCGCATAAATCTTGACGGGACCCCGCCCTTGTAAAGAGCCGATATGGAGCAGACGCGGATAAGGTCCGCCCGTCGGGGCAAAAGGAAAAACGGCAGGCATCCTGCGATGCTTGCCGTTTTTCTGTCATAACCCAACACTATGGATTTTTATTTCTATGGGTTATTTCCTGTTGCTAAGCCCTTCAAGCTCAGGAGGAGTATCCATGTATAACTTATCGCTCCCAATGCTATTTAAAAAGTCTTTAATGATTGTTTCAATATCATATTTTAGCTTTTCAAAGAGTTTTCTTCGCTCCTCCTTATCTGCAAAATACTCGCTATAGTAAAGAGGTAAACTATCCATAAGCTCATATAAATGAATGCAAAGGTACCTATCAATATGGTATCCATTTTCACTTATTACTGCATGCTGATAATTAAGTTCAAGTCTACACATGCCTTTCTCGTCACTTTTTCGATAAATATTCCAGCTTGTCTGATTCGGAGAACAGTGGCTGTACTTGTTTAGTCCATGTCTGATATTTTTTCTGTAGTCTCCAAGCGGAATGGATTGATCAACCACCTTATCTGCTGTCCACGTTCTTGCTGCTTGGCTTGCCTTGAGTTCGCCATTAAGCCATTTGTTTGCATTTATGTCACTTTGAACTACTGCGAACAAGCAGTCTAAGGCGTCTTCTATCGATCTCATGAGAGTTACAGTAGCAGAGTGGTAACCAGCAGCATTGATCATTCCAATACTATTCATGGTTCCAAGCAGATGTAATACTATTTGTTCAGCAGCTGACTGCGATGCAATCGATTTATTATTGGGTAATGGATGATTCGCAAAGATTTCCCATATCATTTTAATTGCTTTTTGGACAGGACTGCTTTCTCCGACGATATCAGAAAAAGGAGGTTGCAAGCTATTCATGTTCTCACCCCAATGGCCCGCTTTTTATTATATCACATCTCATAACGGATAGATTTTCGAACCCTCGACCAGAAAATTATGATGTGCGAAACGACTCTTCAAGTTTTACTCTGGCTTCCCTGTATCATCAGCCGCATCAAGCTGCAGAATCCTGTGATCCTCCGTCAGCACCTTCATCTGGCTAATAGCAATGGCGTTGAGCTTTGCCAGCCGTTCAGGCTGCGATATTCCTTCATTAATGAACACGGCATTCAGATTTTCCAAGTTTGACAGGCACACAAGCTGCGATACATTCGCATAGTCCCGGATGTTCCCCTTGAGATCCGGATGGGAATCCCGCCACTGCTTGGCCGTCATGCCGAACAGAGCCATGTTCAGAACATCAGCCTCGTTGGCATAGACCAAGGATATCTGACGGGCAGACAGTTCAGGCGGAATCAAATTCTCTTTGATGGCATCCGTATGAATGCGATAATTGATCTTGGCAAGGTTGCGCTTGATATCCCAGCCAAGCTGTTTCATTTCCTCGGTCTTGAGCCGCTCAAACTCTTTGACCAGGTAAAGTTTAAACTCCACGGAGATCCATGAGGCAAACTCAAACGCGATTTCCTTATGGGCGTAGGTTCCACCATAGCGGCCAGCCTTGGAAACAATGCCAATGGCGCCGGTCGCATCCACCCACTTCTGTGGCGTCATCACAAAGCTGTTCAGCCCTGCTTGACTTCTAAACGCATCGAATTCGACACGGTTAAAATTCGGGTTGTAGAGAGTTTCCCATACACCGAGAAACTCGATGGTGTTTCTATTGCGAAGCCAGTTTTGAATGATGTACCGTGGATTGTCATTATCCTTGATCTTCGCAATGTCCGTCAAGCTGAGAAAGTCATCCCGCTTGAGATCCCACTGCACATTGATCTCCGTTCCACGTACAATCAGCTTATCCATCTTCACCCCACCTCCTTGCAGTCAATTCTTTCAGCAACCCCTGGCAGCCCTCCAGCACATCCCGCCATGTTGCCTGGAAGTCACCGGTGTACCAGGGGTCTGCTACATCGCCGGGTCTGGTTGTGTGATCCAGAAGCAGGGAAAATTTTCCATCCGGGTCGCCGCCGCAGATGCGGTACATATTCCGCAGGTTCGCGCTGTCCATGCCGATCAGGAGATCGTATTCGTCGTAATCCCGATTTGTCAGTTGCCGTGCGGCGTGGCCTTCGTAGGAGATCCCGTGCTCTGCCAGCTTGCGCCGCACCGGAGGATAAACCGGGTTGCCGATCTCCTCCCGGCTGGTAGCGGCGGAGGCGATATAGAATTGGTCGGTCAGTCCGGCCTTTTGCACCAGATCCTTCATCACGAACTCGGCCATGGGGCTGCGGCAGATATTCCCGTGGCAGATAAACAGGATATTCTTCATACCGATTCTTCTCCGAAAACTCATCTTTTTCTACAGTATAACAGGCATCCTCGTTTTCGCCAAGAGCAATTTCCGAATGTGCAGAGGGTGTGATCATCCGAAGCAGCTCCGTTTTGGATAAGCCGCTTTCGGCGGCTTTCCGAATGTACCAGCACCTCTCGTCCATGGTCAATCCGGCCTCCATGATGACCACATTTTGTGTCCAGTTCAGACGCATTGCCTCCGCCAGCAATTCCGGCATGTTACCGTACATCCGGTAGAAGTCCCGCATCCGGCGCACATTGCGGGGAGAGAAGCCCTCGGCTGCGGGATAGGTGGCTTGCAAGTATTCCGACGCTGCGACAGCCGCTCCTTTCTCTGCTCTGCCGCTGACCACTCGACCAATTTCGCAGTACAGCTCCATCTGCGGAAGCTGCGCCGCAACAGCGGCATCCAGCGCGGCAAACATGGTGCTGTAGTCCGTTTCTTTTCGGATATTCATAGCTTCTCCTTCCTTCCATAATCATTAGCAATCTATTGGAAAGCTTATATTACTTGGCTTAGTCTTAATTTCACAGCACAAAAACCATCTTTCCACCTTCTTTCAGTTTGACATGCTCTGGCGAATCTCAATGCTGCTCTTTAACATCACGCTGATCTCGCTCTTGGACAGCACCTTCACCTGTGCCACCAGCTGCCGGATGGCACTCTCATCCCATTCCGCAATGTGGGGCACGGCGTTTTCCAGCAGCCTTTGGAACTGTGCCTCCAGCTCCGCCAGTCTGCGTTCGATGTCGCCAAGGCTCATGCCGCTGCCGGGGAACGGGATGACCTCCGCCTCCAGCGCCTCCGTGATTTGGCGGATGCGGCCATCCAAGTCCGGCAGAACGGTGTTGAGGGCGGCTATGATCGCCTGCTGGAGCGGCGCTTCATCCAGCGTGGGCGAATTGTGGCAATATTTTTTGCCGTAGTCCAATCGGCTCACACAGCGCCATACGATTCGTTTTTCACCGTTTCGTGTCCATGTGCAGCGGCGATACAGGGTCCCGCATTCGCCGCAGACCAGCCGCTCCGAGAGCGCATACTTGCTGGCGTAGGAGGCCATCCCCGTGACTGCGTTCTTGGAGGGGCTTTTTGCCGCCTTGCGCTGCGCCATCTCCGCCTGCACCGTATCGTACTTCTCGCAGCTGACGATGCCCTTGTGGTGGTTCTCTATGAGGTACATGGGAAGTTGGCCTGTATTCTTGATAGCCTTGCGGTTGATGACATCCTGCTGAAAGGTCTTCTGCATAATTAAAACCCATATATGGTTCCTCCGTATTCTGAAATTTGGTTGGCTGCAAATCTCAGAAACGGGTGGCGGGCCACAGCAGCGGGGTCACGCACAGGGCGCAAAAAAGCCCACAGAGACACCGCTGTGGGCATGGAAGTATGCAAAAATGTGGACGCTGGGGGGGAGGGGGATGATCTTCGGATAGACACAACGAATCAACTTGTCTTATGCTTGCGCATGGACAAATAGAGGAAGAATGTACTTGCTCGGAGGGGACAGCGTCGAGGGGAGGAGGACATCCCATAGAAACCGCCCTTCTGACATAAAGCCAAGGCTATATCCTTGTTGGACAAATACGGCATCCGTGTGGATCTTGCAGCGATCATAGAGAAAAAATAAGAGAGACTGCAATACAGCAGTCTCTCCCACACTCAAAATTTTCACGAAAATTCAGGATCGTCATGGCACAAATGGCTTCGGTGGTTGTTATGCCGCCTATAGTCGAATATCTGCCGGATCTCTCAAAGCATCATATTGTCGGTTTATTCTGTTTTTATGCGGTTACACAGTGCGCAAGCAGATATGTCCTACCCGTCTTCACAAAAAGCAACAACGGCGATTCCGGGTCGTTCAGCTCCGCCGCGCCCAGCACCGCGTGGTGTGTAATCCGCGACACGGTGAAGGCATACCGAACGCCCCGTGCATCGGTGAACATCACGCATTCTCCGGCGTCCAGCTGACTGATAAAGGCGAAGCAGTCCTCACCGCCGCTGCCGCCAATGACCAATGTCCCGCTATACAGTGTTCCACTGTAGCACGCAGGGCGGAACGGGAACGATCCTGTGTCCCAATCCGCCGCCACTGGCAGCGAAACGCCGTACTCCGGCAGTTCTATAAGACCGATGTAGTCGCGCCCGTTCAGCTCCAGCCGGGGCATTTCCTCGTCGGCATGGTCGCCGATCACGCCGGCGATCGGCTCAGCCGTCAGCATTTGCAGCCGATGCGCGGCCTCGGTTCGCTCATCCCGCTGCGCCGCACTTTTCCATACGCTGAGCAAGGCAAGCCCCACCGCCGCTGCCACCAAAATCGCTCCCGCAAGCAGGAGCAGCCCGGAAAATGTTCTATTTCTTTTCATGCTTCTGATTTCTGTTCAACACTCCCAGCAGTAGAAGCGCCAGCCCGGATACCGCCATGCAGACGATATACAGCGTCAGGTGGGACTCGTCTCCCGTCTGAGGTCTGTCTCCCGGCCCCGGTGTAGGTTTTGGGGTAGGCTCCGGCGTGGGTATCGGGTCGGGTACAGCACTGTGCGTATTGGTCACAAAGAAGCTGCTGCCGCTGCGCTGCACCGTGACGGCGTAGCCCTCCGGGACATTTCGCTCCAAAACGATCCATGTGCCGCCGACAGCCGTCCAGCGGTACATCCAATCGTTGTCGGCAGACAGCGTCTGCCTTTCCTGCTCCACGCCGTCTCTGTAGATGGCGATTTCCACGCTGGCGGGGCGCTTGTCTGAGGATTTTTCTCCCGCCCAGAGCTTTACCACCGTGTAGGTGATGGGCGTGTCCGGCTCGTCCCCGCCGGGCTTTTCGGTGTACTTGGGCGCGGCGGTCACATCGTATCTCCAATTTCCACCTCCGCCCACGCCGGGAACGGCAATGAGCGACGGCGCATACTGCCGGGTGCTGCCGCCCACTTCCATGTCGGCCTCATCCACAAGGTACATACCTGCGGAAAGCCCGGTAAACACAGCCCTTCCGTCCGCACCGGTAACGGCGGTGCCGTCCGGTGCGAGGGCATCCGCCGCTATATACGCCAGCAGAGTGTCACGCAGGGCATCCCACTCCGCCTGACCGTTCCCGGCGGGCATAAAGATGCCGTATCCCGCGAACGCACCGCAGAGAGTGTAACGCCCGTTGGACGAAATGTCCGCCGCACGGTACAGCCGGACGGTCTGTCCGGAGGCGGCGTATTGCAGTGTCAAGGTGCAGCTGCGGGAGGTGTCCACGGCAGCATTCGGCTTTTCCGCAGCCTGTGCCGTCGTTGTGACCAGCAGCATGGAGAGCAGTAGGCAGAGCAGTTTTCTTTTCATTCAATCTCTCCCTCCTCATTTATGGGCAATTTTTTCTTGGGCGGCTCGAAAAACACATAGAGCATCAGCATAAAGATAATGGGTAATGCCACGATGGGCGTAACGATGAGCCTGTCCACGATAAAGGCGTCGGACAGCACCTGCATTTTCCGCAGATCCTCCGATGACACGCGGTGTCCCCGTATCAGCAGACGGTGGGTATTGATACCGTAGGGCGTACAGGTGATGAGCGTACAATAGTCCTCGCCCTCGGTGATGAGCAGGTCACCCACATCGGTGGGCAGGACAGTTTTGATTTGATCGACCTCATAAATCATCGCCCGATCAAGGACGGTGATTCGAAAAGTGTCTCCGATTTCCAGCTTATCGAGATCAGTAAACAGCTTTGCGCTGGGAAGTCCGCGGTGCGCTGACAGTGCACAGTGCGTACTCTCGCCGCCAATGGGTAGGCTGCTGCCCTCGATATGTCCCACTGCGTGACTGAGCACGCTGTCGCTCACGCCGTGATAAATGGGCAGCTTCACCTGAATTTTATCGATGTCGATATACCCCATCACCCCGTCGCCGGAGGCATTCAGCGCAGAGTTATAGTCCTCCGTCAGCGCCGTATGCTCCATAAGCGGGAAATCCAGCGCCGCGAGACGGGTGTTATAGTCCGCCGCCGCCGCGAAAATGTCTGAGTAGTCCTTGGGCGTCAGGCTTTTCAGCATGGCGTCGTAGTCCTCCACCACTTTGGACTGGGTGATGGAGTTCCAATAGCTGCTGATAGATGGGTATAACAGCAGGGAGAGACCTATGAAGAATATAGCAAGCAATATCAGCGTGATTTTTCGTCCGATCTTCATGGGCTTCTCCCTGCGGTCATGGGCGGTGAAAGCGGGGGGAGGCAAGCTCCCCCGCCGTGCCGCCGTTGAGTGGTTTGATTAGAAATTCTCCTTGGAAATGCGCTTGTTGGTTACCAGGAACAGTCCCGTGCCGATGACAGCCAGTGCGCCCAGCGTGATGAACAGCGTGGTGCCGATGCCGCCAGTCTCAGGAAGGACGGTTCCCTTGTTGTTCTCAATCTCCTTTACATGGACATTCTGAAATGCGGCGGGAGTTGACAGCGGTGATCCGTTAGCCGCCAGCGTTTTGTTGACATCTGTTACCTTAACGCCGGCAGTCGCATTGCCGCCTTGCTCCAGAGGCAATTTGATCGGGGCAGTCAGCTTGTTGTAGCCATCGGGGGCCTTAGTTTCCGTTACGGTGTATTCGCCGCCAGCCAGACCACGGATGATGATCATGCCGTCAGCAGGGGTCACAAGCGTGGTGACCTTCATGCTCTCCTTCTTTGTCTCATCACGATGGTCAACATGCTCGGAGTTCCAGTTCTCATCAGTTGCCAGATAATAGACACCGGCATAGGCCTGGGAGGGATAGAACGCCAGCGGCTTTGTTTCACCTGTCCGCGTGATCGTAAACTCCGCACCAGCCAGAGGCTTTTTGGCGCCATTCTCCGTTGTGTACTTGAACAGCTCGCCAGAGTAGGTAACGGCCTTGGCTTCGCTGGGCTCTCCGACCTGTGCTCTTGTCGTAGAGTCTTTCGGCAGGACATACAGCGTCGCGGTGTTCACGTTGCCGTTGTCGCCGTAGACCACGCCCTTGCTTTTCAGCACGCCCTCATAGGTGATCTTGATTACATTAGGCTTACCGTTGTTGTCAAACTTGAAGGTTCCATCCTCTTTCAGCCAGTTAATGTGGATGCTAAATTTGCTGTCGGCATTATCGGCGTTCTCCACATACCAGTCGGCATTTTCTTTTGAAGTGGCGGGAGTCGCGGAAGATCCGATGGCGTGGCTGGTGCCAGAAGTTTCGTCTACACCCTCGACCCAGCCCTTTGTCAGCTCGGTACCGTTGACCCAAACCTTAATGGTGCTAAAGTGCATGAAGACGGCGGGGCTCTCCGTATCCTCGATGATATACTCCTTGATCATCTTATCGCCCTGATAGTTGGTGGCGCTGAAAATGTCGATCTTGTAGTCCAGCTTGCCGCCGATGTCGGCGGTGCCGAGAGTGCCGTATTCCGTGCCGTCTCCGTTGGCGCCGGTCTTGATGAATTTGCCGCCGGGCTTGGTGCTGTCACCCGGATCAGTGCCCCAGCCGGGCTGCTGGTTCTTGTCGATCACTGTTCTTGTCTCATTGGCATGGGTCAGTGTCACGGTAGCGCCCACTCCGCTCTTGATGTAATAATAGCCCTGGTCCAGCCCCTCAAATGTCACGGTGTTGTTGGTGGCTTTTTCAGTCTTTGTTGCAGCCAGACCGGAAGCATCTACACTCTGAAACCAAGTCGCAGCGGTTTCCTGGTTGCCTTCCGCGATAGAGACGATGTAAGTACCAGTTATTGTGGGGTCCTCCTTCAGCGTAAAGGGACTGCCAGATGCTTTGACAAGGGAATACCACGGATCAGAACTCTTGATCGTGTAGGTCGCACCGGCAGGCTTTGTGTCGCCGGCCGTGCCGCCAATATAGCTGGCATCGAAAACCTTATAGAGCTTGTACTCCATGCCCGCCGTGGCGTTCTCAATGATGATCTTGCCTGTTCCTGCGGCGAAGGCCGTCACCGTCAACAGCGACAGCGACATGACCAGCACCATGAGCAGCGCCAGCGCTTTTTTCGTGTGTTTCATGGTCTTATTCCTTTCACTTTTTATAAAATTTCTGCTTGCTGTATCTCCGGGATATATCCTGCGGCGCTGCCGTGCCGGTACGCCGGTCGGGAGAGACGATCCAATTACCCCAAGCCCTCCTTTCCGTACCTGCGCCTGAGAATATATCCGGTCACAACGGCGGAGAGCATCAGGAAAAGTCCGCCGTAGATGAAAAGGTAGGGGGTCGCGCCGCCTGTTTCGGGCAGGGGCACGCCCAAAGTGTTATACACGGTCAGCTCGGTGTTTTCCGTGATGGTAAAGGTATATGTGCCGCTATCTGCCACCTGCTTGCCGCCTCGGTACACGGCGGCGGTATAGCCGTCGTACTTCGTCTCGGTCAGCGTGACCTCCGCGCCGATGGGCAGGTTGGCAACATTCTGCACGCCGTGATTCGTCAGCGTGAACTCCTTATGCACCGTCGTTTTCTCCCCGGTGTTGGGATCAGTGATGACGCAGGACACGACAAAGGGGAAACTGCCGGAGGTATCGGCGCCGTTGACGATTTTTTCCACCGTCAGCGTCGCGGCGGATTTCCGATAGTTGTTGACGAAGTCGAATTGGGGTCGGCTGTTTGTGCTGAGCGTCGTCGCCTGCCCAGACTTTTCCGTCGTAACGGTGTAGGAGAGATCGTCCAGCTCGTAGCTGCACTCCACAACATCCACGGTCTTGCCGACCCATTCGTCGCTGATGGGGATGCTCTTACTGATCCACCAGTCGCTGCCGTTCTGCTTCCAGTCGCCCAGCGCGGCGGCAGGAATGGTCTGCAATACCGTGTCACCCTCCCGTATTTCAAAATAGAGGCGGCTTTGCAGCTCGGCGCGGTGTTCGGCGGTAAGGTCGCCCCGCACCGTTTTCTGAATAGTGATGGTGCCATCGTTGGATGAGGGATCGGGCAGTTCCTGACTAAACCAGACATTATCCAGGAAGTTGCCGAGGGTCGGGTTACCGGCGAGTCCCCCGCCTGTGTACTCTTCACTGAGGAAGAAGAAGCGCGTCAGGTACTGTCCTGCCGGCACGGTATAGGTGCCCGTATACTTGCCCCAGGTCGTGCCGTCTGAGATCTTCTGGATGTAAAGGCCGTCCTTGTCATAGACCGCTTCGTTCCCCAGCACTTGTTTTACATGTGAGCGCAGGCTCTCGGTGCTGCTGAAATACTGCGTCGCCCGCGTATCCGACACGATGCACAGATACATGGTGTCCTTATCGCGTCCGATCTTATAGCCGCACCCTGGTCTCTGTGCGTGATAGAGCTGCCAGTTCATCGTTGTGCCGGGGACAGTCAGGACGCTCTGGTATAGAGCGCTGTCCTGCTCCGCATTGATCTCGGCATACTGGTTGCCGTCGACGGGCCACACATCTACGTATGACCATCCGCTTCGGTAGCTATAACTATATCTCCAACTGCTCAGGGTCTGGTTGGTGAGCCGCACGATCTCGATCTTATTGTCGGTGGCGGTGGTGCGCCATTCCAGCCCCGTGTACCCCTGCTCGTACTGTGTGGACGCCCGGTTGTTCTGAGGGCGTTCAAAGCTGCCGTTCAGCACGGACTTGTTATAGTTGGTATTGGTGATACTGGCCTTGACGCTGGTTTCCGTGCCGTTGAGTACAAGGACTGCCTCGTATTCCACGGAGGACACCGCATCGGTCACTCCGCCGCCATCCAGCGCCAAATACAGGTAGCTGCCGCTGGGCCCGAGGTTGGAGGAGGTGGTACCATCGGCGTTGCGGTAGAAGCTCCGTGCGACGGCCTCCCGCATACCGTTGTCCTTCGTCCGATACCAGCGGTAGGACACCTGTCCGCCCGCTTGGGCGTCTCCGCCGTTGAGGGACAGGTCATAGTGGCCGTTTACCGCAATGTTGTCCTGCATCTTGAGCGTGGCCGTTGTTGGGTCGATGGCAGCGGTTGCCGGTGTGCGTTGCGGTGCGATGCGGAGCATCGCCGCTTCCGTCTGTGCAGCGTTCTCCGCCGGCGGCATATCCCGTACCAGTGCGGCCATGCGCTCGTTCAGCCCCTCAAATTCCTCGTCCGTCAGCGATAGGAATTCCTGCGTCCGCACAACGAGCTCCTCGTCGGTCAGGGCGAACAGCTCCGCACCTGTCATCTCCGTCAGAGGGATAAGCGATGTGTCTCGTCCGATAAGATATGGGTCGTCCCCACAGTCATCTTCGCCGTCCACCGCCGTCACGTCCCATTTTTCCGGGTCAAGACAGTCCGCTGTGTGGATATGCTCCGGCTTCGTGCACAGCAGACCCTCCGGTGCGACAGCTGGCACAGTCGTCAGGCAATCCGCCGTATGCTGGTGTACCATACCGCCGGGCACATCCTCCTCACTCACCTCCGGCAGCGTGCAGAGCAACTCACCGCTGCTATCGAAGCAAAAGCTGTCGTGGTGATGGATGATCTGCGGCGAATCCTCCGTACAGAGCAACGCACCGTCTTCTCCATAGCACGCTGCGGTATGAATGTGCAGTTCCTGCTGTACCGGACAGTCGATGACGGTATGCTCCGGTACGCCCGGGATCTCATAGCATTCATCCGTGTGGATATGTTCCTCCTGCCCGCAGTAGGTGTCCGGTGCGGTGTCCAGCGTGATGGCCGGAAGGATCAGCGCATACGCCGTCACGAACACCACGGCGCAGGCGGGGATAGAGAACCACCGATGCCAACGCTGCCGCAGTAGGCGCTTTTTATTCAGTTGTTCCGTTTGTCGCTGAATATCCCGATTCACCGCATATTTCCTTTCTGAAAATTCATTTTATCTTTCCAAATGATGAAAGCGGCCAGACACGGAAGATTATCTTCCCCACGATCTCGCTCTGTTCCACGCAGCCCACCAGCGAGCTGCGTGAGTCCACGCTGCTCTCCCGATGGTCACCCAGCACAAAGTATGTCCCCGCCGGCACCACATAAGGGTAATCCAAATCGCTTGTTCCGGCATCCTTTTCCGCAAGATACGGCTCGTCCAAGAGGGTTCCGTTCACGGATACATTTCCGGCGGCGTCAATATATACGCTCTCTCCGCCGGTGGCGATCACCCGCTTGACCAGCACCCGGTTGTTGTAGTAAAACGCAATGACATCGCCCGTTTCAAGGGAGGGTGACTTCACCGAAACCACAATGTCGCCCTCCGTCAGATTGGGATTCATGGAGGTGCCGTAGATCTTCAGCACCGGCAGCAGCAGAGTGGCGATCAGCACACTGACAGCTGCCACCACGACCAGCGCATAGATCGTGCTTCGCAGAAGCTTTCGGTAGCGTCGGCGGAATTTCTCCCGGCGCAGTTCACCACTCAGTTCCTCCAGTGAAGGTATCGGCTGTTCCTTTTTGCCTGTATTCTCGCTGTGGGTCATTCTGCTCCTCCAAATGCTCTGAATATATCTGCGCCTGCTGTTCCGCATCCTTAATGATACGAGCCGCTTTGCGTCGTGCATCATCAAGTAAGCTGTTTGCGATCAGTTCCATGTTGCTGAGATATTCTTTCGCAGCACTGTCCGCAGCCTCAAAAACTCTGTTCAGACGCATTGCTGCCTCGGCCATTGTGCCGGAGGTCGCAACGATCTGCTGCCGCTGCGCCAGCCGCTCATTTGCCTCGGCCAGTTCGCGTTCAAGCCGCTCCAGCTTTTTCCCCTGCGCAAGCAGCATTTCCAGCAGCTCATAGCGGTTGAGCTTTCTCAGTTCCTTTTCCGTCATCGGGGGCTTCCCTCCGCAGGCGTCAGATTTGCTGCGCCGCTGATTCCGATCAGCGGGTCGATCTTGCGCAGTAGCAGAGAAAAGGCGGAGTAAAAAATATCGTCCTCGCTGACGGCATCCTTCTGTATATAGCCCAGGTGTATCCTCACCGCCGCCGAAACGGTATCGTCGATGAGCATGGTTACAATGGCCAGCCGCTGGGCATCGTCGGAGAGACCCAACGTTTTTCCGGTATTGACAATAAAATCGGTGAACACCCGGAAATTCTTCTCCCGGATAGCCAGAATATCCCGGTTATAGTAGCCGGACTGATAGTAGCGCCAATAGAACACCGTTCTTTCTGGGTCCTCCATCAGGTATCGCCAGTACGCACCCCAAAGCAGTCGGCACACATCCGCCAGCTTCACTGGCTTGGCAGGAGCGATGAACTGCGTCCCGATGACGGTTCTCATCAGCTCCGCCACTTCGCAGTCCACCCGCAGGAATGTATCCGCCAGCAGCTCCGGTATATCGCTGTAGCACTGGTAGATGTACGGGTCGGACAATCCGCAGCCTGCGGACAGTCTCCTCGTCGAGAGACGCTCGATGCCCTCCGTCGCTACAAGATGAAGCGCAGAGCGCTGAAGCTTGTCCTTCAGCTCTTGTTTTGAATATCGGCCTGCCATACTGTTTCCTTTCCTGCCGTGTAGCGGACACATTTGCAGCTGCACAAACGATTGCTTTTGTGTTTGCTAAAAGCATTGGTAAAAAATAGCACGATGCAGTCCGACTTCAGGAGGTCAAACCGTAATTGTGCTTCCTATCGATGCAGACGCTTCGGTACAGCATAATTTTTCGTATGCAGTAGACTCGCAGCAAAAATGCTCAGCAATCGCTTTTTTGAAAAATTTTATCATATTTCTGCCTTGTTTACAAGGAGAAGATGACGTTTTTGCGTAAATTTTGGGGGGGGGGGATCCCCCCAGAATATTGTTATAACTGTGCAGTAAGCACCGCCAATGAACAGACTGTTTTCATTGGTGCGCCTTTTTGCGCCCGTTTTGTGGGTGACTCTGTGTATTTGCAGAAATCACATACCCGCAATCCTGCGGCTTTTACTACATACGAAAAATTATGTTGCAGACATATTCATAGTCCGGCGAGTAATCTCCCCAAAACACCGAGTTGCCGTCTGTAATCGGAGACATCGGCAGCTTTCATCTGCGGTGCGTGTTCGTAGAGTCC
>ENA-ORML01002257-ORML01002257.1-human-gut-metagenome-genome-assembly--contig:-NODE-2257-length-13289-cov-2.162687_pt1 | contig 13289 bp, 15 predicted proteins | sample MGYA00242103_ERZ508995 | MGnify/ENA primary metagenome ERZ508995 (study PRJEB26280, sample SAMEA2338702) | human gut metagenome | biome: human gut; feature: human-associated habitat; material: faeces...
GGCTCCCCCCTCTGCCACCGGCGCAGGTGCCCCCGCAGCCGATATGAGCGGCGCTATGTACTAATTCCTACGGAACGGCGTTGGGCCGCTCCGCTGCAAAGACGCACCGAAGACTCGGTGCGTCTTTGCCATGTGAGGGAAAAGGATTTTCAAACCCTTTCCCTTGTGCTATAATGATGTGAAAGATGTGCAGCGTTTCCGCTGTATTCTCATAGAGGAGGCCTGTCTGTGAAACCTCGTATTCTGATTTCCCGTTCCCCAGAAAGCCGCGGCCTATATGAGGCCGCCGTGGAAAAGGCAGGGGGAGAGCCCTTGTCCTTCCATTGCCCAGATCCAGAGATGGACTTTGACGGTTTGATTTTAGCGGGCGGCGGCGATATGGATCCTTCTGAATTTTTCGAGAAAAACATCGGTTCTTACGACATTGACATCCCCCGGGACAAAGTGGAATTGGCCTTGGTCAGCCGGTGTATCAATGAGGGAAAACCCATTCTGGGGATCTGCCGGGGCCACCAGGTGGTGAACATTGCCTTAGGGGGCAGTATCTACCAGGACCTGAATCCCAACCTGTTGTCGATCCACGCCCAAACGCCAGAAGGGAAGAACCGCACCCATCCCATCCGCCTGTCCATCATGACCATGCTGGGGGACTTGTATGGCACGGAAATGACCGTCAACAGCTCCCACCACCAGGCCAATTTCAAACTGGGGCAGGGCCTTTACGGCACCGCCTGGGATGCATACGGGGTGATCGAGGCCATGCAGCATGGCAGCCTCCCCATCTGGACAGTGCAGTTCCACCCTGAGCAGATGACGGGTGCCGACGGCGGTCCGGATGGCCAAAAGATTTTTGACTTCTTCCTGGAGCAGTGCCGGAAGATCTGTGGCAACTAACATGGCCGGAGGAAAGACAAAGGCCCTCCTGCGAGAGGTCAATTTGGAAGCTGGAAAACCCTTGGTGGATCAGGCCATCAAGCGGTTGACCTTTGAGCTCTCCCACAGCCGGGCCCTGGGCTGCACCGTGCTGAAGATCATCCACGGCTATGGCTCTTCCGGGACAGGGGGACGCATTCGGACGGAAAGCCGGAAATATCTGTCCCGATTACGGGAACAGGGAAAGATCCAGGATTTCATCCGCGGGGAAGACTTTTCCATCTTCCAGGAGTCCACCCGCCGGGCCTTTCTTCGATGCGGAGAACTCCGGCAAGACCATGACCTAGACCGCTATAACAATGGGGTGACGTTTATCCTGTTGTAAGCAAACTTCCAAGAAATAGAGGATGCCTGATGGATTACTACCAGAACATGATCCAAGCAACCAACGAAAAAAACTCCTTTATGCTACACAATGGCATCCGTCTGACCAAAATGGAAAGGGACCACGCCGTCGTGGAAGCCGATCTCACGCGGGTGAACCGGAACCTATACGGCGCGGTCCACGGCGGTATGTTTCTCACCATGGCGGACTGCGCCTCCGGCGGGGCCGCCCGAAGCAACGGGATGCGTTACGTCACGGTGAGCAACAGCTTTGAGTTTTTCCGCAATACGAAGGATGACCACCTCATTGCCGAAGGCTGGGTGAAGAGCCGTGGCACCACCATCTGCATCGTGGAGGTAGAGATCCGCGACACCAGCGGAAAAGTCCTCTGCGGCGGCACCTTCACCATGTTCTGTGTCGGCAAGCAAGACCGGCTGGCCGATGACTGATGGGGTACCGCAGCTTTTCCCAGGCAATGCAGGCCCGTTTTGGCACCAAGGTCTATAAATTGTCCCTGGACGGTGGTATGACCTGCCCCAACCGGGATGGCACGCTGGGGACCCGTGGCTGCCTCTTCTGCGGGGAAACGGGCAGCGGCGACTTTGCCGCTCCCCACTGCGGAGACATTGCAGTCCAGTTGGCCCAGGCCAAGGCGCGCATCTCCGGAAAGCACCATGGTGAAAAATACATCGCCTATTTTCAAAGTTTTACCAACACCTATGCTCCCGTGGCATATTTGGACCATCTTTTCACCCAAGCCATTGCCCCGGAGGAGGTGGTTGCCCTGTCCATCGCCACCCGTCCTGACTGCCTGGGGCCGGAGGTGTTGGAATTGCTGGCGCACCTCCATGAGAAAAAGCCTGTTTGGGTGGAACTAGGTCTTCAGACCATCCATCCGAGCAGTGCCCAGTATATCCGCCGTGGGTATGCGCTCTCTGTCTATGACCAAGCCGTTCGGGATCTGAAAGCCACCGGCTTAGAGGTCGTAACCCACGTCATCCTAGGCTTACCAGGGGAGTCTCGTCAGGACATGGTGGAGACGGCCCGTTATGTGGGCGACAGTGGGGCCGATGGCATTAAATTGCAACTGCTCCATGTGTTAGAAGGAACCGACCTGGCAGACGATTACCGGGCAGGAAAGGTCCCCGTCCTCTCTCTGGAGGAATACATCGCCGTGCTAGAAGACTGCCTGGCCGTGCTGCCGCCAGAGATGGTGATCCATCGCCTCACTGGAGACGGCGCCAAAAAGAATCTATTGGCCCCCCTGTGGAGTGCCAATAAAAAGAACGTACTCAATGCCATCCAAGCGGCCTTTACCCGGGACAACGTCCAACAGGGCAGCCGCTGGCAGGCATCGCATCGTAACATCTGATATTTCATCCAACGGAACGACAAAGGAGGAACCTTGTATGACAAAAATTGACATTTTTTCCGGGTTTTTAGGAGCCGGAAAAACCACACTGATCAAAAAACTGATTGAGGAAGCCTACCAAGGGGAAAAGTTGGTGCTCATCGAAAATGAGTTCGGTGAAATTGGCATCGACGGCGGGTTCCTGCAGGACGCCGGGGGGGAGATCACGGCAATGAACTCCGGCTGCATCTGCTGCAGCCTGGTAGGTGACTTTGGGCAGGCGCTGGAGCAGGTTCTGTTCCAGTACCACCCTGACCGCATCATCATTGAACCCTCTGGCGTGGGCAAGCTGTCTGACGTCATCGGTGCGGTACAGCGGTTGGACAACCATGACATTACCCTGAATGCCTTCGTCACTGTGGCCGACGCCACCAAGTGCAAGATTTACATGAAGAACTTTGGGGAGTTTTATAACAACCAAATCGAACACGCTGCCACCATCGTCCTCAGCCGTACCGGCGGGATGAAGGAGGAAAAACTCCTGGCCGCTGTGGATCTGCTGCGGGAGCACAATGCCAACGCCCCCATCATCACCACCCCCTGGGAGGAACTGGACGGCAAGCAGATCCTGGAGGCCATGGAGAACAAGGATTCCCTCAAGGAAGAGCTGGCCCGCCTAGCCGCGGAGCAAGCAGAGCACGACGAGGCCCACCACCATCATCACCATGATCATGACCACGAACACGATCATGAAGAGCATGATCATCCTCACGACCATGACCATGAGGAGCATGAGCATGAGCACGAGCACGAGCATCACCATGACCATGACCACGATCATGAACACGAAGAGCACGATCACCACGAGCACGAAGAACATGATCACGACCATGAATCCCACGGCCATATCCACCACCATCATCACCATCACGACGACGGCTGTTCCTGCGGCCATGACCATGATGCAGATGAAATCTTTGAAAGCTGGGGTGCAGAAACGCCTCGGAAGTACACCGAGGAAGAGGTAACTGGTGCACTGGCTGGGCTGGATGAAGGGGAGAAGTATGGTATCGTACTCCGTGCCAAAGGCATCGTCCCCTGCACCGACGGTTCGTGGATTCACTTTGACTATGTGCCCGGGGAGCAGAACATCCGCCGCGGCCCTGCTGGCATCACCGGCCGTCTGTGTGTCATTGGCTCGGAGCTGAAGGAGCACGACCTGGACCATCTGTTCTGCCTGGACTAAGCAGAGAGGAAGTCATATATGATGGAAGAAATCCCTGTTTACCTGTTTACCGGTTTTCTGGATGCAGGCAAAACCAAATTCATTCAGGAGACCTTGGAGGATGCCCGTTTCAACAGCGGGGAGAGCACCCTCCTGCTCCTCTGTGAAGAGGGGGAGGAGGAGTATGACCCCACCACCTTCTCCGGAAAAAATGTCTTTATTGAAACCATTGAGGATCCAGAAGAGCTGACGCCCACCAATCTGGAGCGCCTCCAGAAGAAACACGCGGTGGAGCGGGTTGTGGTAGAGTACAATGGCATGTGGATGCTTGACCAGCTCTATCAGAACATGCCTGAGTCCTGGATTGTCTATCAGGAGTTTATGTTTGCCGACTCTCAGACTTTCCTGACCTATAACACCAACATGCGGGGCCTTGTGGTGGACAAACTGAAAAGTTGCGAGATGGTGGTCCTGAACCGTGCCGACGAACGGGTGGACAAGGTGGAGATCCACAAGATCATCCGGGCGGTCAGCCGCCGGACCAACATCGCCTATGAGGACCGCAGCGGGGAAGTCTATTATGACGACACCCCCGATGAACTGCCCTATGACATCAACGCACCGGTAATTTCTGTCACCCCGGAGAACTATGCCATCTGGTACCAAGACATCTCGGAAGAGCCTGAGAAATACAAGGGGAAAACCTTGCAGATTGGTGGCTTCACCATGCTCTCGGAAAAGCTTTCCCGCCGGCAACTTTGTCTTTGGCCGTCGGGTTATGACCTGCTGTGTGGAGGACATCTCCTTTGCCGGTTTGCTGGCCACAGGGTATGACACGAAACAACTCCAAAACCAGGAGTGGGTGGAACTGACTGCCAAGGTCGCCATCAAGCACAACCGGGTCTATAACAAAAAAGGCCCCATTCTCAATGTCCTCTCCCTGACTCCGGGTACTCCCCCGGAACAGGATGTGGCTACGTTCTATTGAGTGCGCCACTCCACGGAACCCCATCCCAAGGCGCGTCTGCTTCGCAAGAGGAAGCAGGCGCGTCTTTTTTCTGGAATCCTCAAAAAATCCCCTTGCTCGTGACGTAACGTCATGTAGTATACTGAGGCCAAAGAGGTGATACACCATGGAAACGGAAAAGGCCATTCCTACAGGCTACATGACGGTAGGGGAGGTCGCCCAAAAGATGGGGGTGACCGTCCGCACCCTGCAATACTACGACCGGGAAGGTCTGCTCACCCCCTCTGCGATCAGTGAGGGTGGCCGGCGGCTCTATACAGACCGAGACTTGATTCAGCTGCATCAGATCCTATCCCTGAAACACCTTGGTTTCTCTTTGGGAGACATCAAGAACCGTCTCATCCCCTTGGATACCCCGGAGGACGTGGCAAAGATTTTGGATGAGCAGGCCACCGCGCTGCGAGAAAAACTGGAGGACCTTACAGAGGCCCTGCGGGAGCTGACCGCGCTGCGCACCGAAGTGATGCAGATGAAAACCGTGGACTTCAAGAAATACGCGGACATCATCGTCAACCTCCAGATGAAAAATGACTTTTACTGGCTCATCAAGCATTTTGATGAACCAATGCTGGACCACATCCGCAGCCAGTTCGACCAGCGCAGCGGTACCGACTTTCTGCAGACCTTCCTGACCTTGCAGGACAGGGCCATTGCCCTGGGAAGGTCTGGCGTGGCACCAGACAGCGCAGAAGGGCTGGCCTTTGCCCAGGCGTACTGGGATATGATTTTGACCTTCACAGGGGGTGACCTGTCCATGCTGCCTCAGCTCATCGAACTGGGCCAGGCAGAGGGGATGGACCCCCAGTGGCGGGAAACGCAAACCCAGGCCAATGCGTTTATCGGTCCCGCCTTGGATGCCTACTTTTCCCAGAATGGCATTGCGCCCTTTCCAGAGGAGGGAGAGCCATGAACCACGCCATTGAAGTGACCAGCCTAGAGAAATGCTATGGGGCTCACAAGGTGTTGAAGGGTCTCACCTTCTCCGTCAGGCAGGGAGAGATTTTTGCTCTCCTAGGGGCCAACGGCGCTGGAAAGACCACAACGCTGGAATGTCTGGAAGGGCTGCGCCCTTATGACAGCGGCTGCATTGTGGTCTCTGGAAAACGGGGGATTCAACTGCAATCCGCCTCCCTTCCCGGGTATCTCCAATGCCGGGAAGCCGTCCAACTCTTCGCCAAATGGAATCACGTTCCCGTGGATACCGCCATGTTAGCGGCTCTCGGAATCCCTGACTTAGCAAAAAAACGGTACAACACCCTCTCTACCGGACAGAAACGCCGGCTCCATCTGGCCCTGGCCCTGCTGGGTCACCCAGATACGATTTTCCTGGACGAGCCCACCGCTGGCCTAGACATCGAAGGCCGTGCCGCCCTTCATCGGCAAATCCGCCAGCTAAAACAGCAGGGAAAGACCATTCTGCTGGCCAGCCACGACATGACAGAGGTGGAAAGCCTGTGTGACCGTCTGGCCATCCTGGTCCAGGGAACCCTCGCCTTCCTGGGAACCCCCACAGAACTGAGAAACCAGGTGGGAAGACGGTATACCCTCTCTCTGCAAACCACGCAGGGAACCGAGACCTATGCCACCGAAAACATCGGTGACACCCTCTTGACCGTACTGACCCAGTATCGAGCAGAGGGAAAGCAGGTGCTGGACCTCCAAGTCAGCCAAGGCTCTCTGGAAGAATACTTCCTGCAGATCGTAAAAGGGGAGGGGAGTCAATGAACGCATTTCTCTACGGATTGGCCCTCCAGTGGAAGCTGGACCTGCGAAGCAAAACACTGCTCATCACCTGCTACCTGGTGCCCTTGCTGTTTTTCGTCATGATGGGCGGCATCTTTACCACCATCCTCCCAGGGGCAGAGGAGACACTCCTCCCTGCCATGACGGTCTTTGGGGGAACGATGGGCGCGCTCATCGGCCTGCCGCCCTCCCTGGTGGAAATCTATGGCAGCGATATCAAAAAGGTTTACCAGGCCAACGGGGTTCCTCTGTCTCTGGGGTTGGTGCTCACCAATTTGTCCGCTTTTCTCCATCTGTTTTTGATGAGCATCCTCCTCTACCTCCTGGCTCCAGTTTTGTTTGACGCGGCTCTCCCTGCATACCCTGGACAATATTTCGCGGAACTGGCGTTCTTCCTGGTGGTGTCTCTGAGCATTGCCAGCATTGTGGGATTGGCTGTGAAAGACCCTGCGAAAACCTCTATGGTTTCCATTCTTCTCTTTCTCCCCTCCATCCTCCTCTCTGGCATCCTGTTTCCCGCAGAGTTGCTGCCGGAGGCAGTGGCAACGGTAGGGAAGCTCTTCCCCGCTACTTGGGGATATTCCCTGTTGACAGAACAGGCGTCCACCGGGGAGCCCGTGGCTCCGCTTCTGCTCCTCCTGACGCTTGGGGTCGTTGCCTGCGGTCTTCTCCTGCGCAAAATCAGGACGCGGCAGTAAGAGGGAAGATATCATAGAAATTTAAGAAATCCTTTCCTTTTCCTTCATTTTTTGGTGTTATCCTAGAGAAAATGAAACGAAAAGAAGGTGCGACAGGATGAAGAAGGAACAGCGAATGACACAAATCCTACTTCTCTGTTATCTGATCCTGTTAACCTGGATCATCCTATTCAAGTTACAGCTCCCCACGGATGGGTGGATCGAATACCGTTCCGTTAACCTCATCCCCTTTGGCGCCTCTGTGGTGATAGACGGTGCCATCGATTTCCGAGAAATCTTTAACAACGTTTGGATTTTCCTGCCCTTTGGGCTCTACTTGGGCATGTTGAAACCAGCCTGGTCGTTTGGACGGAAACTCCTGGCGGTTGTCGCCTTGAGCGTGACCTATGAGGTCTTGCAGTATGTGTTGGCCATTGGGGCCTCTGATATCACAGATGTGATCACCAACACCCTTGGGGGCGCTGCTGGCCTGTTGCTGTTTATGGGGTTATTCCGGTTGGGCAAGGACAAAACCCATGTCGTCCTGAACCGGGTAGCCTTGGTGGGAACCATCTTGATCTTTGGATTGGTTTTCGTCGTGTTGTTTCTAAGCACACCATAAGCAAAAAATACCACCGCCGCATAGCTGGTTGGCTATGCGGCGGTGGTTTATCCTGCAACAGAGAGATCGGAACTTATTATTCGGAATCTTCCGTTGGCGTCGTTTCAGAATCGGAAGCGGGCTCCGTGTCCTCTGTGGTCTCCACGGGATCTGGTTCTGCCGCACCGGTGGTAATGGACGACGCATCCACGATGGGCTGATCCGACCCCTCCGGCGAGACTTGGATGGTCACACTGTCTCCCACGTTCAAGGTCACCACGTTCCGGTCAGAGGATGCGGCAATGGCATAGAAGGTGTCCGCACCATCCAGACGGATATAATACCAGGAGTTCCCGTCCAGCACCGCGGTACGGATTTCCGCAATGGTGCCTTCTATCGTCGTGTTGTCCAAGATCTCCTGGGCACTGTCGCTGTTGACGGGGATGTTTCGCTGCTGCAGCTGCGCAATGTAATCGCTTTCACAGGCTGCCACCGTCTCTCCCTGGGCTACAATCTGATACTGCGAGACGTTGACCATTGCATACATCTTGACCAACTGGGAACTGTCCTTCAAGGACATGAAGTATGTCGGTTGCCCACCGATGTTCAGCAGCAGCGGGAAGGTTGCCGTATAACCCAGGTCCTGCACCACGCCTTCTGCCGACCGCTGCGCCGAACTTTCTATGGCGCCAGGCACAGAATAGAAGGTCGTCTCCTTGGTCCGTTGGTTGGAGAGGAGGAAGCCGATGTTAGACTGGTCACTGCTGGCAGAGGTGATTCCCGTGTACATATAGACATCATCGTCCATGGCCAGGTAGTTGAAATTCTCTGTGGTAACCGTGACATCTTTCTGACCGATGAGGGAGTTGATGAACCCGTTGACATAGGTGCCGTAGTAGTCATACTGTTGGGTAATCAAGCTGGCGGTATAGACACGGTCCACCCAGGTGGGAATGTCTGCGACATCGTAATAGATGTGCTCTCCCGTACTGGCGTTGAGAAGCACTGCCCCGATGATGTCAGCCCCCCCGAAGAGGCCGATGGTACGGGTCTCCCGTGGGCAAACCCACCAAGGCTGGCCATCCTCATCAATTTCCAAATGGGCGGAACTAAACATATAGGTGGGATAATGAAAGCGCAGGAACCGATCCAAGTCCCGGTTAAAGTACTCGGAAGGGGAGTAGCGCATGCCATCCAACCCCAGGTCAGACAGGCGAACCACATTGGCCTCTTGGGTGACCATATCTACCGTGATATAGGCGGGCAGCCCTTCCTTGGTGTTGAGGAACCATTTGAAAAAGTCTCCGTACTCCAAGGAAGCCACTCGGACCGGCCGTCCCTGATAATTGATTTGGGCGTAATCCTCCGAGACGTCAAACTGGCTGACCATATCGGACAGTTCGCCCAATTTCCGGTCCCCCAACACGCTGGCAGAGGCTTCGTCCAACATGGGGATCTCGTCATAGGACACCGGTTCAATATCGGTGGCAAAATCTCCAGACCCAACATCCAGCAACTCGTGGTAAGCACTAGCGCGGAAAATGGGAGCCGATAGAATCTGGCCCACCACAAAGATCGCAGCCAATGCCACCACCACAATCACTACGATTTTGCACTGGTTCTTGGCAAAGGAAAGATAGTCCCGCAAATGGACTTCCTGTTTCCCGGTGTCAATGCCCATAACGATCATAGATACCAGGATATAAACCAAAAGCAGGATAAAGACGAAGCTATAAAAACTCGTGTTGTGCAGGTTGATGGCGGGCAGTGAGATGTAGAACCATACCGCCCCGATGGCAAGGGTGATCAAAAGGCTGATCAGCGCCCGGGGCATTGTTCGTTTGACCTGACCGTCTGACATAATGTACTCCTTTCCCTGTGAGAGGAAACAAAACCGGCGGCACCATGGTTCTGTTTCCAGCTTTTCCATTTTTTGTAGGACAATATGGTGACATTATACCAGTTTACCACGTCGATTGCAAGAAAGATCTCCTTGCCCATCTTGCAACGAAAAAAACAGCCCTCACAAACACCGTGAGAGCTGTTCCCTGAAACCCAAACCGTTTCACTTTTTATGGTCTAATAACTTATTCAGTTCGTCCATAAAGGTATTGATGTCTTTAAACTGCCGGTAGACCGAAGCAAACCGAACATAGGCTACCTCGTCCAAATCCTTTAACTTTTCCATCACAAGCTCTCCGATTTGCTTGCTGGTGACCTCGCCGCCCAGTTCGTTCTGCAGCTCTTTCTCAATGTCATCGGCAGCCTTTTCCAGGAGAGAGAGGGAAACCGAACGTTTTTCACAGGCCTTGAGCATACTAGAGAGAATTTTATTCCGGTCAAAGGCCTGCCGATTTCCGTTTTTCTTAATGACAATCATGGGAAGCACTTCAATGGTTTCATAGGTGGTGAACCGATTGTGGCACTTCAGACACTCCCGACGGCGACGAATGCTGGTTCCGTCGTTGGCAGGGCGGGAATCCACAACCTTGCTCTCAAGGGTGGCGCAGAATGGGCATTTCATAGGGCCGTATCCTCCTGAACGATTTACGGGGGTGAACCGTGCCGTTGTCACCGGCGGTATCTATCTTGAGTATACCATAAAAAACAAAAATGGACAGACTTTTTTTCAAAAATTTTCAAAAAACCGGCCATATTGTCACAACCAAATCTTTCCGCCTATTCTCCGCGCTGCGCCCGAATCTTTTTCCGCCAGCATCGGTGGCACATGGCAATATAGCTGTCGTTACCTCCCAAAAAAACTTGGCTGCCTTCCGTGAGGATGTTCCCATTGGCATCCAAACGGGCATTGACGGTGGCCTTGGAGCCGCAGGCGCAGACATTCTTAATCTCTGTAATGGAATCCGCCAACTCCATCAGGCGCTGAGAGCCCGGGAAGAGGTGGGTCAAAAAGTCCGTACGAAGGCCAAAACAGAGGACAGGGATGTCTGCCTCATCCACAATTTCCCGCAGCTGATCAATCTGCTGCGGGGTTAGGAACTGGGCCTCATCCGCAATAATCACATCACACTTACCGGCCGCCTCGTAGCGGGGGCGGAGATCATCCTCTGGAAAAATGACATCCGCCTCGCGGAACAGGCCAACACGGCTTTTGACAATGGCCGCACCGTCCCGGTCATCAATGCTGGGCTTGATCAGCCATACCCGCATGCCCAACTCCTCATAATTAAACTGTGTAATCAACGCCTGGGCCGATTTGGAACTTCCCATGGCGCCATACTTAAAATAAAGTTTTGCCATATTTTCTTTCACCTTTGTCTGATTGGTTCAAATCTTATGGCTCCATCATAGCATATCGCACAGAACAATGCAATTTGAATTGTGGGCACTGGGATATTCACCAAGGTTCCTTCGTCACTTCCCTTAAAAAAGGGAAGAGTTTTGTTTGCACCCTTGATTGAGCCGCGCAACAATGTTATAATTCCTTTAAGGCATTGTAAAAAATGTCTGTACCAATCCATTGAAACGGAGGTAATGAAAAGATGAAAAAGATTCTTGCACTTCTCCTGGCCTCGGTGATGGCGTTGTCCCTCGCCGCCTGCGGTGGCAACACTTCGGATGAAACCACCGACACCACCGGTACCACGGAGAACAATACCACCACTGAGGCCAATCCCGCAGATGCCATCCCCGACACCATGACGTCTGAGGACGGCACCTATGAGCTGGCTTTCGTCACCGACGTGGGTCAGCTGAAGGACAAGTCCTTCAACGAAGGTACTTGGAATGGCGTGAAACTCTATGCCAACGAGAACGACATGTCCTACAAGTACTATCAGCCCGCCAACGGCGACCAGGCTACCGACGATGACCGGTACGACGCCATGAAGGCCGCTGTGGATGCTGGCGCTACTGTTGTGGTCTGCGCCGGCTTCCTGCAGGAAGCTGCCCTGACCAGAGCTGCCATCGACTTCCCCGATGTTCAGTTCATCTTTGTGGACGGCTATCCCCTGGATGACGATCCTGATCCCGATGTGGAAGGCAACATTCTGACCAACGTGGCTGGCATCGCCTTCGAGGAAGCTCAGTCCGGCTACTTTGCTGGCTATGCCGCTGTGATGGAAGGCTACACCAAGCTGGGCTTCTCCGGTGGTGGCGGCGGCACCAACCCCGCTTGCTGCCGGTACGGCTATGGCTTCGTCCAGGGCGCCAATGCCGCAGCTGCTGAGAAGGACGTTCAGGTCGAAATGAACTACTCCTGGCAGTATGGTGCCAACTTCAACGCCTCCCCCGAGCTGCAGACCATGGCCGCCGGCTGGTATCAGGCTGGCACTGAGGTCATCTTCGCCTGCGGCGGTTCCATGTTCGCCTCTGTCGCCGCTGCTGCCGGCGCTGAGGAGGGCAAGGTCGTCGGCGTGGACGTGGACCAGTCTGGTGAGTCCCCCACCGTGATCACCTCCGCTATGAAGGGCCTGGCTGACTCTGCTCAGTGGGCTCTGGGCAAGTTCTATGCCGGTGAGTTCGCCTCCATCGGCGGTGTCCAGACCTCTCTGGGTGCCAATGAGAACGCCGTGGGTCTGCCCACTGCTACCTGGTCCCTGACCAAGTGGAGCGTTGATTCTTACAAGGTCATGCTGCAGGACATCAAGGACGGCAAGATCGCCATCGACAACAACTACGACAATCTGGCCAGCACCGAGAATGTCACTCTGAACATCGTCGGCTAAGCCTCTGCGTGTCGAACTCCACAGCGCCCGTGCTCTGCACGGGCGCTGTTTTTTGCTCCAAAGCCCCGGATGCCTCCCGTGGAGATTTGCGGCATCCCGCTTGTCAACCGGCGGCCGTCATGCTATAATTTTCCCAGGAAGCCGGAAGGGGGGAACACACATGGGACTGCACGACGGACATCGCCAGCGCAAGCGGGAGCGCTTCCTGAAGCAGGGAGCCGACGGTCTGGCGGATCATGAGGTGCTGGAGCTGCTGCTGTACTATGCCATCCCCCGCCGGGACACCAACGAGCTGGCCCACCGGCTGATCCAGCACTTCGGTACGCTGGACGCCGTGTTTCAGGCCCCGCCGGAGGCGCTGATGCAGGTGTCCGGCATCGGGGAGAATGCCGCCGTGCTGCTGAATCTGGTGCCTGCGGCCCAACGCTGCGCCCGGCGCAGCGTCTCTGCCGAACGCATCCTCAACTCCGTGGAGCGCTGCGGTGCCTACTTCATGGACCTGCTGGATGGTCAGCGCCGGGAGCTGCTGTATCAGGTGTGTCTGGACGGCAAGGGAAAGGTGCTTTCCTGCAAATGCCTGTCCCAAGGCAGCGCCGATATGACCTCCCTCAGCATCCGTCAGGTGGTGGAGAACGCCCTGCTGTCCGGCGCCGCAGGCGTGGTGCTGGGCCACAATCACCCCAGCGGTGTGGCGCTGCCCTCGGCGGAGGACCGGGCCG
>ENA-ORML01002259-ORML01002259.1-human-gut-metagenome-genome-assembly--contig:-NODE-2259-length-13275-cov-2.472466_pt1 | contig 13275 bp, 12 predicted proteins | sample MGYA00242103_ERZ508995 | MGnify/ENA primary metagenome ERZ508995 (study PRJEB26280, sample SAMEA2338702) | human gut metagenome | biome: human gut; feature: human-associated habitat; material: faeces...
ATACGGCGAACACAGACGCGACGGCAAACGCAAATACCGCGAAGAACGCGGCGGATTTGTATACGGCGGAGCTTGATATGAATACGGAAATCACCATGAATATGCCGCCGATCCTGCCGTTGCACGGGATGAGCGAGTTTGTCAGCATCGCTATGCGGCGCTCCCGCTCGGATTCGATTATGCGGCAGCCGCATATGCCGACCGCGTTGCATCCGAAGCCCATCGCCGAGGTCAGCGCGTGCTTTCCGCAGGTGCCGCACGATCTGTATGCGCGGTCGAGGTTGAAGGCAATGCGGGGTAAAATCCCGAAGTCCTCGCACAGCGTGAATATCGGAAAGAAGATCGCCATCGGCGGCAGCATTACGCAGAGCACCCATGTGGATACGCGGTATATCCCCTCGGTCAGAGCCGACACGAACACGGGCGGCAGAGACAAATCGAGAAGGATACGGCGAAGAGGCTCTTCAAGTCCGCCGAAAAGCGACGACAAAAGCTCGCTCGGGTAGTTTGCTCCCCACGCCGTCAGCCAGAAGATGAGAAACAGCATCGCGCACATTATCGGCGCGGCGGTGTATTTGCCCGTGAGCAAACGATCCCATATTGATGCGGCACGGGAGGGTAACGGCTTTTCCGCAATTGCGGAAAAAGCAAGCCGCGAAGCTTCTGCGGCGCGTCTTGTGCGGATGAACTCGGCGGCTGCGGCTGGCGATATTCCGCGCTTCTTCAGAAGATTTGCCACATTATAGGCAGCTGCAGAATTTTCTTTCCCGGCGGCGGGCTCGAAATTTCCCGAGATCACGCCGAGAGCATCAAAGCGGCTGATTTCGAGTGTGCGCACAAGCTCATCCGCCGCGCTTTCGATGAGCGGACCGTAATCCGTGCGGTATGATGACGGCGAAGTAACCTTCGACATTGCTTTGCAAAGTCCGTCAAGCCCCGCGCCGCTTCTTGCTGCGCATGGGATCACGGGTACGCCGAGCGCATCGGAAAGTGCGCGGCAGTCGGGGTATATCCCGCGCTTTTCTGCCTCATCGATCAGATTGAGGCATATGACGGCGCGCGGGTTTATCTCCAAGATCTGTATCACGAGGATCAGGTTTCTCTCGAGCGCGAGCGCGTCGCATACGATCACGGACATTTCCGCCTCACCCGATGCGATGAAGTCGCGGCTGACCTTTTCCTCGGGGCTGAGAAAATCGAGCGAATATGCGCCGGGCAGATCGACAAGCTCTATTTTTCTTCCGCCGCATTTCACCGCGCCGAATCCGAGGGATACCGTCTTTCCCGTCCAATTTCCTGTATGGCGGTGCATCCCCGTGAGCGCGTTGAATACCGTGCTTTTTCCGACGTTCGGATTTCCGCACAGCGCGACCGTCATGTCGGATCGAACGCGGCGGCTGCCGTTTTCCTTTTCGCGGCTCAGTCCCATAAGCGTACACTCTTTGAATCCGATATGCGGATTGCAATCACGGACGAAGCAAAGCGGTATGCGATCGGATCGCCGAGCGGGCTTGCGAAAAGGCAGGATATTTCGGAGCCTTCGGACAGTCCGAGTTCCTGAAGCCGTCGCTTCAGCGGGTTTTCATCGATTTCCATGACCACGGCGCGCTCGCCGGGTCTGAGTTTGTCAAGCGTCATTTTTTTACGTTCTCCTTCATATGTTGTATCGTTGAAACTTTGTTTCACAGTAACAATATATGGGGATGATCGTATAGGGGAAACCGAAAACGGAAAATTTCTTACGCAGAGCGCGTATATTAAGCTTTCGCCGGGGGAGATCAGCCCGAATCTCGAGGACTTTCTGGAGATGATCTACCGCACGGGCAGCGTGCCGGTGAGGGTAAAGAACCTGTCCGAATGGCTCGGCGTGTCCGCTTCCGTGGCGTCGAGATCGGCGTCGTCGCTCAGAGAGGCGGGATTCTGCACATTTGAAAAGTACGGCTTTGTGACGCTTACTCCCGAGGGAGAGAAGAAAGGCGCATACCTCGTCCGCAGGCACCACGCGGTCGCCGCGCTGCTCGAAAATGTGTGCGGCGAGGCGAGGCTTGAGGAGACGGAGAAGATAGAGCACTTTATAAGCGAGGATACGGTCGGGAAGATCGAGACGTTTTTAGGCCTTCGTGAAAAGTAGTTTTTCGCCGTCAAAACGAAGATCCCCCTTCGGCTTCGGTGCCCGTATACCGGACCCGAACGCAGAAGGGGGGATTAAAGATAAGCTATCCGGAATTCAGCGCATTGCTGCGTATCCGAATCAGAATTCTACGTCTGCTTCAATACCGGTGACCTCGGTCTTGTCGTCGCAGAGATATACGTTTACACCGTACTTCTTGTTTCCCTCGTCAAGTCCGAGAATGTGGATCTTGAATTCCTTTCCGCACATTTCACGGGGAACGGGGAAATAGTAGGTGTAGTGGTGATCGGCGAAGTACGAGAAGTTTGCGCGGCACTCCCAGATGTTCGAGTTGTAGCCGGCTGCGCGGTCGGGGCATCCGAAAAATTCGCCGTCTGCGCTTTCGATTACGGCATACGCACCTTCTGCACCGTGAGTTCCCTCAAGACCGATGGAGAGATAGCATCCGTGTCTCCAGCTCTCGGGAGCGACGCTGACGGAGAGAGTCTTTGAGTACTTTACCTCGCGTCCGACGGGCATGAGGTTGTTTGCCCTCGGCGCGGTAAGCTCGAGACGCTTGCCGTCCTTGGTGAGAGAAATGCGGTAGATGCGGTCGATCGGCTGAGGCATACGGAAGTAGCGCACGTCACCGCCGAGTGCGTATCTTACGACGCGGCGGCGTCCGTCGCGCTGTACGATGTTGTGTACGTTGTGGATGAGAACGTCGGTCGTCTCATGACGGAGCGTGGTGACATCCTCAACGGTGCTCTCGTGCCAATTCTCGAGATCGACGGAGAAATCGCACTTGCCGGGCAGAACCTGCTTCTTGACCTCGTAAGCCATCGACTCGTCGATGTCGAAGTACTCAAGCTCGATGAAGTCCGCATCGAACACCTCGCCGAAATCGACGCGGAGGCATCCGCCGTCGCGGCGAAGTCCGCCGAAGAAGGTCTTTGATATGCCGTCGAAGAAGGTGTCGTCATTGCCGTCGAATGCAAAGCGGCTTTCGGGTCCGCGGAGCATGTACGTTTTCTGACCGAAGAAAGCGTCGCGCGCTGCCTTGACCTCGGGAATCGCGGTCTCGCCGGAACGCTTGAGCGAGCGTGCTTCGAGTGAATCGTGATCCTGAACGAACATTGCGACCTCGAGCATCTTCGCGGCGCTGTCCGATACCTTCTCGTCGAATTCGCCGTCGCCGATTGAGGCGAGCTTTTCGGGAGCGCGGAGCGTGTTGTCGAATTCTCCGTCAACTCCGCTGAAATCACGTCCGTCGGTGTATTTGATGTTTCCTTCGGAGGATACGACCTTTATGCGGTCGATCTTTCCCGCCTTGTCCTCGTGGAGAACCTCGTATTCGCAGTTCGTGAGCATGACATCTGCTTCGCGGCTGTCGCATACTTCAAAGAGAGCGGCGCGGAAGGGCTCGATCTCAACCTCGATGACTTCGCCGTAGTTGAATTCACCGATGTATTTCTCATAGGGATGATGAGAGCATACAGTGACCTTCTCGCAGGGCTGGAGACCGATCTCGGCGTCGAGACGGAGGTACATGTGCCATGTCTCCCACTCGTCGTTTCCGACAACGAGGAAGCGGCGCGAAGGCGTTCCGCGGGAAACGGAGTTCGGCGGATATGTGCCGCCGGGAAGAAGCATGCCGTTTACGAGAATGTCGCGGAAGCGGTAGTGCAGGTTGTATATGCGTGCGAGGATCGGCTCCTCGTCGTCGCGCATTAGCCACGGGTTTGCATAGATCTCGGGGGCGAGGATCAGGCAGCGTCCGAACGCCTGGAAAATAAGATCGTCCTCGAAGTAATCGATGCAGGAGGATATGCACACGCCGTGATCCTCCGTGAGGCGGAGAAGCTGCGGTACGTTGCCGCGGCTTGCGAAGAATGCGCGGTGATGCGGCGCGGTGATGAGGTTGCCCATGTGTACGTCGACATATGTTTCGGCACCCTGCCAGAGGAAGGTGGTCGCATAGGGCATTCCGATTCCGAGCCAGAGGCGGTGGTTGAGCAGTACGAGATCGGGAGAATACTTGCGGCATTCCTTCATCATCTCGACGAACAGGGGCTGATGCTCCTCGGCGAGCTGTCCGCATACACCGTCGATCTTGAACTGAGCAAAGTGGAAATCGCGGCAGAGCGATACCATCTGCTCGGTGCGCGCCTTTGCGCTTTCCTCGGTGTCGCCGAATCCGTCGGGACCGCACCATACTCCGAGGCGGGGTCCGATCTTTGCATCGGACCGTAGCCGTTCGGATACTGCTTCTTGAGCTTTTCGGATTTTCCGAGAAGCTGATATGTGCCTGCGCTTCCGTCGAGGTTTCCGGCATCCCATGCGTAGATCTCGAGACGCATTCCGTATGTATCGTAGAGATAACGGAAATAGTCGAGATTTATGAGGGTCTGAGCCTCGGTGGAGCCTTCGTTCGTGCTGTTTACCCATGAGAAATACTGCGGATGTGACGGGGTTCGCTCATCGGCGCCCGCGGTAAGCTTGTTTTTTTCTTCTACCATGTTTTTCTCCCGTATCTGAAGAATTTTGATGATTAAATGATATCATACGTTTGAGTGACAGTCAAGGAAAAAGTTGAAAATCTGCGGCGTATTTTGAAAATCAATTCCGCAGACGGGCCCTTTCTTCGGGGGTCGCCGGGCTTTGTACAATTTGATCGAAAAATCCGTTCGCGCCGTATCCGTATTGCATTCTGCGGTAAAATGTGATATAATTACTTAATAGATGAACACAGATACTGAAAACGGAGATATTCGATGGATCGGCAGAATCAACCAACCTCACCGCAGAGCGGAGAACACGCAAAACACGAAGAAAAAAACAAAGGCGGCACACTCGGAAGGCTTGTCGTTCCGATTGTCGTTTTCATAATAATCCTTGCGGCGGCACTTGCCGTGACAAAGTGTACCTCGGTCGGCGGCAGCGGAAACAGCGTTTCCGGGCAGACCCTTGACAGGAGCGCATCGGGCGGCGTCGGCGGCAATATCGAGGATACCGAATCGGACATGTACGCTTCGTACACACCCGACAGCAGGACAATCGGCAAGAACGATATTTCCTCGGATTACGCAATTCTCATTGATCTTGAAAACAATACGGTTCTCGCATCGAAAAAGGGTGACGAGAAAATGTATCCCGCCTCGATGACCAAAATGATGACTCTGATCGTCGCCGCCGAGCACGCTGAAAACCTCGACGATACCTTCGAAATGACGACCGCGATAACCGATCCGCTGTTCCTCGAGAACGCCTCCGTTGCGGGATTTCTGAACGGCGAGCAGGTGACGCTGCGCGATCTGATGTACGGGCTCATACTTCCGTCGGGCGCGGACTGCGCGGTCGCCCTTGCCCTTTATACGGCGGGAAGTGAAGCGGCTTTCGCAGATATGATGAATGAAAAGGTGGCTGAGCTCGGACTGAAAAACACGCATTTTATGAATCCGACGGGACTTCACGACGAGAATCAGTACAGTACCTGCCACGAAATTGCGCTCATACTTGAGTACGCACTCAGGGACGATTTCATGCGGACCGTACTTTCCACATATAAATATACAACGGAAAAAACGCCGCAGCATCCCGACGGAATAACTCTTTATTCGACGATGCAGAGCCGAATGTACGGAAACGAGGCGCCCGGAATGTTCATTCTCGGCGGAAAGACCGGATATACCACCGAGGCGGGAACCTGCCTTGCCTCCTATGCCGTGAAATACGATAAGGATACGGAGAAAGAGGACGATCTCAAATCGAAAACGCCGGGCTATATATTTGTTTCCGCGCACGGCGGCAATGTTTGGGCGCCGATCTTTGATGCCATAAATATGTACGCTACGGTAGTTGATCCGAACGCGCTTGAAACGAAGCAGGTTTCGGCGAGATAGCATCGGGAAAAGTTTACATTTGAGACCGCACAATTAACAGAATCGTATTTACGCCGTAAAACTCGCGGTGTATCATTATATCGGTAAAGCGAAACGGCAGCCGACCTCGGTATCACCGCTTCGGCGGAGATCGCGCAGGTTCGGCGGGCTCATCCGTGCAGGTGAATTTCCGCGGCGCGTGACGAACGGGAGAGACGTACTTTCTCCGCACGTTCTTCAATCCGGCAGGGAATCTGTCCGGCAATATGCCGCACCTTGCATCACGGCTTTCGCCGTGTCCGCGAAAAAGTTCGCTGTATCGCTCAATTAATGAAAAGGATGCCTTTGAAATTCAAAGGCGGCGGTCATATTTATGAATATAATGAAGCTGATTGTTCCGAAGAGCATGACATCCTTTCTTGAGGAGGACTGTACGCTCAGACAGGGTCTCGAAAAGATGAGATATCACGGATATACGGCGATTCCCGTGCTGAATTCCGAAGGCGAGTATGTCGGTACGCTCTCCGAAGGGGATTTTCTTTGGAGCATGGTCGATCGGGACGATTTTTCCATGCGTGCGCAGGAGGATGTGAGAATCTCGGAGATTTTAAAACCCGACGCTCTGCCGCCTCTTCGCATAGACGCCGGCATGGCGCAGATCGTCATGGATATAATGGAACGTAACTTTGCGCCCGTCGTCGATGACAGAAACAAATTCGTCGGGATCGTGACAAGACGCGATGTGCTCAGATACCTGAGCGATTCGTATTTCAGAGTAAACGATACACTTTAGCTTCGGAGGAAAAAGTGAGGATATCCACAAAAGGGCGGTACGCGCTCAGGGTAATGCTCGACCTTGCCGCTCACCGCGAGATCGCGTTTGTTCCGCTGCGCGATATTTCCGAGCGTCAGGGAATATCGCTTAAGTATCTCGAGCGGATAATATCGTCCCTGAACAGAGCGGGATTTCTTAAAAGCTCGCGCGGAGCGTCGGGCGGATACGCTCTTGTGAGAGAAGCGCGCGATTATACCGCAGGCGAAATACTCCGCGCCGCCGAGGGGAATCTGTCTCCGACGATGTGCACAGAGGATGAAAACGCCTGCGAAAAGCACGGGAACTGCACGCTGTATCCGTTCTGGGCGGGGCTTGACCGCGCCATCGCGGAATATGTAGACAGCGTCACGCTTGAGGATATAATGAAAAACAGCATAAGTTGAAGCCGCATAACGTATTTTCCGAACGGATACGTTCTGCGGCTTTTTGCGGGAATTTTTAAATTCCTACTTGACAAATCGGAATTCACCTGATATAATCATAGCGAAAAGATAGGAAATAAAAATTCTGCGGAAAATTATGAGAAAGGATCGCGTAAAGTGCGAGGTACAAAAGCCATGAAAAAGATTTACGCCGACTGCGCGGCAACAACGAAAATATCGGACAAGGCGAAAGAGGCAATGCTTTCGGCATTTGAAATATACGGAAATCCGTCGAGCCTTCACACGTTCGGAGTGGAAGCGGCGAGACTTCTCACCGCATCGCGTGAGAAGATCGCCGAGCTTATCGGCGCGGATCCCGGAGAAATATACTTTACCTCAGGAGGAAGCGAAAGCGACAATCAGGCGCTGTTTACGATAGGCGCCGAAGGAAAGAAAAAATCGAAGAACCGCGTTATTTCGACGACGGTCGAGCACCATGCGATACTCCATACGATGGACAGGCTCAAACGCGGCGGATTCGATACCGTGCTTTGTGAGACCGACCGCAGCGGAAGCGTCGAACCGAAGGATATCGAAGCGCTTATAAACGACGATTGCGCCGGAATAAGCGTTATGTATGCGAATAACGAGATCGGCACGATCGAACCGATTCAGGAGATCGCGGGCATAGCCGCAGAGCATAAGGTGCTTTTCCACACCGACGCCGTTCAGGCGGCGGGACAGCTCCCGATAAACGTCCACCGCGATAAGATCGATATGCTTTCGATGTCGGCGCACAAATTCCACGGACCGCGCGGCATCGGCGTGCTGTATGTTCGCCGCGGAATCCGTCCGTATACACTGATCTCAGGCGGCGCGCAGGAGAAGGGACGCCGCGCGGGAACGGAAAACCTTCCCGCGATCGCCGGAATGGCGGCGGCTCTCGAAGATGCGGTATCCGGAATGGAGGAGCGCGGGCGCACCATGACCGCACTGCGCGAAAGACTTATCGCGGGACTTTCGAAAATCCCGTACAGCTTCCTCAACGGAGAGCGCGAAAAGCGCCTGCCCGGCAACGTAAGCTTCTGCTTCGAGGGAATCGAAGGTGAAAGTCTTCTCCTTCACCTCGACTTCAAGGGCATCGCGGCATCCTCGGGATCGGCGTGCACCTCGGGATCGCTTGACCCGAGTCATGTGCTCCTTGCGTGCGGTCTGCCTCACGAGATAGCACACGGATCGCTCCGCCTGACGATCTCCGCCGACAATACCGCGGAGGAGATGGACTATATTTCCGCAGCGACCGCGGAGACCGTTTCGCTTCTCAGATCGATGTCCCCCGTTTGGGATAGGCTCGAGCGCGGTGAGCTCGCTCATTTTGAAAGATAAAAGGAAAGGAAAGATACCATGGAATATTCTGAAAAAGTACTCGACCATTTCACTCATCCGAGAAATGTGGGAAAAATCGATGATGCGGACGGCGTCGGCGAAGTCGGCAACGCCAAATGCGGCGATATAATGAAGATGTATATAAAGGTTAAGGACGGAATCATCACCGACGTGAAGTTCAATACCTTCGGCTGTGCTTCGGCGATAGCCGCAAGCTCGCTTGCAACGGAGCTTATCAAGGGTAAACCCCTCGACTACGCAATGGGCGTTACGAATAAGCAGGTCGTAGATGAGCTCGGAGGACTTCCGGAGCACAAGATCCACTGCTCCGTGCTCGCCGAAGAGGCGATACGCGCGGCGATCGAGGATTACCGCAGCAAGCACTCGTCATAAGGTCGGGTGAAAAAAGAGATACGTCACCGTGAGCACTCACGGTTTTACGGAATCGAAAATATAAAACCGTCGAAAGAGCCTCGGTCTGCGTGATGCAGGCATCGGGCTCTTTCGTTTTTATTTGACGTGCTTATGCCGACATCTTTTGCCGATCTTCCGCCGTGTGTCCGTGCCGCGTGAAAATCAAACTGCCGCGGCATTTCTTTGCCTTACGCTTTGTTGCCGCAGTATCACGATTCGGTGCGCCGACGGAACGAACTCCGATGACCGTAAAGCGGGGCTTTCGCGCTCCGCACGAACCTTTCTGCAAATGAGCGATTTTCGGAAAACAAAAAGGCTGCCTTTTTCGGATATCCGAACCTTCGGATTTCGCTTAAAGACAGCCTTTTTTATTTGTTGATAAATTGCGGCAGGATCAGTTTTCGCCGCCGTTTGAGGAATTGCTTCCGCTGTTGTTTCCTTCTCCTCCGCTGCCTTTGCCCGTACCGTCGGCGCCGCCTGCACCCGTGCCGTTTCCGCTTCCGTGGTTCATGTCGGTCGGCGGTTCGGGGTATATCCACGGATTCGGCGGAACGGGACCGTTTGATCCGTTTCGTCGCGCCTGCGCTTCTTCCTTGCGCTTACGCTCTTCCTCGCGCAATCTTTCCTTTTCGCGTATGCGCTCGGCGCGCGCCGCATTTTCTGCATCGCTTATTCTCTTGCGCTCCGCGACCATCTCCTCAAGCTGCTCGATCGTGGGATCGCCGTCCATAACTTCGATGAACTGACGGTCGTCCATGACTTCGTTCTTTACGAGATATTCCGCAATGAAGTCCATCTTTTCTCTGTGCTCGCGGAGGATCCTTTCGGCGCGCTCATACTCCTCGGTGATGATCCGCTTGATCTCTTTGTCGATGAGAGCGGCGGTCTCCTCTGAATAGTTTTTGTCAGAATTGAAGTCGCGTCCGAGAAATACCTCGTCGCTCGAATGCTCCGAACCGTAGAGTATCGGACCGAGCTTGTCGCTCATGCCGTACTTCATTACCATGTTGCGCGCGATCTGCGTTGCACGCTGAATGTCGTTTGATGCGCCGCCCGAGATATCGTCAAAGACGATCTTTTCGGCGACACGTCCGCCGAGCAGCTCACAGATCTCCTCTTTCATTCCTTCGCGGTATACGCTGTATTTGTCTTCCGTCGGAGGATTGAGAGTATATCCGAGTGCGCGTCCGCTCGGGATGATCGAGATCTGACGCACCGGATCAAGCGAGGGAAGAACATGCGCAAGTATCGCGTGACCCGCTTCATGATAAGCGGTCTTTCGTTTTTCCTCGGGTTTGATGCGGTTGTTTTTCTTCGGCATGCCGACGATGACCTTTATCGACGCCTCTTCAATATCGTTGTTTCCGATAAGGGTTTTGCCCTTGCGCGCCGCAAGCAGTGCGGCTTCGTTGAGCAGGTTTGCAAGATCTGCACCGGTGAAGCCGACCGTTGTCTGTGCTATGCGGGAGAGATCGACATCTGCTTCAAAGGGCTTGTTTTTTGCATGTACCTTCAGTATTTCTTCACGCCCCTTGAGATCGGGATAGTTTACGGTGATCTGACGGTCAAAGCGTCCCGGACGCAGCAGCGCCGGGTCAAGGATATCGCGCCGGTTGGTCGCCGCGATGATAATTACCCCGGAGTTGGAGCCGAAGCCGTCCATTTCGACGAGAAGCTGGTTGAGGGTTTGTTCACGCTCATCGTGTCCGCCGCCGAGACCTGCGCCGCGGTGACGTCCCACTGCGTCGATCTCGTCGATGAATATTATCGACGCGGGATTCTTGCGCGCCGTCTCGAAGAGGTCACGCACTCTGGATGCACCGACACCGACATACATTTCAACGAAATCCGAACCGGATATGGAGTAGAACGGTACACCCGCCTCGCCCGCGACCGCCTTCGCAAGAAGAGTTTTACCCGTTCCGGGAGGACCCATGAGGAGTACACCGTGCGGAATCTTTGCGCCGAGCTTCGTAAAGAACGAGGGATCTCGCAGGAATTCGACGATCTCTTCAAGCTCGGCTTTTTCTTCATCGGCTCCCCCGCCACATCCTTGAAATAAACCTTGTCCTTGTCCGGCACGTTTGCCTTTGCGCGTGCCTTGCCGAATGAGCCGGGCTTTCCCGCGCCGCCTCCGGACGCCTGCTTCATAACAAAGAACCAGATCGCAACAAATCCGACGAGGACGAGCACATAGGGCAGATACCTGAGCCATACCGGAGGCTCATAGGGCTTCGGATAATCGCATTTCTCGATGACTCCGCTGTCCAGCTGCTCGTCGATAAGATCGCCCATGTTGTTTACGAACAGAGCAAGCGAAATGTCGCCGAGCTCATATTTGACTTCCTTCGTTTTGTCCGTCAGATTTCCGCTTTCGTCCGTCTGACGTATTTCCATCGTGAGAGTTGCGTCCTTGATGACGAATGACTTGACCTGCTCTTTTACGAAATATGCGCGGATGTCGCTGTACAGAATCTCCTCACTCGGGATAGTGTTCCAAAGCGACGCAGTTGCAAGTATTATCACACCTATCAGCACGACGTAGATAAGGACTATCTTAAGATTGCTCTTCATTCATTCCTCCAATGGTGTTGTTATACAGTAAGTTTTATTTTTCGTATATCTCCGGTCTCAGAACTCCGACATAGGGGAGAGAACGGTATCTTTCATTGTAATCGAGACCGTAACCGACTACAAATTCATCCGGAATTTCCGCTCCGATGTAGTCCGGAGTGAAATCCACCTCGCGGCGCGAAGGCTTGTCGAGCATGGTGCAGGTCTTTACGGATTTTGCACCGTTTATCCGCAGATATTCCGCAAGATATGCAAGAGTGCGTCCGCTGTCTATGATGTCCTCCACAACAAGGATATCGCAGTCGGCGAGATCGCTTCTGTTGAGATCGAGAATGATATTGACGCGGCCGGACGACTTTGTACCGGCTCCGTATGACGAGACCTTCATGAAATCGATCTCGGCGGGTATGGAAAGCGCTTTCATGAGGTCTCCCGTAAATACGACGCTGCCTTTCAGAATGCAGAGAAGCAGAAGCTTTGAATCCTCTGCGGCATAGTCGCGGTCAATCTCCGCGGCGATCCTCTTGACGATCGTTTGTATTTCGCTGTCCGAAAGGAGTACCCTTTCTATGTCCCTGTCCATAAGTGTCTTGTGCATTTTACGGTACCTTTCTTTTATTTTATGATTCGGATGCGTGTTTTACACTTCCGCTGAGCATTATTTTCGTATAAAACGCTATTTCCAATAGGAAATGCGCACGGATTTTCCGCTCCCGTCCTTCATTCCGTCGCGCACGGCGATCCCGGGTATGTAAAATATGCCGTCCGCATCGCAGAAAACGGGGATGCTGTCTCTGTCTGCGGCGTGCGCCGCATTAAGGAGTTTTTTTACCTTTTTCGTCATTTTCCCGGACACTATTTTGTCTCCGGGAAGGCGGTTTCTGATGAAAATAGCTTCATTAATTTTATCAAAGTTAATTGATGTATGTATAGATATTTTGTAAATATTTTTGCCGGGAGGAGAAATCGGACAGGGAAGATACGGGTCGGAAAGTGCGATCGCGAACCCCTGCCCGGGAAAATCGAAGAAATCGCAGCCGCCCGAAAAAACAAGCTTTTCACAGAACGGTGCCGTTTCTTTTTTTTCGGTGGGAGCGAAGGCAATATTTCCGTCCGATATGTACATCGAGACCCCCGCCGGAAGCGAGACTTCGGAGCGCTTTCCTTCGCGGATGAGACGCATGCATTCTTCGACCTGTGACGATCTCAGATCGGTGCGCTCGCCGCGCGCCTCCGAATACATGAGCATCACCGCGCGGGAAAGCACGGGATCGGGAAGCGCGGCGATATCGGAAACGGGAGTCGATGTCCTGCCCCCTGCCGCCTTCTGCGCTTCGGAGAAAAGATATTCGTCGTCGCGGCGGACGAGAAGAGACGCGGAGTATGCCGCGCGTTCGCATGCGGGAGACACGGTGCGCAGTATCGGTATCACCTGCGTGCGGATCTTATTTCTTGTGTAGGATGTATCTGCATTGGTCGAATCCGTGACAAAGCTTTCGCCGCGGCTTCTCATGAAATCGCGGATTTCCTCCGAAGAGAGCGGGAGCATCGGCCGGACGATGTATCCTCTCCTCGGGGCGATTCCCGAAAGTCCGTGGGCGCCGCTTCCGCGTATCAGATTGAATATCAGCGTTTCGAGATTGTCATCCGCATTGTGAGCCGTGGCGAAAAGAACGTCCTTCTTTCCTTCCGCGATGGGAGCATACATACTGT
>ENA-ORML01002260-ORML01002260.1-human-gut-metagenome-genome-assembly--contig:-NODE-2260-length-13272-cov-17.006507_pt1 | contig 13272 bp, 15 predicted proteins | sample MGYA00242103_ERZ508995 | MGnify/ENA primary metagenome ERZ508995 (study PRJEB26280, sample SAMEA2338702) | human gut metagenome | biome: human gut; feature: human-associated habitat; material: faeces...
AACTATGTCTCTCTTTTTTGCTTTCTAAATTTGCGCAATTTATTATACCTTATCATCGCCCGTTGTTCACGCCGCTTTCGTACTGGTATTTTGCGAGCAAAAGGAACGCAGGAGCATATCGGGCGATATGCTCCTGCGAATTTGATTTTAATTGCTAATTGCCGTTATTCCAATTTTGTTACCACAAGGCTAAATACGAGGTCATCAAAGTCATCATCATAAACGTAGTCGTTGCAATGAAATACATAGCTGTTTTCGCCGTTTTTTTCAACTATCATGGCAGGTGTGGCTTGCTCTGCATTATGGATAGTATCCATTATCCAGCCGTCCGCGCCATTGAACACATTCACCTCGCCTTCTTCGACAATCATTTCTACTGTGAATTGTTTGGGCGCTGTTTCTTCGGAAAATTTCATTCCACTGAACACGCCCTTTCTAAGCTTTACTTTTTCACCATTTAGCTTTACTGCTCCTTTAAAGCAATACATGCTTAGACCTATATACTGTTCATACTTAGAGTTTGTTGATATAAACTCGAAACTGAGGCAGTATTTACCTGGTGCATCAATTACTGTATATAATCTTGAATATAGCTTTCCTTCATATATAGTCTTTGTTTTTCCGTCAAAAAATCTGTCAGTCGGTATCATTTCTACCTCCTATGGTCTGAAATGTCGATACGGATCCAGTATATCATGTTCCCATGGAGTCACTTTTATAAAGCAAAACATATTTTTCCCTTCTCTGCCATTTGGATGATGTAACTCCATAGGATAAAACTCACCTGTCTTCTCATATTTCACCAATGGTGCTCTGCCATGACTCATGCGCATTAAGTTCTCTGGGGAGTATTTTTTGAAATTAGTGAGCGCCTCGTTTTTCCAATATCGTTGCCTTACAGTTGACCATGACGGCACATTCCCCGCCCTTGTCAGTTTGGAAATGTCGTCTCCGACTTTCCAGCCAATCTTGGCAGCATCTTTTGCTTTATTGGCATGAGATATTGAGCTTACTACCTCAACTCCACGCCGGGCATATCCCGAAGAAGGAACACCGGGCAGCAACGCAAGCGTATCAAGTGCAGCCCAACCGAGGTTCACCAAAGAAGGTGACTCGAGAAAATCATCCCAACTCAATGCCGCCATGAACACGTCAAGTATATCCCAAAACAGCTCGCCCGTCGTGTCAACGCGCATAACGGGATTGTTTTCGCAATACGCGAACATGTTGGTGCTCAGGAGGCCTGTTGCATCGGTTGATGCGTAGCTATCGGCGTTTATGAAGCGGCCGATCTCGGGATCGTAGTAGCGCGACTGGAGGTAGTAGAAACCCGTCTCGGAGTCGTAATAATACCCACGGTAGCGGAGCGGATTTATGTCAGCTAATGTTCCGCTGCTGCTTATTATCTTGCCCCAGGGATCGTAGACATACTTAGCAACTAGATTGCTAATTTTCAGTATTGCTACCGGGTCTCAAGCAAACTATAATATTGTTTTCTGTCTCATACCATACCGTATATAACTTACCCTCAACAAGATCTTCACCAATAATGTCTTTAGCTGAAAAACTATCCAGATAAACTATTGTAGAATTTGATCTACCCACCTCTCTAAAAGCATACCCATTTGTGAAAGGAAGTGCTTTGGCTACAGTTGAGTCTCTATATTCTTCTACAAAAACGCCATTAATACTTTTAATGTCCGGTGAATATATAGTGTGCAACAAGTTGGTTAAAAGCAGTATTGCACCTATTATACCTACTACGCCAATCACCAGCTCCGCTATATTTTGCCAATCAGCCTTTTGGCGTTTTTTTCGTTCATCGCGTATAGAATTGATTTGGATAGCAACTATGATTATTCCGAGTAAAAGGAAGAATGGTACTTCAGTATATACTCTATACCAGACACCTGACAAGTCAAATGCCATCGAATCCGTTCCTCCTATCGGTTGCTATTTCGCTGCACCCTTAATGAAAAGGTAGCATTTATAAGGACATCTGCCGCAGATGATAGTCTTGTTGCCGTTCTATAAGCATTTCGCATTAGCTCGTAAATGTCCTGTCTTGTCAAATTTGGATTTTTTAAATATTGGGTATGCGCAAAGCTTGAATAGTTTTTCGGTTTCAGTAAATCGATTTTTTTATTCACCAAATTCGACATTTTACCAGAGCCTAAGTCACACATTAGGTTCATACCAAAACTTATGACTGCTGATTTTGAATCTACATTTCCAGTTTTTATATATTTTTCACTTTCAGTTATAGTAGTTGAAATAATGCTTCTGGTAAATGATGAAATCAACTTTCCACCCGGAATCATCATGGAAACGCCTGATGCAATGTACTCGCCAATACTTGATGTTGGTTTAAGTATGTCCCATCCAGTCTTACCGCTAGCTATGTTTCCAAGTACATCACCAAGATACTGCGACGCAATTCCCACAGCAAACTGCGCCCAAAGTTCGCCACTCGGGTCACTTCTGTTCACCGGGTCGTTTTCGCAATATGCGAACATGTTGGTGCTCAGGAGGCCTGTTGCATCCGTTGATGCGTAGCTATCGGCGTTTATGAAGCGGCCGATCTCCGGGTCATAGTAACGAGACTGGAGATAGTAGAAGCCGGTTTCTGAATCGTAATAATAACCGCGGTAGCGCAGAGGATTTATATCCGCCAGCGTTCCGCTGCTGCTTATTATCTTGCCCCAGGGATCGTAGGTGTAGCTCGCGACAACGCTAAGGAAGTCTAAGACATTGAGACTCAAGGTTGCAAACAGCACCAAACGCAAAGCAGTGGCTATGCTGCCTGAGGTAAAGGCACAGTGGGAGGCTGAGCTTAACTCCAATGTAGTAAGCGAAGATCCCACTTTCGCAGAAAGCGTCGAGCGTTGGTTAGAGGCTAAAAGCAAATCCGTAAAAGAAAATACTATGGTTGCCTATACCGGATATGCGAACAAGCATATAATTCCTATGCTTGGGCACATAAAGACTAAGGATATCCAGTACGCTCATTTACAGCGCTACATAGACGATCTCGCTGGTGATTTGAAGGTCAAAAGTCTCAAAAAGCATCTTGTCGTAATAAACGGAGCTTTGGAGGATGCTGAACGCAGCGGCATCATATCCAGTAATCCCGCCAGGCTCGTTCAAATGCCGCGAGAGGCCGAAAAATTCGTAGGTAACACTCTTGCAAAAGAGGCTCTGAGCGCCGCACAGGAAGAGGGTGAACCCATGTACGCAATCGTCATATTGGGCATGGTATATGGTCTGCGCCGCTCTGAGATGTGTGGTCTCCGTTGGAAAGACATAGACTTTGAAAACGGATACATACACGTCTGCAACACCGTTGTAAAAGGCAAAAGCGGTCATATTGAAGAGGAATCCACAAAAACAGAAAAGAGTAACAGATATCTTCCTCTTATAGGCTTCACCATTCCTTACTTTCGTGATCTTCTACAGCAGCAGATTTCCAGCGGCAGCAAGTGCGATAAGGTCTGTCAGTTGTCTGACGGCTCGCCGGTTCTCCCTGATTATATGACGCATAAGTATAAGGAATTTCTTGCAGCTCACAGTCTGCCTGATATACGGGTGCATGATATGCGGCATACGGCAGCGAGTCTATTGGCCGCTCATGACGCAACGCCTCAGCAAGCACAGGAGTTTCTCGGTCACGAGAGCATATCTACTACATTGGACATCTACACGCACTGCCTTGACGAGAGCAAGCGCAAGACAGCTGACATAATGGACAAGATTTATTTATCCTGAGTTTTGGACGCATTTTTGGACGCATTTGCGACGCACACTAATAGCCCGGCTGTATAATCAGGCTCAAATAGTTCTCAAAAAGCAAAAAAGACCCGAAAGTTTGCACTTTCGAGCCTTGTTTGTTTGGTCCGAGTGACTGGAGTCGAACCAGCGGCCTCTTGAACCCCATTCAAGCGCGCTACCATCTGCGCTACACCCGGATTTCCAACGCCCGATTATATTAACACAATTGCGCGATAATTGCAATACCTATTTTAAAATATTTATAAAATTCCTCAAAACCCGTGTGAAAATGGCTGTATCCGCTTTCCTGCCGCACGAGCCGTGCTGTGCAAATTTGTACATAAAATACGACTTAGCTATTGCTTAGAGGTTCTGTTTGGGCTATAATAGTTATGGTAACAAACCCAAAGAGGAATCAAGAGTAAGATTTAGGAGGAATTGAACATGAAATGCCCTCGCTGCGGACATGAAATGACCCTCGATACCCATCGCAAGTACGCGCTGAACATGTGCTACGAGTGCGGCTACATCGAAGGCAGACTCAACGACGGCCCCGGTGCCGGCGCAAGCAACTACGCTCGTCTGAGAGCGATGAACTTCAACGAAGCCGTCGCATTTATTTCCGGCGGTCTCGGTATCGAAGAAGCAAAGGTTGCCGACTGGCTCGACAATAAGGAATAAGTCAGACAATCAGACAGCACCCCGTACTCACGGTACGAGGTGCTGTTTTTTCATATTTAAGCGTCGGCTTTTGCGTCGGAGCTTTGCTTTGCCTGGCACTGCATGCCGGTGTTGTCGATGGTATAGTCGCCCGTCAGCAATATCTGCGACACGGGCACGATCTTATATCCGTCGGCTATGAGCCCCTCTATTATTCCCGGAAGCGCCTCGGGAGTATTCTCGGCGGCGTTATGGAAAAGGACTATGCTGCCGCTTTTCACGTTTTTCAGAACGCGGTCGGAGATATCGCTTGCCGATATTCCCTTCCAATCGAGGCTGTCAACATCCCACTGAATGGCGCTCATACCCATTGAATTTACGGTGCTAATGACTGTGTCGTTATACTCACCGTAGGGACAGCGGAACAGCGTGGGTTCTGTTCCGGTGATTTTCTTTATCTTTTCGTTGGATGCAGCAATGTTAGACTTTATCTCATCGGCCGAGAGCTGAGCAAAGTGCGCGTGGTCATCGGAGTGGCTCATGACCTCGTTGCCGGCATCGTGCAGAGCTTTGACCGACTCCGGGTACTTATCGACCCACTGGCCGACGACAAAAAAAGTTGCATTTATGTTGTACTTATTTAATATGTCTATCAGTTCCTGTGTATCCTCATTGCCCCAGGCCGCGTCAAATGACAGGGCGACCGTTTTGTCGTCGCGCTGCACACAGTAGATCGGAAGCTGTCTGTCGCTTGCGGCAACGCCTACCACCGTTGGGCTGTTGGTAGTCCAGAATATCACCGCCGTGAGCACAACGAGGGCAACAGCCGATGCCGCAGCCTTTCGATTTTTTATTCTGCCTAATAATTTTTTCAAAAAAGATCCCTCCCGTAAAGGCTTTGTACATTACTATGCCTGTTCGGGAGGGTTTATGTCAGCAGAATACAAGCTGATACGTCACGCCGAATGCCTCGCGGATAAAGTAGTTTATCATGATCGGCACATAGGTCGTGCGCGCCGCGACAGAGCCTACGCTCACATCCAGCGACTGCGCCAGAAGCTTTGCGCGGTATATGTGATATTCGCTTGTGACAACCGCGCAGCTGTCGTTCGGATCATCTCCGCGCTGACGGATAATGTTGAAGCTGTATTCGAGGTTTTCAAGCGTCGAGGTCGCCTTATCCTCGGCGATTATGCGGCTTTTGTCTATGCCGTTATCCGTAAGCCACGCAGTCATTGCCGCAGCCTCGCTTACGTTTTCGTCGCTGCCCTGTCCGCCGCTGACAATGGCGATCGTCTGCGGATGAGCCTGCATGTAATCGCGCGCGGCGCTCATACGCTCAACGAGCGACAGCGACGGCGTATCACCATGCACGGCAGCACCCAGAACGATGATGTAGTCATATTCCCTGTCACCGTCGCCGGAGGCTGCGCCTACTATCGGCACCTCGATCACTACGAGGTAGACAAGTCCAAGCGCCGTGAGGATGCATACCGTGCGCTTTATCCACGCTCTTTTGCAAAAGCGCATTATTGCAATAAGCGCCGCGGCAAAAAACATTGCATAGGCAATGTATCCGACGCCGGTGAAGAAAAATCGCAGCACAAGGCCCAAAAGCACAAGCACGCCGGGAAGAATGAGCTTTTTATTCATCCGACAGCTCCTCCCACTTATCATACAGTTCAAGCAGCTGCGCATTTATCTCTTCCTTCTGCGCGCCAAGCTCCATGAGCTTCTGATAGTCGCTCGCGTTCTCCTGTTCGGCTTCTTCAAGCGCAGCCACCTGCTTTTCCAGAGCGGCTATATCGCGTTCGATCTTCGCTATGCGCTTTTCCTTATTGGGCGAGGATTTCTTCGCAGGCTTATCCGGCTTTGCGGCCTTGGCCTCGGCCTTTGCCGTACGCGTGAAAACCTCCTGACGCTTGAGATACTCTCGCATCTGCTCGTACGTTCCTCTGTAGTCGAGCAGCTTTCCGCCGTCAAGGTACCATATGCGTGTTGCAAATTTTTCGATAAAATATCTGTCGTGCGAAACGAACAGCAGCGCCTCGGAATAATCCGAAACGGCATCCTCCATCCACTCGCGGCTTGCGATATCCAGATGGTTTGTGGGCTCGTCGAGGATGAGCAGGTTAATGTCGCTGCCCATGAGCATACAGAGCCTCAAACGGCTCTTCTCGCCGCCGGAAAGCGCTCCGACGGGCGTGAACACATCCTCGCCGCGAAAGCCGAAGGCAGCGAGTCTGTCGCGCGCCTCCTGCGGCTGACAGCGGCAGTCATACAGCATCGTATCGAGCAGCGAGCGCTCCTCATTTGAAAAATGTATTATCTGCGGCAGGTATGCCGGGCGCACGGACGGGCCGAACTTTATGTATCCTTCATCCGGCGTTTCCTGCTGCATTATCATTTTGACAAGCGTGCTCTTGCCGGTTCCGTTATCGCCGATGAGCGCTATGCGCTCGCCGCCGGAAACGTTTAGCTCAAGCCCCTCAAATAGCTTTCTCTCACCGAATGCCTTGGATACGTTATGGCACACGAGCACCTCATCACCGTAGAAATCCGATGATGAGAATTTCGCCGAGAGCTTTTTAGCCTCGGTAGGCTTTGCAGTCTGCTCAAGCTTCGCTATGCGCTTTTCCATTGAAAATGCGCGCTTGTGCAGTTTATCATTACCCATGAACGCCCAAAGGTGCATCTGTTCGGCAGCTCGCGTGAGCTGCTCGATCTTGGCCTGATCCTTTTCGTACTTTCTGAGCTTTTCCTCAAAGCGCTTCTGCCGCTCGACGACATAGAAGCTGTATCCGCCGCTGTAAAACTCCGCTTTGCCGTCGCTTATCTCGATGCAGCGCTGGGCGATCTTGTCGATAAAATATCGGTCGTGGCTTATAAGCAGAACGGTTCCCTTGAAGTGCTGGAGATAATCCTCGAGCCATTCGGTTGCACGCAGATCGAGGTGGTTTGTCGGCTCGTCAAGCAGGAGTATGTCCGTTTTTTCGAGTATAAGGCGCGCAAGGTTGACCCTCGTCCGCTCTCCGCCGGAGAGCAGGTCAAAGGGCTGCTCGCGCATGCTCTGCGGAATATCAAGGCCGTTTGCAACGCGGTTGCGGTCGGTGTCCATATCATATCCGCCGAGACGCGAAAAATCGGCCGAGAGCCTGTCGTATTCCGCCAAAAGCTTATCCGACTGATCATGCTCCATTTCATGCGCAAGCTCATCAAGGCGTGCGCTAATGGCATAAAGCTCACGGTGAGCATCCTTAAGGACGTCCTCGGTTGTCCATCCGTCCGGGTAGACGGGTATCTGCGAGATAAGCCCGAGGCGCTTTCCGGAGGCTATGGCCACCGCGCCCTCGTCGTAGTCTATCTCGCCCGTGAGGATGCGGGAGAGCGTGTCTTTCCGCAGCCGTTATGGCCGAGAATGCCGACGCGCTCACCCTCGGCAATGTCGAAGCTGAGCCCGTCAAGTATGTTTTTACCCAATTCAAAGGACTTTACAAGTCCGTTGACGGATATATCTGTCATTATATTTCTCCTAAACTATTTTGCTACCGCTGCCTGGAGCACGGTGTTGATCACGCTGCCGGCAGCACCAAGTCCGCTGCCGCCGTTTTCAACAAGGCAGACGAAGGCGTAGGGGTGCGCTTCGTCGTTTAAAAATCCAACGAACCAGCCATGTGCAGCCTTTCCGTCGCCGACCTCGGCGGTGCCGGTTTTTGCCGAGATATTAAGGCCGGGAAAACGATCCTGCCCGTAGTGATACACAACGTTGTAGTTCATCATCGACGCTATCTTCTGCGCCGTATCGGCAGACACAAGCTGCGTGGTTTTGCTCGACTGGCCAAGCAGCGAAGGCTCGACGACGGTGCCGCCGTTTGCGTACGCTCCGGCAAGGCGCATCATTGCATAGGGGCAGACAAGGTCGTTATACTGGCCGATGCCCGACCATGCCATAGACGCGCTCATCGAGCCGTCCTTATCGTAATTGCCGGCCTGAGTTGATATACTGTCGAGCTTCAGCGACGTGGTTATGCCGAGCTTTTCGGCATACTCGGCAATGATATCCGGACCGAGCTCAAGCGATATCTCCGCAAATGCGCAGTTACAGGAATTAGAAAGAGCCTGCTCAATGGTCTGCTGGCCGTGAACACCTGTGCAGTTTATCTGCACGCCCTTTACGTCAACCGAGCCTGCACAGTTGAAGGTGCGGTGGTAGATATCGTCGATATTTTCAAGCGCCGCGTTGAGCGTTACGAGCTTGAATATGGAGCCTGGGGTAAACGATGCGCTCAGGCAGCGGTTGATATACGCGCCGTCCGGCAGCGTTTCCGGCGGATTGAGCGGATCTATAGACGGCGAGGATACCATGCAGAGCACTTCGCCTGTTTTGTAGTTATAAACCATCACGGCTCCCTTGCGGCCGTTTAACGCTTCATAGGCCTTGAGGTTTAAGTCCGCGTCGATGGTGAGCTGGAGGTTTACATCGTCCTGCTCCTCGATGCCGGTTATAAGACTGAAGCCGGAGAGCTTGCTTTTAAACGAGCTGAGCGCGCCGGTGCCGACGTTTCCGGTATAGTCGCCTGTAACATGGTAGCAGGCAATGCGAGTGTTTGCGTTTTCGGCATAGCTTTTTTCGCCGCCGCCCATTTTTGCAAGCAGTGTTCCGTTGCGGTCAGTGAGCGTATATTCGCTTCCGGAGGTGGACTGATCGAAGTACAGCGCCCACATTTCCCCGTCCTTTATATATCTTCCGACATAAACACCAAGGCCGATAATGATAAGAAACGCCATGAGTATTGCCGAAAATGCACGAAGAGATACTTTTTTCATGCCGTCTCCTCCCTTTCTTCGGCGCTTTCACGCTGTTTTTTGGTTTTTGCCTCGGGTGGGCGCACGACAAAGCTTGCGCCCTTGCGCGTGTCGCCTGCTTTGATAAACGCAAGCAGCATCCAGCACGCGAGCACCGACGTGCCGCCGCGCGACACGAACGGGAACGTTACGCCCGTAAACGGCAGTATATCCACAGAACCGAACACGTTGAGCGCGACCTGAACCATAAACATGCTCGCCGTTGCGCACGCAGCTATCGAATAGTAGGCGCTGCGGCCGTGGCCCGAATTGCGCACGGCAAAAAAGGCAAGCGCCAGAATCGCAAGCACTGCACAAATGGCAATGATAAGTCCAAGCTCCTCGCACATAACGCCGAACACGGTGTCCGTATTGCCGGCAAAGGTGCTTTTAAGCCAGCCGTTTCCGGCTCCCTTGCCGAAAAGGCCGCCCGATGCACCGGCGGAAAGCGCGTGCGTCTGCTGATAGCCGCCGTCCCAGATGTTCTCAGCGTCCCATATGTGTCCCCAGGTTGCAAATCTGCGCGCAACGTGGTCTTTCATCTTGAGCATAAGGAAGCCTGCCATACCCGCTCCCGTTATTGCGAGCGCTAACGTTGCTATAGAGCCTGAGCGCATGAAGGATATGACAAGGAAGGTTACAAAGAATATAAGCGCCGTGCCGAAATCGCTGCTGAAGGCAAGGCATATGACGCACAAAGCGGAAAACACTATGAACAGGATAAGGTTTTTGGTGCTGAACAGCCTATCCAGCGTCGCGGCACCGACGTAGATAAACGCGACCTTTACAAACTCCGAGGGCTGGATCGACATGCTGCCTATGAATATCCAGTTTTTCGCGCCGTACTGCTCCCTGCCGACTACCAAGACCGCGCCGAGGATGAGTACCGACAGTATCGCGAGCGGCAGGCGCATGGTCTTTGTCCTGTCAAGATCGCGAAGCCACCAGCCGAGAACAAAAAACGCTACAACACCGGCAAAGACTATTATCATCTGCCTGAACATCTCGTCCGGCACTGACGAGGCTATGACCGAAAGGCCGATCGACGAGAGGAAAAACGCAAGCGTTTCGACCTCAAAGCCCGTTCGGCGTATGCTGCGCATGGCAAAATAGCAGAACCACTCGAGCAGAACGAGCAGCACAAAGCCGAGCATTATGCCGGCAAGATACTCGCTCTCGGCCGTGCACAGGTGCTCAAGCAGGAGTATTGCCTGGAAGATCGTCAGGAAAAACAGCGTTACCGCCGGGTGGACGCGCTTCCAGCTCTGCGTTCTGCGCGCCTCGATCGCGTCGCGCTGCTTTTCGCTGATATCACGGAAGCGAACGCTGTTTCCGGCAAGGTTCAAAACATCACCGTCGCGAACAACGGTGCCTGTCGCCTGCACCTTTTCGCCGTTGACCCAAACTCCGCCCTTGGAGAAGATATCGAAAATACGCCACACTCCCTTGGGGCTTCGGATAAGTACCGCGTGTACCCGGCTGACCGATGCATACGGCAGGCAGATATCCGCCGATTTTGAACGGCCGATGAGATTTTCCCAGTGGTTTATAAGCGCAACGCCGTCATCTTTATGGATATATCCCCATATCTCGGTCTGCGTTTTGTTGCCGAGCATGCTGCGCATGCACCGTATCAAAACAATTATCGCAAACAGCGGCAGTATATATGAAGCTATAGTGACCAATGTGTCAGGCAATAAATTCACCTCATTTTGAAGCAAAGTAGTATTTAGTAATAATATCATAAATGTACCGCATTGACAAGCAAGCCGGATTTATTTACAATAGGTTCATGAATATTAAAAGCACGAAAACATGGATCATTATTTTTGCCGCGGTGCTTATTATATGCACTGCCGCTTTCCTGCTGCTGAAGCATTCCGGCATTCAGGGCACGACTGCCGTAATCCGGGTAAACGGCGAGGTTTACGAAAAAATCGACTTAAATGCGGTTGCTGTTGCATATGACATGGAAATCCGCACCGAGTTCGGGTATAATAAGCTGCATATAGAGCACGACGGGATAAGCGTCATAGATGCCGATTGCCGCGACCATATTTGCATGTCGCAGGGCAAGGTCAGCAAAGCCGGAGTCCCGATAGTATGTCTGCCCCACAAGCTTACCGTTGAGATCGAAGGGGGCGACATAGATGCCTAAAACGAGAAAGCTTGCGCTCATGGCCATGTTCACCGCCGCCTCGCTGATCGTGTTTGTCATCGAAGCACAGATACCGGCTCCCGTTCCCGTTCCCGGCGTCAAGCTCGGGCTTGCAAATGTAGTCACGCTTATCGCAATGGTCATGCTCGGCCGGCGCGAGGCAGGACTTATACTTCTCGTGCGCATCGCCATGGGCAGCATGTTCACAGGCGGCGTTTCGGCGTTTATATTCAGCATTGCCGGCGGAGCGCTGGCTTATGCCGTCATGTGCCTTACGCTCAAGCCGTTTTCGTGGAAGCTATTGTGGGTCGTCAGCGTTCTCGGCGCTATTGCGCATAACCTTGGGCAGCTCATCGCCGCAATTATCATAACGAAAACGAGCTCGCTTATGCTGTATGCACCGGTGCTTCTTGCCTCGGCGGTTGTAACGGGTGCGTTCACCGGCATTGCCGCAATGTATCTCACTCAACGGCTGGACAAAAGAGTCGGTTAGTGTTAGTATGGTGTTAGATAACAATATTTGATATTAGGAGTATTTCAAAATGAGCGAATGTACACACGATTGTTCGACCTGCCAGGAAAACTGCGGCGATCGTCAGGAGCAGGATCTGAGCGCAAAGCTCAACCCGGCAGCAAGCGTTAAAAGGGTCATTGCCGTTGTCAGCGGCAAGGGCGGCGTTGGCAAGAGCCTTGTCACAGGGCTGCTTGCAAGCAAGATGCAGAGCCGCGGATATCAGGCGGCTGTGCTTGACGCGGATATCACCGGTCCCTCCATCCCCAAATCCTTCGGCATCCACGAGCATGCGCGCGGCACCGAGGATATGCTCATCCCCTGCTATTCAAACAAGGGCACGCAGATCATGTCAGTTAACCTTATTCTCGACAACGAGACCGACCCCGTCGTTTGGCGCGGTCCCGTCATTGCAGGCGTTGTTACTCAGTTCTGGAGCGACGTGCTGTGGGACGATGTTGACTACATGTTTGTCGATATGCCTCCCGGAACCGGCGACGTTCCTCTGACGGTTTTCCAGTCGCTGCCCATTGACGGCATCGTTATCGTCACATCACCCCAGGAGCTTGTTTCCATGATTGTTGCAAAGGCTGTCAACATGGCAAAGCTCATGAACATCCCCGTGCTCGGCATAGTAGAGAACATGAGCTATTTCAAGTGCCCCGACTGCGGCAAAGAGCACGAGATATTCGGTTCAAGCAAGGTCGAGCAGGTCGCAAAGGAATACGGCATCGAGCACACCGCGCGCCTTCCCATCGACCCCGTCATCGCAACCATGGTCGATGCCGGAGAAATAGAAAGCATAGACGCCGACGCTCTCAACGAGCTGGCCGACTTTATTGAAAAAGGAGAAAACGCATGATAATTGCAGTATCTTACAAGGACAATGAAATTTTCGAGCACTTCGGCCATGCCGAAATGTTCGCCATCTACAAGACCAATGACGACAACACCGAGATCCTCTCCAAGGAGATCGTCGAAGTCAAGGAAACCGGACATCAGGCAGTCGCCGATCTTATGGACAGTCTGAATGTTGACGCCGTTATCGTCGGCAACATCGGCGTTCACGCAAGGGCGGCTCTTGCCGCATACGGCATTGTTGCGTTTGCAGGCTTCTGCGGAAATTCCGACGATGCCGCAGAGCTTCTCATGCACGGTCAGCTCCCCTTCCTTTCCGACGAGGGCGGCTGCGGCGGCGGTTGCTCCGGCTGCTCGGGCGGTTGCGGCGATCACGACCATGACGACGGTGACTGCGGCTGCGGCGGCGGCTGTGGATGCCACTGATAACAGGATACAAAAAACTCCGAACGAAAGGCCGGCTGACACAAGA